>ERZ808240.2408-NODE-2408-length-20497-cov-28.085706_pt1 | contig 20497 bp, 19 predicted proteins | sample MGYA00521084_ERZ808240 | MGnify/ENA primary metagenome ERZ808240 (study PRJEB31516, sample SAMN03275571) | gut metagenome | biome: mammalia-associated habitat; material: feces | host: Papio cynocephalus | place: Kenya | collected 2012-08-06 ...
TTTCATCTGATTGACAGTGCAAAGATACAACTTTTTTTCGAGTTTGTCAATAGTTAGAGGGGTATATCTTGGGGTATATCTTGGGGTATGTCTTGGGGTATATTACGGGGTATGTTGTTTTCTTACGATTCATAAATGGTTATGCTATCATCGAAGTAAGCCTTAATACGCTCTGAAGTAAGGCTTAAACCAAATTGATTTAAGCCTTACGTAAATCTTAACTAAGCCTTAATCCAACTCTAAATAAGGCTTACTTCGTTTCCATTAATAGTTCTATGATGCGGCAAGTAGGGCTTATTTCCATTTGTTGCATATAGTAGAGGGTGATATAGTCTGGTTTGATATTGTGAAGACGCTCTTTTGCTCTGAGCTTACAGAGTTGGTTGCAGGGATTCTTAGGTGACTGGCTGCCCGTGTGCAGGAAGAAGTCCTCGTAGAGACGGCTTAGGGGGATAGGTTTGAAGAACTCGTCGGTTGCAGTCCGCTCCTCGTTGCTATCATATACAAACTCGATGAGCCATCTTTGTGGGCATCGCCACTGTCGTTGGGTGGGCTCCTGGCTCATCAGCCACTGGTAGTCTCGTTTCATCTGCTCGTGGGCCTGGGCCTTGAGCAGGTTGTATTCTTCTTTTGTCATATTCTTATGTTTTTTTATTATTCATCGGATTTTTTTATCCATCGAGAAATGCTCTTTACCACGGGCTCTCGTCCCTGGGCAGCACCTTGCCCATCATCGCCTCGGCGATGCAGTCGGCCTCGTTCTCCCGCTCGTCGTAGCGGCCGCAGGGCTGCCTCACGTACACCACCTTGCCCGGCTGGCAGAACTCCTGGTCTCTCACCTTCAGCATCTCCACGATGGAGTATTGCTTGCCCTCCTCGGGCTTGTTCACGCGGCGCACGGTCAGCAGGAAGTCGGCGAGGTTCGCCCACTGGGCAGAGCCGGCGATGGAGTAGATGTTCAGGTCGGGGAAATCCTGCGAGCCCTCCTTGTTCTGGATTCTCGGGTGCGCTACCACCACCGTCCAGATGTGGCGGGCGCGGCTCCACGCCTGCAGCTTGGTGAGCATCAGCCTCACCTTCTCCGTCTCCGTGGCTCGGGCGCCGCCCTCCGTCATGTTGATGAACACGTAGGGGTCTATCACCAGGTAGTCCAGGGGCAGCTTCTTCTTCAGCATCACGCCCTCGGCCATGGCGATGATGTAGTCGCTGTCGGGCAGGCGGCTCTTCGTGTCGAAATCCACCATGTGGCGGGATAGGTAGTTGAGGGCGCGTCGGTTCACCTCTCGGGCGCTCTCGGGCGGCTCCGTTCCGTCCATGTTCTCCGTGTTCTCCACGCCCAGGGCGATGCGGGCTATCTCCCTCACGTGCTTGCCCTTGATGGGCTTCTCGAACGAGAAGAAGGCCACCCTTTTCTGGCAGTGGTACATCAGGTGCGCCATGAGGCAGTTGAGGAAGTCGGTCTTGCCCGAGTTCGGGATGCCCGTGAGGATGATGAGCCCGCCCTCTGAGGTGGGGTGGAAGATGTGGTCGGTCCTTTCGCCCATGCCCACTGCGTAGCCGTGGTCGTAGTTGCCCATCAGGATGTCGAGGATGGAGTCGGTGTTCTCGGCTAGGTCGAACACGTCGGCCTCGCCCACCAGCTGCGCCTCCTGGATGATGCGCCTCACCTCTTCGGCTCCGAAGGCTTGGTATGCCTCGCTGATGTCTTTCTTGCCGCGGGGCAGCACCGCCACCTTGGCCCGGGCCTGGTAGCGGGCGATGAGCTGTCCCACGAGTCCGCGGCCCGGTCGGTCGGTGTCGCCGCAGACGATGATTTCCTCCGCCTGCAATATCCAGTGCTCCACCGCCTCGTGGCTTTCCTCGATGTTGGTGGCAGCCCCGTTGGCGATGCTCAGCACGTAGGGGAATCCGCAGGAGAGCAGGGTGAGGCGGTCTTTCTCGCCCTCGGTGATGATGAGCTGGTCGATGTGGTCGGCCTCGGGGCGCAGGGGGTTGATGCTGTCGATGCCGTAGGGGAGGCAGGGCTTGGTGGGCGATTCTTGCATGAATCGCTTGCTCCACTCGCCCGTGATGGGGTCTTGCTGTATGGAGCGGAACTTCACGTTCACGATTCTGCCGTCCAGGTAGTTGCAGTAGGCGAGGGTAGGCACCTGCTCCACGCCGTGGGGGTCCTCGCTCTTCTCGTCGTCAGACTTCTGCATCATCCAGGCGCACATCAGTCTTGCCTTTCGGGCTGCCTCGGGGGTGATGTGCATCGCCTCCAGGTATCGCTGCGCCATGCCCTGCAGCGAGGCTTGCTCGGCGGGTGAGAGCAGGTGGCGTGCCTTGGGGTGGAGCAGGGCGAAAGTGGAGGAGGCCTTGGCTCTTTCGGCTGCCTTGGCTCTTTCGGCTGTCTTGGCTCTTTCGGCTGTCTTGGCTTCGGCTTTAGCCTGGTCTTCGGCTTGGTCTTTTCCCTCGTCTTGGTCTTTTCCCTCGTCTTGGTCTTTTCCCTCGGCTTGGTCTTTTCCCTCGGCTTGGTCTTTTCCCTCGGCTGCTGGCAAGGTGTTTGCGCCGTCGGGGTGGAAGTGGAGGATGAATTGCTCCTGTTCCTCCGGGCTTTCGAGCGGATATACGGGGTAGAGCCACGAGCGGGTCTCGGGGTTTATCTCCTGGTAGTCGTCGGTGGTCATGGGCACGTAGTCCTTCGCCTTGTGCTGCTCCTGCTGTCGCTTGCGTGCGTCGGCGTAGTAGTGGCTGTTGGCGCTTCCGCTGTTGCCCTTCAGCTTGGGTCGCATTTCCTCGATGCATCCGCTGGCTCCGCATTTCCAGCAGTGCCACATGCCGTTGTCCGTCTTCACGAAGCATCGGCGGCTGGCGCAGCTGGGGCAGGTCACCTGCACGTTGACGCTGGTCTTCTTCTCGGTGTAATCTCCCTTCTTGAGGCAGGCGATGGCGGTCTCGGTGATGGGGAGGAGCTGCTTCAGGTTTGCCTTCTGGTGGGCTTCGTCAGCATCAGCGTTTGTGCTCTGCTTCTGCTGGTAGTCGAGATAGAGGGGGCGGTCGTCATTGCTGATTTGCTCCCAAATCTCGGGGAAGTCGAAGGCGTAATAGCGTGGCTTCTCGGGGCGGCTGCTGTAGTTGCCTCTGCTTCTGTTGCTGCTGTGATTGCTGCTGTTGCGATTGCTGCTGTTGCGATTGCTGTCCAACAGGTTCTTTTCTGATTCTTCCATGTCGTTGAGGTATTCTTTTGTTATGTTTGTTATGCTTAAGATTGATTTTTTTAAAAAACTTATGGCGTTAGCCTCCGTGTAATCCGTGTAATCCGTGTAATCCGTGTAATCCGTGCCAAATTTTGTTCATAGTCTCAGACCACAAATTCAGCCTTTTACTTCCTTGACCCAGGCTTTCTGATACTTGCTCCACACGGTGTCGGGCTGCGTGCGTGGCGGTGCGCCTGGCGGTATGCGGTGTTGCTTTCGGGTTCCGTCGGGCATCAGGGTGTCGTAGAAGCGTTGTCCCGTGTCGGGGTCTTGGTATTCCAGTCCGTTCTCCGAGCGGTTGGCTCTCATCTTCTCCTGCGGGTGTTGCGCCAGGTATCTTCGGGTCTCGTTCACGGCGGTGGAGATTTTCTGCATCATGAACTCCTTCTTGATGAGGTTGGCGAGCCAGCAGCTCTGCCCTATCAGCGAGTTGATTCCCATGAGTCGCTCTCCGTGCTGTAGGATGTAAGGGTAGAGGTGCTGGTTGATGAATCTCACGGTGGCGTCGGTGGCTGGGCATGCGGCCGAAGGGTCGATGGTAAGCTCGGGCATCAGTCGGATGGTCATCTCGTTGATGGGCTTCACCACGTTGGCGTAAGCGTCGGGGTCGGTGGCGATGTGGCGGATGAGCTGCTGCGCGGCTGCAGTGACGACCTGCTGTTGCTGGCTTGTGGTGGAAGGCAAGTTTGAATTTATGTGTTGCCCCGAATCCGAAAAATTCTCTGGGCGTAGTGCGCTAACATACTTGCTAACTTTTTTCTTTTTATTATTTTTCTTTTTATTATATATATCATATAGGGAGTTATAGCGCACTACGCCTGGAGAATCTACGCTTGGAGAATCTACGCTTGGAGAATCTACGCCTGGAGAATCTACGCCTGGAGAATCTACGCTTGGAGAATCTACGCCTGGAGAATCCATTTCCTCTTCTTTTTCTACGTGCCAGATGGGCGTGTAAATTGCGAGAAGATTGCTGTGTGTGTGTCCTTCTTCTTGCTTTTTCCAGATGTGTCCGAATCCTTTGCAGCGGAGTATGACTTCGAGGAATTCGCTCTTGCTGTGAAAGTTCAGACTGTTGGCGATGTTGCAGAAGTTGTTGCATGGGTACGTCTTTCCCAAGTCCATCCAGGCAGGTTCGCCCAGATAGAGATAGAGCATCTTCTTGGCTTGGGTGTCGGAGAGTCCGGCCATGTGCCAGCTGCCAAGCAGCTGTCTCAGCGTCTTGATGTCGATGCTGGTGGTGAGCGGCTTGATGGTGAAGTTTGTCATGATATTTGCGATTTATAGGTTGCTGTACGATTGATGATAGTCGTCGAGTGCCTTCATGGCAACGCCCAGGTCTTTCAGGTCGTTGACCAGATAGCTTCCCATGGGGGCGAATGCTGCCTCGAACTCCTTGCGGAGTTCTTCCTGCTGGTCTGTGTCGTCGATGCGGCATACGGCGTATGGATACGTCGTGCCATGGCATAGGTGTTTCATCGACTCGCTCTTGTTCAAGTCGGGTAGGAGAGTTACCAGGCCGATGGCGAGTCGGCCGATGATGCTCTCGGTAAGTGTCATGTCACTAGGGCAATTGAGGATTTTGCTCAGTTGTCCGTTTCCCATTCTCAGTCTCTTGGTGATGGCACTTTTGTTCATCTTCTCCAGCTTGAGCACCTTGTTGATGAAGTCTATTACTCTCTGGGTCTGCTTGCGCTCGGCTTGGCATTCCATTTGGTAGGCAGGGTGCTCTTTCGCCAGTGCAGGGCAGATGAATTTGTAAATGTTATTTCTCATCTTCTTTGTTATTTGTTTTTATGTTTCTTCTTGTTAGTTGCTACATTTTCTATCGGTTAATCAGGGTTAGCTGATTAACGATGCAAATAAACAAAGAAAAATCGTGATTGTCGAATCTCTTTCCACTTCGCCCCCTATAGGGAAGGAAGTGGAAAACTTTTTTTTATGCAGCCCAATAGCCGCCAATTTCTTACGCATAAACCATCAGAGAGCATCTCTATCTCAAATTGGGCATGAGTGGGCTTGCCATGTTATATTATTTTTACTATCTTTGCGAAGGGATTAAGCCTATTATGAATGTTGTCTAGTTCCTAGAATGTTGTCTAGTTCTTAGAATGATATTTAGTTCTTAGAATGATATTTAGTTCTTAGAATGATATTTAGTTCTTAGAATGATATTTAGTACATTATAAATCATATTTATTATTTAAAAGAAAGGAAAGCTTATGAAAAATGATTACTCATCCAGTGAAAAACGCCTTCTCTTGGGGATGAATGCTCCTCATAAGGGAATGCGAAAAAACATGAAGAAACTTCTCCTCTTCGCCGTGCTCTTCTCGCTCTCCGCAGTCAAGGCTATGGGGGCTGGCGAGGCTAATGTGTTCAGCGGAATCCAGGTATTCCTGGCTGATGAGCAGACCGCCACCTTCCTCTTTGCCGACAAGCCCGTCATCACCTTCGACGAGAAGGCTGTGGTCATCAAGACCTCGACCGACAAAGTGACTTACCAGCCGGATGTATTCAAGAAATACATTTTCGTGAAGGCGGAAGACACTGGTATCAACGATGTTACCGGCGATAAGCTCGTGGTGGAACTTCTCTCTGAGGGAGTCTCGCTCAAAGGCTTGCAGCCCAATTCGATGGTCAGCGTCTATGATGCCGGAGGCAGAAAGGTTGCTTCTGCGATGGCGAGCGAATCAGGCACAGCCCACGTGTCGAGTGCTCTTCTAGGCAAGGGCGTCTTTATAGTGAAGACCAACAAGCAGAGCTTCAAGTTCGCCAAGTAAAGAAAAACGGTATGCCTAGTGTGTATCAAGTATCTAACGATTTTAAGTCAATAACGATTATGAAAAAACTTTATTCATATATGCTTCTCGCCATCGCCCTCCTGCTCATGGTGGCGACCGAGGGGCTTGCGCAAAATGCCATCCGAGTGTATAAGAACGACAAGACGCACACCACCTTTCTCAAGTCGGAAGTCAAGCAAATCAAGTTTGACGCCGACAAGGCCATGCAGAGCATCACCACGAAGACCGACACCACATACAAGTTTGATATGAACGAGGTGGATAGCGTTCGATCCTTCAACATCACCTTCCTGGTGAACGTGATATTCTCCGACAGTCCCTATGGCAGATGGTACGACTATGGATGGGAGAAGCAAGGCCACCGACCTTACTTCGACCTCCGGCGCGATGGAACCCTCGTCTTCTACAATGGTGAATCCTATCTAAAAGGAACGTGGACCATGGATGACTCCAACATCTGCTTCTATCTGAACGATGCTCTGCTCTACAAAATCAAGCTGAAGATGATAACGAAGGACTTCCTCTGCGGAGAAGTTTCGATGAACGACGGCAGGGGCAATATGTTGCCTTTGGGCATACAGAGCTTGCTGAGGGAAATCAAGGGCGACTGGACGATAGACTACGACCAGCTGGCAGGCAAGAAATGGGGAGTTTACGCTATTGACCTGGATGATGAAGCTCTTGTGAATTCCAACGGAAAGCTCTATCAAGTGTTCGACGGCAAGGGCAACGTGAAATCTTACGTTGGCGACCGCCTTTGCGCCCAGGGCACCTACACCATCGACAAGGCTAAGAAGCTGCTTACCACCCATCTGAAGTATCTGATAGGCGAAGACGCTGGCGAGAGCGACACCGCCCACTATCAGATATGCAACCTCACCGACCGCTCGCTCATCCTCTACGAGATTGTGACCGACGAGGACGACGACCCCGACGGCAGCGACGGCTTCATGGAGCTTCGCATCATAGAGTAGTGGAATAAAAGAAATGATGATTTGAAAATACATAAAAAATGCGACACGCCATCGTTTTCCCTGTGTGGGAATACAATGGCGTGTCGCATTTTTTTTCTGACATCGAGACCCATCTCGTTGAGATACTCTATGGCTTTCCAGTGAATAAAAAAGCATTGAGATACTCTATGGGCTTTCCAGTGAATAAAAAAGGCTGATTTCTCTCGGTTGCCCGAGAAGAAATCAGCCCAAAAATGCTTTTTATTTAATTTGTGTGGGTATTATGCTAGCGATTAAGCCTTGCCCTCCATCTGTGCCTTCAGCTTAGCGAGAGCGTCGATGTCGCCGAGAGATGTGCTGGCAGCTACGTTGTTGATAGCTGGAGTATCGTTCTTGCGACCGCCGTTGTTACGCTTGTGCATTGGCTTAGAGATAGGCTCGTCCTTGCCCTCCTCGAATGTGCGAGAGTGAGAGAGGATGATGCGCTTGGTCTCTCTTACGAACTCGATAACCTTGAAGTCGAGAGTCTCGCCCTTCTTGGCCATTGTGCCGTCCTGCTTGGTGAGGTGCTTAGGAGTAGCGAAGCCTTCGCCGCCCTCTGCGAGAGCTACTACGGCGCCCTTGTCCATTACCTCAACGATAGTACCCTTGTGGATAGAGCCTGGAGTGTAAATCTGCTCGTACTCATCCCATGGGTTCTTCTCGAGCTGCTTGTGGCCGAGGCTCAAGCGACGGTTCTCCTTGTCGATGTCGAGCACGATGACTGGAAGCTCAGCGCCTACTGTGGTGAACTCAGATGGGTGCTTGATCTTCTTGGTCCAAGAGAGGTCAGAGATATGGATCAAACCATCTACGCCCTCAGAAAGCTCTACGAAGATACCGAAGTTAGTGAAGTTGCGAACCTTAGCGATGTGCTTGCTGCCGATAGGGAACTTAGTCTCGATGTTCTCCCATGGGTCAGCCTGGAGCTGCTTGATACCGAGGCTCATCTTGCGCTCAGCGCGGTCGAGAGTCAAGATAACAGCCTCTACCTCGTCGCCTACCTTCATGAAGTCGTTGGCAGAACGGAGGTGCTGGCTCCAAGACATCTCAGATACGTGGATCAAGCCCTCTACACCTGGAGCAATCTCTACGAATGCACCGTAGTCGGCCATAACCACTACCTTACCCTTCACGTGGTCGCCTACCTTCAAGTTTGGATCGAGAGCATCCCATGGATGTGGGGTGAGCTGCTTCAAACCGAGGGCGATACGACGCTTCTCCTCATCGAAGTCGAGGATTACCACGTTGATCTTCTGGTCGAGAGATACCACCTCGTGTGGATCGCTTACGCGGCCCCAAGAGAGGTCTGTGATGTGGATCAATCCGTCAACACCACCGAGGTCAACGAATACACCATAAGAAGTGATGTTCTTAACGGTACCCTCGAGGATCTGACCCTTCTCGAGCTTACCGATGATCTCCTTGCGCTGTGCCTCGAGCTCCTGCTCGATGAGAGCCTTGTGAGATACTACTACATTGCGGAACTCCTGGTTGATCTTGACAACCTTGAACTCCATGGTCTTGCCTACGAATACATCGTAGTCGCGTATAGGGTGAACGTCGATCTGGCTTCCTGGCAAGAAAGCTTCGATACCGAAGACGTCAACGATCATACCGCCCTTAGTGCGGCACTTGATGTAACCCTGGATAACCTCCTCGTTCTCAAGAGCCTCGTTAACGCGCTCCCAAGACTTGCTGAGGCGAGCCTTCTTGTGAGAGAGCACGAGCTGACCCTTGTTGTCCTCCTGGTTCTCCACGTAAACCTCTACCTTGTCGCCTACCTTGAGGTCTGGGTTGTAACGGAACTCTGAAGCAGGGATGATACCATCGCTCTTGTAGCCGATGTTTACGATAACCTCTTTCTTGTCGATTGAGATTACGGTACCCTCTACCACCTGGTGCTCGGTTACCTTGTTAAGTGTTTCGTCATAGGCCTTCTCGAGGTCCTCTTTGCTGACGCCTGCGTTTGTGCCATTCTCGAACTCATCCCAATTGAAGTCGTCGAGTGGCTTTACGTTCTTTAAATCTGACATAAAAAATAATTAAAAATTTAAATTAATAAAGTTTGACTTTATGTTGTTATTGAATTTGCCGGTCGTGATTCTCCATCGAATTTCTTCGACTTTTTTTCGTAATCGAATTTCTTCGACTTTTCGTAAGAAACGAACCGACTCTATCTATAATTCCACCAAATCGAGCGCAAAATTACTCATTTTCCGTGACTTACGGGCAATTTGGCTCCTTTTTCTTTCGCTGGTTAAGGATATTTAACTAAAATGGCCGTAGTTTGCCTTTTTTCTTGGGTATTTACCTCATTTTTCTTGGCTCACTTCATACAATAATTCCTTAGTTTACACGTTATATATATAATATAGGGGGAGTTTGTTGGGTCGGGAAAAGATAATTTGCCAGCCGTATGCCAGCCGTGTTAGGGAGAAGATAATTTGCCAGCCGTATGCTATGTGGAGGTTACGTTTGCATTACTTTTGCGTTAAATTCATTAAAAAAATGATGCTTAATGCTTGTGTTATCAAATATTTTGTTACCTTTGCCCTCGAAAAATTTGCAAGAATGAATTTGAAATAAATGAATTCGAAATAAATGAAATAAATAATAGCATAGAGTATTTATGACACTAGTCATCATGACCATATTGATTCTCGCCTACGTGCTCATCGCTACTGAGTACGTGACGAAGGTGAACCGTGCCGCCGTGGCTATCTTTGCCGGGACGGTGGGCTGGGTTCTCTATATCTGTTTCGGTATGGACTTCGTGACCAGCGAGCACCCGGGCGACTACTCCCACTACCTCAACCTGAGCGAGGTGGAGAGCACCAGCACCACCGTGAAGTACTTCATCTCGCGCAACATCTTCCTGCCGCAGGTGGGTAGGGCGGCGGAGATCGTGCTCTTCCTGCTCGCCACCATGACCATCGTCGAGATACTCAACAACAACGGCTGCTTCGACTTCGTGCGCCAGTTGCTTCGCACCCGGAGCAGCAAGAAGATGCTATGGACACTCGCCATCGCCACCTTCGTGATATCCATCAACCTCGACAACCTCACCACCACCGTGATGATGCTCACCATCATGCACGGCGTGATTCCGAGCCGCCGACAGCGCATGGTCTATGGGGGAGTCATCCTCCTGGCAGCCAACTGTGGAGGTGCGCTCACCGTGATAGGCAACCCCGAGGGGCTGGTGCTCTGGAACTCCGGGGCTGTCACCGCCACCATCTTCTCGCTATCCCTGCTCGTGCCATGCCTCGCCGCCTGGCTCGTGCCTACGGCGATGATGCAGCGCATGCTGCCCGAGAGGGTGGAGACGGAGTGGATCGTGATGCCATACCGTGGCGACGACACTCGCCTGAACACCTGGCAGCGACTGCTGATGCTCATCGTGGGCGTCGGCGGACTCTGGTTGATACCTACCTTCCACGACATCACCAAGCTCAGTCCGTTCCTGGGCGCGCTCTGCGTGCTCAGCATCCTTTGGATTGTGAACGAGATTTTCAATCGCAAGCTTATGAACATGGACGCCATGGTGGAGCGCCGCACTCCGCTGGTGTTGCAGTATGGCGTGATACAGATGATACTCTTCGTGATGGGCATGATGCTCGCCGTGGGCGTGGTGAAGGAGACTGGTGCCTTCGACGACGTGGTGGCATGCCTGGGCGTAGATGACCAGCATCCCGCCGTATGGCTGCATGGCGTGGCAGCGGGCTTGCTGAGCACCGTGCTCGACAACTTCGCCACCGCCATGAACTTCTTCTCGCTGCACGACGTGGTGGGACTGGGCGACCCAGCCTCCGCCCTCGACTCCGTGTATAGCACCAACGGCATCTACTGGCAGGTCATCGCCTACTGCGTGATGGCTGGCGGCAACGTGCTCGGCATCGGCACCATCAGCGGTCTCGCCCTGATGAAGATGGAGCACATGCACATGGGCTGGTTCTTCCGCTACATCGGATGGAAGGCCCTGCTGGGTGGCGTGATAGGACTCGCCATCCTCTGGCTCTCGCACACCCTGATGGGAGGAGCCATGTACTTGATGATTTAAACCATATCTGATGAAAGAGATGGGATGCCCCGACACGCATCCCAACCCGACGAGAGAGGGTGTCCCTAACCCGACGAGAGAGGGATGTGAACACGCATCCCGAAGGAAAAGCTAAAAAGGCTAATTTGAGAAACAAGCCCATCGCGAGGCTCACATCTTATTACAGGAAAAAGCCCATCGCGAGGCTCATCTTACAGGAATCTTAGAATAGAAACTATTTAATAAATGTATCAATATATAATATAATAAGGTATATATAGTTATGGCAAAGATTAAGACTATAGGTATTTTGACATCAGGAGGCGATGCCCCTGGCATGAACGCAGCTATACGTGCGGTGACACGCTCGGCTATCTACAACGGGTTCAATGTGAAGGCTATCTATCGTGGTTACGACGGTCTCATCAATGATGAAATCAAGCCATTCACCACCGAGAACGTGAGCGGTATCATCGGCACCGGCGGTACCATCCTGAAGACCGCACGCTCCAAGGAGTTTATGACCCCAGAGGGACGCCAGAAGGCTTTCGAGACCATCCAGAAGGAGGAAATCGACGCCCTCGTAGTGATTGGAGGTAACGGTTCGCTCACAGGTGCGATGAACTTCGCACGCGAGTTCGATGTTTGCTGCATAGGCTTGCCTGGTACCATCGACAACGACCTCTACGGCACCGACAATACCATCGGCTACGACACCACCATGAATACCATCGTGGAGTGCGTGGATCGTATCCGCGACACCGCCCAGAGCCACGAGCGCATCTTCTTCGTCGAGGTGATGGGACGCGACGCCGGCTTCCTGGCACAGAACTCTGCCATCGCCAGTGGCGCGGAGGCAGCCATCATCCCTGAGGACTCCACCGACGTTGACCAGTTGGCACAGTTCATGGAGCGTGGTATCCGCAAGTCTAAGAAGAGCTGCATCGTCATCGTGTCTGAGAGTCCTAAGTGCGGCGCCCTCTATTATGCCGACCGTGTGCGCAAGGAGTTCCCTGAGTTCGACGTGCGCGTGTCTATCCTGGGCCACTTGCAGCGTGGCGGCCGCCCATCCGCTCGCGACCGCATCCTCGCCAGCCGCACAGGCTGTGGCGCAGTGGAGGCCATCATGCAGGGCCAGCGCAACGTGATGATCGGCGTGAGAAACAACGAGGTGGTATATGTACCGCTCTCAGAGGCCATCCGCTCCGACAAGCCATTCGACCGCAAGCTCATCAAGGTTCTCGACGAATTGAGCATCTAGTAAAGCATCCTGCCGAGTGCGGATGCATCTATTAGGACGTCCCCATGGGGTAGGGCTTTCAGCCCGAAGCCCCTCTTTGGGGAGCCGCTATAGGCGAAAGCAATGGCAATGCAGAAAATCGTGAAAATGGTTTAAGTGGAACTAAAAATAGTTTAAATCGGAATAAAACCTGCATAAAACTTGAAATAAATTTGCAGTTTCCGTGAATTGTTGTTACTTTTGCATTCGAAAAGAAAAAATATAATAAATAAATAACTTTTAAACTAATAAGCTTATGTCACAAATTAATGGACGTATCTCTCAGATCATCGGCCCGGTAATCGACGTTTACTTCGATGCCAAGGGCGAGAACCCTGAGAAGGTGCTTCCTAAGATTCACGAAGCTCTAAAGGTGAAACGCCCAGACGGACGCGACCTGATCATCGAGGTGCAGCAGCACATCGGTGAGGACACGGTGCGCTGTGTAGCCATGGACAACACCGACGGCTTGCAGCGTGGCTTGGAGGTGACCCCTACGGGAAACCCTATCATGATGCCAGCCGGAGAGCAGATCAAGGGCCGCATGATGAACGTCATCGGCGAGCCTATTGATGGTATGAAGCAATTGGACATGGAGGGCGCTTATCCTATCCACCGCGAGGCTCCTAAATTCGACGAGCTTTCTACGCACAAGGAGATGCTTGCCACCGGTATCAAGGTCATCGACTTGCTCGAGCCTTACATGAAGGGTGGTAAGATTGGTCTGTTCGGCGGTGCCGGTGTAGGTAAGACGGTGCTTATCATGGAGTTGATCAACAACATCGCCAAGGGACACAACGGATTCTCCGTGTTCGCCGGTGTGGGCGAGCGTACCCGCGAGGGTAACGACTTGATTCGAGACATGCTCGAATCTGGAGTTATCAAGTATGGCGAGAAGTTCAAGAAGGCCATGGAGGAAGGCAAGTGGGACCTCTCGCTCGTTGACCCTGAGGAGCTGGCCAAGAGCCAGGCCACCTTGGTCTATGGACAGATGAACGAGCCACCTGGGGCACGTGCCTCTGTAGCCCTTTCTGGTCTGACCGTAGCCGAGGAGTTCCGCGACCACGGAGGCAAGAACGGCGAGGCAGCCGACATCATGTTCTTCATCGACAACATCTTCCGTTTCACCCAGGCAGGCTCTGAGGTGTCCGCCCTTCTCGGTCGTATGCCATCAGCCGTGGGTTACCAGCCAACTTTGGCTTCGGAGATGGGTGCCATGCAGGAGCGAATCACTTCTACCAAGAATGGTTCCATCACTTCCGTGCAGGCCGTGTATGTGCCAGCCGACGACTTGACCGACCCTGCTCCAGCCACCACCTTTACTCACCTGGACGCTACCACCGAGCTTTCTCGTAAGATTGCCTCACAGGGTATCTATCCAGCCGTGGACCCTCTGGGCTCCACCTCTCGTATCCTCGACCCACTCATCGTGGGCAAGGCACACTACGACTGCGCACAGCGAGTAAAGCAGCTCCTGCAGCGTTACAACGAGTTGCAGGACATCATCGCCATCCTCGGTATGGACGAGCTTTCCGACGAAGATAAGTTGACCGTGAACCGCGCACGCCGCGTGCAGCGTTTCTTGAGCCAGCCATTCACCGTAGCCGAGCAGTTCACCGGCTTGAAGGGCGTGATGGTGCCTATCGAGGAGACCATCAAGGGCTTCAACGCCATCCTCGACGGCGAGGTGGACGACCTGCCAGAGCAGGCGTTCCTCAACGTGGGAACCATCGACGACGCCAAGGAGAAGGCTAAGCAGTTGCTCGCAGCCGCACAGGCGTAATCCTCATCCAGTGAAGAGTGTGGAGTGAAGAGTGAAGAATCCAAATGTTTTTAACTGAATATGAGGAATTTACAACTCAACATTCAACATTCATCATTCAACATTCAAAACTAAAGGATTATGTTAAAGCTAAAGATAGTTTCTCCCGAGAAGGTAGTCTTCCAGGGCAATGTGGAGAGCGTATTGGTACCGGGTACCCTCGGCTCGTTCGAGATACTCAACGACCACGCGCCTATCATCTCCTCGCTCGAAGTGGGCAAGGTGGAGTACACCACCCAGGAAGGCAAGCAGCAGTTGGACATACAGGGCGGCTTCGTGGAATGCAAGAAAAACGAAGTGAGCCTCTGCGTGGAATTGTAATATGAGAAGACAAATGGAAAAAGAAGAAAAGATGCGCCAGCAAGGCATCAGGCAGATAGGTATCAAATACAAGCAGATTTCGCTCTGGATAGCGGCAGCCCTGTCGCTCGCCATCCTCTTCGCTTGCAGGGTATCGGCAGCTTGCGACAACATCCTCCCGCAGGTGGTTAACCCGCTGGTGGTGAGTGCGATATTCTCCATCGTTGCAAGCACTGCTTATGGTGAGGCATGGCAATCTGTGGCAAAGTCTTCGCCCGGCAGTCTCGCCAAGTTCTACCTGGCTGCGTCGGCGCTGAAGATGATGCTGGGAGCCGTGGTGTTCCTCATCTACGTGGTGGTGTGCGACAAGCACAACATCCTGGGCTTCGCCGCCATCTTCGCCCTTTTCTATGTCGCGCTTCTCGTGTTCGACTGCATCTACTTCGCAAGGGTAGAGAAAAAGAATAAATTAAATTAATAAGAACAAAGAATATGAAACATCTCAAGCAATTCCTCTTGATGGCGATGCTGCTCTTCACACTGGCGCCCCTGCAGGTGTCGGCTAAGGAGAACATCGACGTGAAAGAGATCTTGTGGGGTCATATCAAGGATTCTTATGAATGGCATATCACTAAGGTGGGCGATCATCCTGTGGTGATCAATCTGCCCGTCATTGTGAAGACCACCACCGGCTGGCACGTGTTCAGCAGCGGCGACTTCTCCGAGGAGAGGGACGCCAACGGCGACCGCCCCGGTCCATACAACCTGGTGATCAAGAACAGTGAGGCGCAGAGCAATCCCAACAAGATAGTAGAGAAGGTGGGAGGCCAGGAGGTACGTCCTCTCGACATCTCCATCACGAAGACCGTTTGCGTGCTCTTCATCGACGCTATCATCTTGTTGCTGTGCGTGCTTGTACCAGCCCGCTGGTGCAAGAAGCACAAGGTGGACGATCCAGCTCCTAAGGGATTTGTGGGACTGATGCACATGTTTATCATGTCGGTGTATAACGATGTGATCAAGGCCACCCTCGGCGAGGAGGCTCCTAAGTACGCCCCATGGCTGCTTACCTGCTTCTTCTTCATCTTCGTGGCCAACATCATGGGCATCGTGCCGTTTCCACCGGGCGGCGGCAACCTGACGGGCAACATCGCCTGCACCTGCTTCTTCGGTGTGACGACATTCCTCATCACCAACTTCACGGGCACCAAGGCCTACTGGAAGGACATCTTCTGGCCAGAGGTACCTACATGGTTGAAGGTGCCAGTGCCATTGATGCCATTCATCGAGCTGTTCGGAATCTTCACGAAACCGCTGGCTCTGATTATCCGACTCTTCGCCAACATGATGGCGGGCCACGCTATCGCACTGTCGTTCGCGGCCATCATTTTCATTATGTTCAACATCAGTGAGAATGCCATCGCCAACTATGTGGCAGGTACGGGTATGACAATCGTAAGTGTTGCGATGAGCGCCTTCATGATGCTCCTCGAAGTATTGGTAAGCTACATCCAGGCATTGGTTTTCACCATGCTGAGTGCAGTATTCATCTCGCTGGCACATGTCCATGAGGCAGAGCCAGAAATCGCTAAGTAACTCTTTGGGCTACGATGCTTGATTCAAATAAGAAATTAAACAAAGAAAATATTAACAACTTAAATTTTTAAGATTATGTTATCACTTTTATTGGCAGCAGAAGTTGCAAAGTTGGGTGCCGCAGTAGGCGCAGGTCTTGCCGCAATTGGCGCAGGTATTGGTATTGGTCGTATCGGTGGTCAGGCTATGGACGCCATGGCTCGCCAGCCAGAGAAGATGGGCGACCTTCGTTCTTCCATGATCATCGCAGCTGCGTTGGTCGAGGGTGTTGCGTTCTTCGCTGTCATCATCGCCATCTTGGCTATCGTCATGTAAAATATATAAGTATATCGCAGCCCAAGCCCCGCTCTTCTAGAATATTTAGCACTATTCGTTTATGGGAGATAGGGCAACTCTTCCTTTAAGCCAGTTTTTTTTTATAAAAAGGTAGAGGGGGCTGCGATTCTTAATAGAGTTAGTTAAAATAAAACGTTTAAGTAAAACTTTAACCAGTATATATGGATTTATTGATTCCTGATAGCGGTTTGCTTTTCTGGATGACGCTGGTCTTCATCATCGTCTTCATCATCCTCTGGAAGGCTGGATTCCCAGCCATCATCAAGATGGTGAACGACCGCAAGGCCTACATCGACGACAGTCTGAAGAAGGCGCACGAAGCCAACGAGAAGCTTGCCAATATCCAAAAAGAAGGTGAATCCATCTTGAAGGAGGCCCGCGAGAAGCAGGCAGCCATCCTTAAGGAGGCAGCCGACACCCGCGACGCCATCGTCGAGAAAGCACAAGACAAGGCCCGCGAGGAAGGCGCTCGCTTGCTCTCTGACGCCAAGACGCAGATAGAGAACGAGAAGCAGAACGCCATCCGCGAAATCAGAGGCCAGGTGGCCGAGCTCTCCGTGCAGATCGCAGAGAAGGTGCTCAAGGCAAAGCTCTCCGACGACAAGGCACAGATGGACATGATAAATCGACTGCTGGACGAGGTTTCTTCTGACAACAAATAGTAAAGCTTATGGATATAGGTGTAATATCGGTGCGTTATGCGCGTGCGCTCATCAAGAGTGCGCTCAGCATGAAGCTCGAAGATCAGGTCTACCAGGAGATGCAAACGCTCTTCCAGAGCTACATCGACGTGCCTGAACTGAGATTTACGATAGACAACCCTATGCTCTCGAAAGACAAGAAGCTGGCGCTTCTGACCACAGCCCTGGGCAAGAACCCATCGGAGCTGAGCAAGAAGTTCCTGCAGCTCGTCATGAAGGAGGATAGGGAGAGCACCCTGCAATTCATGGCTGCTTCGTATATCACTCTTTACAGGAAACAGAAGAACATCATCCGCGGTAAGCTGATCACCGCCACCGCCGTAGATGCCCAGACCGAGCAGAAAATGCGCAAGATGGTGGAGCAGAGAACTAAAGGTACTGTGGAGTTCAAGACCGAGGTGAACCCCGACATCATCGGCGGCTTCATACTCGAATATGATACTTACAGAATGGACGCGAGCGTCAAGACGAAGCTCAACGACATCCTGACACAGCTCAAAAAGTAAAATTTAAAAAGTAACAGAACAATGTCAGATAAAATTAAACCAAGTGAAGTGTCTGAAGTACTTCAGCAGCAACTCCAGGAGGTGAATGGCACTCAGCAGTTCGACGAGGTGGGCACCGTGCTCACCGTGGGCGATGGCGTGGCTCGTATCTACGGACTCCGCAACGCAGAGGCCAACGAGCTCCTTGAGTTCGAGAACGGCACGATGGCTATCGTCATGAACTTGGAGGAAGACAACGTGGGTTGCGTCCTTCTGGGTCCTACGGCTGGCATCAAGGAGGGACAGAGCGTGAAGCGTACCCATCGTATCGCTTCCATCCGTGTGAACGACAACTTCCTCGGACGTGTCGTCAACCCTCTGGGACAGGCCATCGACGGACTCGGCGACATCGACCTCACAGGCGCTTTCGAGATGCCTCTCGACCGCAAGGCCCCTGGCGTTATCTATCGTCAGCCTGTGAAGGAGCCTCTCCAGACAGGATTGAAGGCAGTGGATTCCATGATTCCTATCGGCCGCGGACAGCGTGAGCTTATCATCGGCGACCGCCAGACTGGTAAGACTGCCATCGCAGTGGATACCATCATCAACCAGAAGAGTTTCTATGAGGCAGGCAAGCCAGTGTATTGCATCTACGTGGCCATCGGCCAGAAGGCTTCCACAGTGGCTGCCCTCGTGCAGAACCTGAAGGAGCACGGCGCACTGCCATATACCATCATCGTGAGCGCAACGGCAGCCGACCCAGCCGCCATGCAGTACTACGCACCATTCGCTGGTGCCGCCATCGGCGAGTACTTCCGCGACCGTGGCTACTCAGCCCTCGTCGTGTATGATGACTTGAGCAAGCAGGCTGTGGCTTATCGTGAGGTATCCTTGATTCTTCGTCGTCCATCAGGACGTGAGGCTTACCCTGGCGATGTGTTCTATCTCCACTCTCGTTTGTTGGAGCGTGCCGCTCGTATCAACGACCAGCAGGAGGTAGCCGAGCAGATGAACGACCTGCCAGAGTGCATGAAGGGCCACGTGAAGGGTGGTGGCTCACTTACCGCCCTCCCTATCATCGAGACCCAGGCAGGCGACGTATCCGCATACATCCCTACGAACGTGATTTCCATCACCGACGGTCAGATCTTCTTGGAGACCGACCTCTTCAACCAGGGCTTCCGCCCAGCCATCAACGTGGGTATCTCCGTATCCCGTGTGGGTGGTTCCGCTCAGATCAAGAGTATGAAGAAGGTGGCTGGTACCCTGAAGATTGATATGGCTCAGTATCGTGAGTTGGAGGCATTCTCCAAGTTCTCTAGCGATATGGATGCCGTGACCGCCATGACCCTGGACCGTGGCCGCAAGAACGACCAGCTCTTGGTTCAGCCTCAGTATAGCCCTATGCCAGTGGGCGAGCAGGTGGCAATCCTCTATTGTGGCGTACACGGCTTGATGCACGAGGTGCCAATGGACAAGGTGCGTGAGTGCCAGGATCAGTTCCTCGACGCCATGCGCAGCCAGCACGCCGATGTAATCGAGACTTTGGCAGATGGTAAGCTCACCGACGATGCCATCAAGGTAATCGAGGCTACCATGGCCAATGTAGCAGGACAATATAAAGCGTAATAGCCTATGCCGTCGTTAAAAGAGATTAAGACTCGCATCGCCAGCGTCAACAGCACCCGCAAGATTACGAGTGCCATGAAGATGGTGGCTTCGAGCAAGTTGCACCATGCACAGGTGGCCATCCAGAACATGCTGCCTTACGAGAATATGCTGGAGCATATCCTCAAGAGCTTCCTGGTGAGCACGCCTGCCGTACAGAGCGAATTCGAGGTGGAGCACGCCCAAATCAAGCGTGTGGCACTCGTGGTGTATAGCTCTAACAGCAGCTTGTGCGGTGGATTCAACTCCAACGTCATCAAGATGATGATGCATGCGGTGGATGAGTATAAGGCTCAAGGCATTGACGACATCACGGTATATCCCATCGGCAGAAAGGTGGCTGAGAAGGCACGCAAGCTGGGATTGAAGGTGGCTGGTGATTTCACCGAGCTGGCCGATAAGCCAAACTCCAGCGACGCAGCCGAAATAGCCCGCTCGCTCGCCAAGCAGTATGCCGCCGGCGAACTCGACAAGGTGGAGATGATTTATCACCACTTCAAGAGCGCAGGCTCGCAGATACTCACCCGCAAGACTTTCCTGCCTATCGACCTCAGCACAGAGGCGATAGGCGAGGACAACGACCGCGACCTGACCAGCAATGTGGCTACAGCCAAGGCGCAGGAGTATTTGCGCAAGAAGCAGGCAGGCGAGGACGAGCGCCAGGGCGCAGAGGCAAAGCCGCTGAACGATGACTTCATCGTGGAGCCAGACTTGGAGACCGTGCTTGGGGTATTGATTCCTAAGCAGTTGCACCTGATGCTCTTCACTGCCTTGCTCGACAGCCAGGCTAGCGAGCATGCAGCCCGCATGGTAGCCATGCAGACTGCCACGGACAACGCCGATGAACTCTTGCGCGAGCTCAACTTGCAGTATAACAAGAGTCGTCAACAGGCCATTACGAATGAATTGCTTGATATCGTGGGAGGTAGCGTGAACAACTAATCCTCTTATCGTAAATGATAAAAGGCGAGAAATAATCTGTAGTTTTTTTCTTCAGATTATCTCTCGCCTTTATTTTTTTTCTACGGATTTTTTTTAAAATTATCCTACGGAACTTAAACGGAATTCAAACGGAATTTTTCGTAAAACAGTTTAAACTGTATTGTTTGAAGAAGTTCCGTCTAAATTCCGTTTAAGTTCCGTAGGATTAAAATGATAAGTTCCGTAGGGTTTAAATAATAAGTTCCGTAGGATTATTTCCCGAGGAACTTCTTGATTTCCTTGATAAAGGTG
>ERZ808240.2409-NODE-2409-length-20496-cov-3.692579_pt1 | contig 20496 bp, 21 predicted proteins | sample MGYA00521084_ERZ808240 | MGnify/ENA primary metagenome ERZ808240 (study PRJEB31516, sample SAMN03275571) | gut metagenome | biome: mammalia-associated habitat; material: feces | host: Papio cynocephalus | place: Kenya | collected 2012-08-06 ...
ATCAGGCTAACCGTCTATCGGTAGCACTTTTTCTATCACTATATTAACATCAAACTATGTTTATGTCAAACATCTGTATTCATTTGTTTGTGTCAAGTGTTCGTTGGCACTTTTTCCCGGTAACTGACAGCGAACGCATCTTGAGATACAATAACCTTATAATCCATATTTATCCCTCAACTCATTTGAAACCTCTTTTGCGTCAACAGTCATACCTGCTTCAACGTGTTCCCTTGTCTTACCAAGTTCTCGAATAATCTCATCTTCCTTTTTTGGCAGAAAAAAGTTGTTTCTATTTACAAAAAAACTCTTAGTCACTTCATATATTGTATTGATTTCTTCTTCTGATAATTTCTCTAACATTGAAACCGTTGCTTCTAATGTACTCATATACTTCACACTCCGTTATCAATTCTATACTCATTACAATATCTATTTTCTAAAACATTATACATTCCACGTTTTCCTAACAATATAAATACCTCATCTCACTATGAAGATTTTGTATAATATTTTTTTCATCATAACAAAAAAAATCAGATTGTGTCACTATGTTCATTATCATCTGAGCGTGTCAATCATTTCAAACTCAGTTTTTCATTATATTTGAAAATATGCAACGCTTACTTTCTTACAAAAAACAATTTGTATTGCATCTATCAAATTATATAACTACAAATTTTGATTTGTTCTTAAATATCCCCTGCTTTTTGCTGTAAAATGTTTAATTTTTGATGTAACTTTTGAAACATCAATTTTGATTTGTCGACTTCTGCGACGAAGGCAGCAAACTGATTTTGGAGTTCGATGGGTGGTGTTCGCATATTAATTGCTTTTGCTGCTTTAATAGTAAAATGTGCAACCGTAGTCACTCCTAATGTTTTCGCTATTTGTCTCTTTATATAAGATGTTTTCATCAACTCAACAAAGTATATTGGATTCATTTCTTTTTTACATCTAAACCTCAAAATATCTGCATCCTTAAAATAGTATCTTTCCCCAACTCCAACAATATAACATTTTCCCAATGTGCTTGTTGCAGAAACAAGAATGTCTCCCTCTTTGGGCACCCCATCTGAATCTCTAAGCGTGGAATAAAGCTGTTCTGATACAAAAAACTCATTATTCATTTGTTTAGTTGTAGCCAGTTGAACCATATCTCGAACCCTTAAAAAAGGAATTCCCTCTGTTTTCCATTCTGATTTAAGAATTCTCTTACTTGAAGCAATCTCAAAACACTCGCCAAAATTATATGTATCCCAGTTCATAAAATTTGTTTCCATATCCCCAAACAATTCGACAAATCGGGCTTTGATAAGTTCATCAAACAAACTTATCTCTTGTTCCTGTAATTTTTTTATTGTTATAATACTATTTAATTGCTGAACAATATGTAACTGTTCTTCCATTTTTCTTAGTGGAATTTGCATCTTACGCATAGCCGCTTGAGTTAATTTTTTTCTAGTCGCTCCATTTACCATCCCACTAACATTGTAAAACATAAGAGAATAACATAAATAATCCACATTCATATTTTTATTTGGCTTTAAAACATGAGCATGATTATTTACCCAACACTTTCCAGAAACTCTATATGCAATAGGTTTATCTTTAGAGCCAAAATTGCCACCATCTTCTGCCAAAAGTACCAATTCATCATCAAACAAATATTCTGAAACATAGTCCTGAACACCATTTGCACCATAATAAGGATATTCTCCCTCTTCTCTTTTAGATGCTGTAATTGGTACTCTCATAGAATCAAGTATTTCACAACAATCTTCTAAACTCACCATATTCATCTCTTGTCCCTGCAAACCTCAATTTGTCTCTTGCAGCTAAAGAAACTTCTCATTATTAATCTAAAAACAAACGTGACCGCCAAACATACAGATATTTGTGCGGTCACTGCTTATTAAATACATCAGGCACACTGCCTCATTTCCCATTTAGCCCATATATTTCTGATGTGATGTCTTCACATTGCTTTGATTTACCATCGCATATTGCATCGTTGTATCAATTTGCGAGTGTCCCAAAATTTTCTGCACCTGTTCAATTGGCATTCCTTTGTCAATTGCTCTCGTTGCCATAGTTCGCCTAAATTTATGTGGGTGAATTCTTTCCAAATCAAGCCGGCGTCCGAGTTTGCGAAGTCGGATTTCTACACCACTTATTTTCAGTCTGTCATGCGGCGCATCAAGCGTCACAAATAATGCCTCATTTTGGTCGGTTCGCCTCTCTATGTATTCCTTCAAATGAACTTTTGCCTTTGCATCAAAATAAACTTTTCGCTCTTTGTCACCTTTTCCGTACACAACACATTCCCGCCCTTCCAAATCAATGTCATCAATATTTAAATTAACAAGCTCGCCCACTCGAATCCCTGTTGAATACAGTAAATCAATAATTGCCAAATCACGGATTTCCTCACAATTGTCTCTTAACTTTTCGATCCCCTCGTCTGTAATTACATTTTTGACAACTGTTTTTGTTTTAATTTTGTGAATTCTTCGCATCGGACTTTTTAAGACATAATCCTCTTCCTCCAGCCACGAAAAAAAGCTAGATATATTTCTACGGATATTATCAATTGTTACATTAGAGCAGCCATTTAACCGCTGATAATCTGCCAGATACGCTCTTATTTCTTCTGTTGTTATTTTACGCACTTCTGTTTCAATACAGGACAGCATGTGTTCCACCGTCACGCGGTAGTATTGAATTGTCCGCTCCGAACACCCCTCAATCTTTTTTGCATCTAAAAACATCTGCAAAAATTCCTGGTTATCAATTTTCTTAGTGTCCGCTTGATTTTCCGCAAATGTGTTGACCATTACTTCTTGTAATTTTTTCATCTGCGGAATAGATAGATACTCCGACATCTCATTTAAAATTGTAACTACTTTCTCTTCCATATTGGTACCTCCTTATTTTGGTACCCACATCCATCCCCTGCACTTACAATTTATATTTTAGATTCTATCTTTTCGTTCTTATATTATGTGCAATATAAGCATGAAGGTCAAGTATATAACAAAACAAATGTGCTAATATTACAAATAATATCAACACATTTGTTTAAGTCTAAAATATAATATTTAATTTTATCATATTTATCCAAAATATTCCTGCATTAATGAGTCGAACAATGTTTGCGTTTCATCCAATGCCTTCTGCACGGCAACTTTTGATTTGTCGACCTGATGGACAAAATCAATGAACTCCCTTTGCAATTCAATAGGTGGTATTACTTGCTTATAAGCTTTCATTATTGCCGTGTTTAAATTAGGTTGCGTTCCCGCAGGCGCAATTCTTCTAAAATGCTCTGTCATTTGATTTAATGTTTGCAACAAAAAAACTTTATCAATTTTTTCATCAATATCTTCCATCGCAAGCCAACCATCATGAATACAACCATCAATACCCATTAAAGGTAATAATTCTCGCAAACCCCAATGAAACCCCACAATTCGCAAATATCAAGCTCCCCGCCTTTACAAGTCTACTCTTTTTTACACCTTCTTTAATAATATGTTCCTTAGTCGAGTTTAAATAAATATTGTCCCTATCTGTCGCATCACCAATCTTTATCCAAGGAACATCTCCTCCTAAAAATTGCTCAATAGGTCTTGGTGAGCCTCCTCTGACAATAGTACAAAGTTCTCCTAAAGGCTTGCAATCCCAATTTTTATTATTAGTAATTATATCCCCAAACAATTCGACAAATCGGGCTTTGATAAGGTCGTCTAACCTCTTTATTTCGTGCTGACGAGTTTCTATCAAATCAGATACTTTATCCAATATTTTAACAACATTCTCTTGTCTCCTATAATCTGGATACTCAATTTGTACTTCCTTTAACCACTTAAAATGACGATTATAACCAGTATTTGGAATCCGTGCATTTTTTAAAGCATAATATAAATATTTATAATTTGCGTTCTTAAATTTGCTACGCAATACCTTTACTCCATCTGCTCCCAAGAAAAAAGGCTTATCAACATATTTAATCACTCGTGTGTGATCTCCAAATATAATGACGGGAACTTCTTCAAATACCCCCTCCTCTATATCTGTATATCCAGCTACTTGTTCTTGACCTTGATCAATAATCAAATGCGCACCCATTTCACAATACTCACTCGTCTTGATTTTTGTACCATATTTAGTTTTATCTTCAAATACCTCATTAAAAGACTTCATCTTCCTCATGCCTCTACAGGCTACAAACAATATTCTTTACCGTTTTATCAAATTGTATTGCAAATAGAACATATGTTTGTTATAATGTAATTGGTGCTACCTTTACGGTAGGCGGTTAGTCCTTTTGCAGAGGACTGTGACCTCTGATTACATAGAAATCTTTTTACAGAAATCTACCAAAGGAGGATTTTATTATGCTTACAACGGAACTTTTTATAGCCATCATCAGCTTATGTATCACTTGCTTTGCCCTTGGTTATACCGTTGGTTGTAAAAGCAATGATAAAGCACAAAAATAACCGCCCAGTCCAGTAAACTTTGGCGGTTATTTTTACAAAACCAAATTGATATTGGGCTAACCATCTATCGGTAGCACCTCTATGATTATATTAGCATCTAACCGCTTTTATGTCAAACATGTATTCTGTTTTTTAACTTTTTTGATAACCACTCGTAGCACTGCAAACCTCAATTTGTGAGGTCCTTTCTTTCTTATTTTGCGAGCATTTCACGCAATTCTTTCGTTTCTTTCGCAATCTGCTCATTCAACTGTTCAATCTCAGCAAGAATCTCCTCTGTAGGCGGATATTCCACTGGGATATACTCAATTTTCTTATATTTATTAATCGATAAATCATAATCATTGTCGGCAATTTCCTGCTTGTCCACCAAGAAGCTCTGCTCCGTTCTTTCGCGAGTTTCCTCATTTTCTTTATGATGGAACCGCTCAATAATATCCGGAATATCATTTTCCTCAATTGGCTGACGCTTATCATCCAATGAATGACCATCTGCTTTCATATCGTAAAACCAAACTTTTTCGGTACCCCCGGCATTTGTTTTCGTAAAAATCAAAATAGCGGTAGACACCCCTGCATACGGCTTAAATACACCGGATGGCATGGAAATAACACCTTCCAAGTATTGATTTTCCACCAATTCTTTACGCAGATTTTTATGAGCCTTTGAAGAACCAAACAAAACACCATCTGGCACAATGCAGGCACATCTGCCACCTACCCGAAGCAGGCGAATAAATAGTGCAACAAACAACAATTCAGTCTTCGTTGTACTGGTAATTGCAGACAGTGATTCACTAATATTTTCCTTGTTTAATGTTCCCTTAAAAGGTGGGTTGGCAAGAATCAAATCGTAGGTATCTTTCACCATGTAATCTTTTGACACGCTATCCTGCTTATTCAACTGTGGATTCGTAACCGAATGAAGCATCAGATTCATACAGGACAAACGGCACATAGTCTCATCCGTATCAAATCCCGTAAATGTTTCCGTTGCGTATTTCTTCCATTGCTCCTCGGTCATTTTATTTCCATAGTGAGTTCGTATGTATTCTGCCGAAGAAATCAAAAAACCTGCCGTACCACACGCCGGGTCACAAATTTTCATATCCGGTGTTGGCTGCATAAGATTTACCATCATGTCACGAATATGTTTTGGTGTTCGAAATGCGCCAAGCCGCCCAGCAGAATTTAATTTACCAAGCATATGCTCGTATAAATCTCCCTGCATATCTAAACCTTTAATGTCATTTTCAAAAAGGTCGTCCAGTCCAATAATAACTTTTTGTAATGCCAGTGGTTCATTGATTTTAAATGTTGCATGTTTCAAATATCTTGAAAATGCAGAATTTTCATCCTGATTCAAATTGATTAAAAAAATAAAGACATGTTCAACAAAATGCTTGTGGAGTTCTCTAGCTTCCATTCCTTTAAAATTTCTCCATCGCAAAGCCTGTTCTTCTTTAGAATCTCCAAAAATATGTTTCTGTGGTTCCCCTGAAAGCAATTCGGCAGTTTCAATATCTGCCTCGCGCTCATCAAGTTGTTTTGCAAACATAAGGTATGTTAACTGCTCAATGACTTCGGTCGGCTGTGATACTCCTCCCGCAATGACATCAAGCCATATTTGCTCAATTTTATTTTTTACTACTGCTGGTAACATATTTTCCTCCTCACGTGTTCTTTCGCTTTACTCGATTTTTATACTACTATATTAACGATTTTTAACAGTAACGTCAATTATTACTTCATTTTCGTCGCAAGAGTATTAACTTGCTTTGCTCTTGGTTATACCGTTGGTTCTAAGAGCAATGATAAAACACAAAAATAACCGCCCAGTCTGAGGAACTTGCAGTTATTTTTCACGAAATAATATCAGGCTAACCGTCTATCGGTAGCACTTTTTCTATCACTACATTAGCATTAAATTATATTTATGTCAAACATTCCTGCAAGACAGTTTTCCCTTGCAAAAAGCTATATCAATCTCTACATAATTCACTTTTTAATAAAGGATGCCTTCTCTTTTTCTGATAAATCAACAACTTTGACACCTTTTTCTTTAGCATAGCGCATCAGCCCACGTAAATCCAATTTAATATTAGGACATTGGCTAAATAAGATGGGGTCCTGCATGTTTGAAAGGCTATTTTTATAGTTCTTCATCTGTCCATTCATAGTCATATACCTCCATAATTTTAGCTGCATTGTCTTCGTCAATTGCAAATTGATATGGGTGAAGTATTCCGATTACTTCTCCTCCAAATACCTTTGTATAGTGCCTTATTAGCTGCAAATCCATGCATATAGCCGTCAAATCCGTTGTCAATGGATTTTTTTGCCGCAATAGCAAAAAGGTGACCGCCAACGCCAAAGTATTTAATGTCGTCTGTGATTAATTTATTATTCTCAGGGCTTGTACACATCCATGCAATATACATTGCCTGCATATCCGAATCTGCATGAAGGGCAACCAAGCCTTGAATATCAACAGAACCTTCTACAACAAGTGCGTATATTTCATTTTCGTCAACTAAATCTGCCCAGTTTGTGTACCAACCATTCTTTTTATTATATTTTCTGAGAAAGGATTTTCTTTTGATGCGAATCACTTCTGTTTGTACCAATTCACCAGTTTTGGCATCTTTTAAACAAGGTGTAAACTCGTCAATAATGACGTTAATCATATGATCACCTCACAATAAACATATCTAATTCTTATCTGTATTATACCCCTAAAAATAGCAAAAGTCTACTCATCGTTACCATTTACAAGACAATTCTCCACCCAAAACAACGCTTTTCCCCAGTTTTCCACCTTATGGTTGCTTTGCTTACAACTATTTTTCTATTTCATGCAACTCTTTCTTAAAAATCTAGAAAAAAGCGTTGTTTTAAGCAAGTTGCCAGCCCTTCTTCCGGCGAGCATACCTTGTAATGACCGCTAGAAACCTTCCTAAGCCGTGCAGCGCCTATCCCTTCGCGATAGGCGCTCACGGGCTGCGCCACCTATCGGTGACTTAAGCCGCATAAGGGATATCGCAAAGCGATATCCCTTATCACGGGCTGCGCCCTGTGCTAGATGAAACAATCCTTCTTAAGCCGTGTAGCGCCTATCTCTTCGCGATAGGCGCTCACGGGCTGCGCCCACCCTATTGGTGACTTAAGCCGCATAAGGGATATCGCAAAGCGATATCCCTTATCACGGGCTGCGCCCTATAAAATCAAAAACCAGTGCTCCCACCCATTTTTGTGCGAGCACAAATGGGTGGGAGCACTGGTTTTCAATTTTGCACGGCTTAAGCCTAACGTGCACATTTATACTGTAGGTCTTCCCAGCGGCGGTCTACTTCTGCCTGGAATTGCTCGATTAAATGTTCGTTGCCTTTCTTGAAGAGGTGTTTGAAACGTCCCTGGGCACGAAGGAAGTCTTCGATTGGGAGTTTCTTCTTTGGCTCATAGGAAAGAATCCATTTGCCATGGTCTACCTCAAAGAGCGGCCAGTAGCAGGTTTCTACAGCAAGTTTACAGATGTTCATGATATCTGCTGTGTCGTAACGCCAGCCACGTGGGCATGGTGTCATTACATTCAGAAAACTTGCGCCTTCTGTGTAGATGGCTTTTTCGGATTTTCGATGCAAATCTTTAAAATCCGTTGTCATTGTTGTCTGTGCAACATAAGCAACGTCGTGGTCTGCAATGATGCTTGCCAAGTCTTTGCGGTTCTGCATTTTACCTACGGACTGCTTGCCAACCGGCGTTGTCGTTGTGTCCGCATACATCGGCGTTGCAGAAGAACGCTGGATACCGGTGTTCATATAGGCACCATTGTCATAGCAGACATAAACCATGTCATGTCCACGCTCCATCGCACCGGACAAGGACTGGAAACCGATGTCGTAAGTTCCGCCGTCTCCACCAAATGTAATAAATTTAAATGTTTCATCTTCCGGCAGTCTGCCGCGTTTTTTCAAGGCACGGTAAGCAGTCTCAACACCACTCAATGTGGCACCTGCATTTTCAAATGCATTATGTATATAACTGTCTTCCCATGCGGTGTATGGATACATAAAAGAAGAAACTTCCAGACATCCTGTCGCATTACCAATGACTGCGTGGTCTCCCTCATGCAAAGCACGAAGTACGGCACGTACAGCGATTGTTGCACCACAGCCGGCACACATACGATGTCCTGGAGCCAATCTCTCTGGTTTTTCCATCATAGTTTTTAAACGATAATCACTCATACTATCCTCCGTTTATCCTCTCAGTCTGATATACTGGTACTGTTCTACTGTCTTGCCATTTTCAATCATATCCTCTAATTCCGCGAATACATCTTTTACATCTTTGATGGTAAAATCGCGTCCGGCCAGACCGTATATATAATTCACTGCTTCAATCATTACCTTATTTTTAAACAAAGCTGCCGGCACTTCACTGCCAAGTGGTCCGCCATTGCCATTGTAGCTCTCACAACGGTCCATAACGGCAACTGCTTTGCAATTTGCCAAGGCTTTTGCAATTTCCTCTGAAGGGAATGGGCGGAATACACGAAGTTTGAGTACACCGACTTTTTTGCCTTCTGCCCGAAGCTCATCCACAGCCTCTTTCGCAGTTCCTGCTGCCGAACCCATAATCAACATAATGTAATCGGCATCTTCTGTTTTATATTCCTCAAAAAGTTCAAAACCACGTCCGGTCAGCTCTTTGTATTTTTTTGCAACTTCCTTGATAACTTCTTTTGAATTTTCAAGAGCCACTTCCTGATTTTTCTTTGCTTCCATTGCATAATTGGAAATGGAATACGGTCCTACCGCAATTGGTTTGCCGGGATTTAACAAAAATTCTTCCGGATGATACTCACCAACAAAATCCTTGACCGCTTCATCTTCCAAAAGCGTAATATTTTCCACGGCGTGGCTTGTAATAAATCCATCCTGGCAAATCATAACCGGAAGATGTACTCTCGTATCTTCGGCAATCGGATATGCCTGAATAAAGTTATCATAAGCTTCCTGATTATTCTCTGCATAAATCTGAATCCAGCCGGTATCTCTTGCGCCCATACCATCGGAGTGGTCGCAGTTAATATTAATCGGACCGGATAATGTACGGTTTACTAACGCCATAACAAGTGGCAGACGGTTCGATGCGGCAAGAAGAAGCTCTTCCCACATAAGTGCGAGTCCCGCAGAAGAAGTAGCCGTCAGACTTCTCGCACCTGCTGCCTCGGCACCAATCGTTGCACTCATGGAAGAATGTTCACTTTCCACCGGGATAAACTCGGTATCCATCTCACCATTTGCAATATAGGTAGAAACCATCTGTGGAATCTCCGTTGAAGGAGTAATTGGAAATGCCGGCATGACATCCGGATTAATCTGGCGGATTGCATACGATACCGCTTCATTTCCTGACATACGTTCTTTAATTGCCATTAGATATTTCCCTCCTTCATCTCAATTGCACCAAATGGGCATACTTTAGCACAAATACCGCAGCCCTTACAATGGTCATAGTCAAATTCGCCACGCTTTCCGTCTTTAACCGGAATACTGCAGTCCGGGCAAACCGGGGTGCAGAGCAGGCATTGTTTACATTTATCTGCAACATAAATCGGTGTATTCGTGCGCCACTCACCGGTATTAAAAAGTTTTGAAGTGCCGCCCGCAAAAACCATCAAGCCTTCTGTCAAATCCTGATGTGGTGTTTTTTCGTTGATTTTTGTAACATCTGTTCTCACGCCATTGCCTCCTTATCTTTCTGAATATCGATGGAAACAACGTCAAAGGCACGCTCCAACGCTTCCATATTACCGTCAATTACTTCCGGTTTCTTTGCAAATTTATGTTCATAAGAAGCTCTCATTTCATGAATAAAAGTCTCTTTTTCCATTACTTCACTGACCGCTACCGTTGCTGCTAACATCGGTGAGTTCGGGAAATTCTTTCCCAGTGTTTCCACGGAAATATGTCTGGCATCAATCGCATAAACACGACCTTTGTAGCCATTGAGTTTTGGAATCATGTCCTCTCTCTTTTTCGGTGTATTAATAATAATCGCACCATTTTCCTTCAAACCGGCTGTCACATCAACCGAATCCAAAAGCGTCTCATCCACAACTACCACATAATCCGGGTGGTAAATATTAGAATGCACGCGAATCACATCGGAACTGATGCGGTTGTACGCCGTAATCGGTGCTCCCATACGCTCCGGACCATATTCCGGAAATCCCTGCACGTTCTGACCCGTTTTGAACGCTACATCCGCAAGCAAAAGTGCTGCCGTCTTGGCACCCTGGCCGCCGCGGCCGTGCCATCTGATTTCGATACCGTTCTTCATCGTTCTCAAATCTCCTTCTATCCTTCATCCATTGGGTGCAAAATTTTCTCAATAACGTTTTGACCCAGCATATCCTATTATATCGTAGGAAAAACAAATGTAAAGCGAAAATGTTTAATTTCTTTCATTTTTGAAGTGAATTATTTTCATTATAAGTTTTTTTCAACTTTCTCGGGGCAAACGGTTGGAACAAGCCCCAATTTATGTTATACTACTGACAGAAACATTAAAGGAGAATGGATTTCATTGATTAAGCGATTTTATGTACCAACTTCCAAACTAAAAGAGGGCATGCAGATTGACCAGGCCATCAAAGACAGGCTGGACCGTACACTCATTGCCCGTGGTTCTATTTTGGATGCTTATTTAATTGAAGGCCTGAAAAAACGAGGCGTACACGGAGTATACATAAAGACAGGTGAGGAAGACCCGGAGGAAAAACCGAAGGAAGAAACACTCGCCCCTTTTGTACGCAATAAAATCGAAAAATACCGCACTGAGGATCCAAGAAAAGTTCATTTATCTGAAAGTGTAAAAAAACGTGTTTCGGAGGGAATTCAGTACCTATATAACAATTCAGACTCACCGGAATTCACAAACACTTCCGCAAAAATCACAAATGACTTGATTCACGCAATCGACCATAACGATGCTTTGGCGGTTGATATCACTGCACTTAAAACAAGTGATGAATATACCTTTAAGCATAGTGTCGATGTCGCTACCATCTCCATGATCATTGCAAGAAACTTAGGCATGTCAAGCAAAGATGTTTACAATATCGGTATCGCCGGACTTTTACATGATATGGGAAAATCAAAAATTCCATCTGAGATTTTAAACAAGCCGGCGCGCTTAACGGACGAAGAATTTGCCATTATGAAACAGCACTCCGAGCTTGGCTATAACATCTTAAAAGAGAAAAAAGAATTTCATGGTGCCATTTCGCTTGCCGTACTGCAGCATCATGAAAAAATGAATGGAACCGGATACCCGTTTGGATACTCTTCCGATAAAATTGTACCTTATGCAAAAATTTTGTCCATTGCGGACGTATACGACGCTTTAGTAACAGAGCGTCCTTACAAAAAATCATTTTCCCAGCGCACCGCCGTGGAAATGATTATGTCAATGACCGCCGAATTAGACATCACAGCCATGCGCAGTTTCATGGAAAGTGTCATTCTCTATCCGGTCGATACAACCGTTTCGCTGAGCAATGGCGAACAGGCCCGCGTTGTCGAAAATAAACCAAATGCCGTCCTTCGTCCCACCGTCGTAGGACTAAAGAGCGGCATTGTTTACAATCTTTCGGAAGACTTAACCTGTGCTTCCATCGTTATTCAATAGACACGATTTTATTTAATCTACCATACGAATACTTTCAATGACCGGCTGGTCTGCTTTTTCAATCGTGCCATTACCGTCAGTCGGAGTGGCATCTTCACAAATCTTATCGACAACATCCATACCCTTTGTGACTTTTCCAAACGCAGCATATTCGCCATCTAAATAGTCGGCATCCTGATGCATAATGAAGAACTGGGAGCTTGCGCTGTCTGGGTCAGAGGAACGTGCCATGGAAATCACACCTCTTTTATGGGAAATGTTATTCTCTACTCCATTGGAAGAAAATTCACCTTTAATCGTCTCATCCGAACCACCGGTTCCGTTTCCTAACGGATCACCGCCCTGAATCATAAATCCGGACATAATGCGGTGGAATGTCAACCCATCATAAAACTTCTTGTTCACTAAATTGATAAAATTTGCCACCGTAATCGGTGCTGTAGCACCGTCCAACTCCACCTCAATCGTGCCGTAATTTTTCACTTTAATTTTGGCGTGATGCTTTCCTTTTGTATCGGTTGTTTTCGATTCCGGCTCCTTTGTTGCCTCGGCTGTCTCCGTAGCTTTTGGTGTCTTTGTCGCTTTTGTCTCACTCGTCGTATCAGATTTTGAACTTCCACACGCACTAAGCCCCATTACAAGAACTGCCAATACAAGCAGAAAACTAAATTTCTTTTTCATGTTACTAAATTCTCCTTTCAAACGTCATTGTCCCCATTATAGCGAATCGCTGCCTTTTATGCAAGTTTGGGAAAGCATTTCACGTTCTTTTGATTTTCCATCTTTCGTGTTGTCTTCTCTATTCACTGACGATATCGCCACATAACCGGTCAGTCACAATTTCCTTGCACCTTTCTCTATGTGCCACGTGAAGTGGGTGGTTCATAAACTTCTTTAACGATTCCTCATCTGTAAATTCTGCATAAAAAACAAGGTCGTAACCACCGGCAAAATTGCGGTTTATCTCTGCATGCAAAAGTCCCTCTATATTTCCATTCATCGTAGCCACTGACTGCTGCATGAAACGAAGTGATTCCTCCTGTGTATGCTCCTCTTTCACTTTATCTGTGTAATTCCAAAATAAAATATGTCTTATCATCGTTCTGCCTCCTTATTTCCTAACTCCCAAAAAGCGACTGCACTCGCCGCCGCTACATTCAGCGAATCAACGCCATGTGCCATCGGTATTTTAATGGTGTAATCGCTTTGTTTTATTGTCTGCGGCATGAGACCTTCTCCTTCGGTTCCTAAAATGATGGCAAGTTTTTCTTCTTCTTTCAGTTTCTCATCCGCAATTGAAACCGTATCCTCACACAGTGCCATTGCCGCCGTTTTATAGCCAAGTTTGTGCAGCCTGCTCACATAGGTTTCATCATCCGGCAGAAAACTCCACGGAACCTGAAATACGGTTCCCATACTTACCCGCACCGCACGACGGTATAAGGGGTCACTGCAATCCGGGGTAAGCAAAACAGCATCCATTGAAAGCGCTGCTGCCGAACGAAAAATCGCACCTACATTGGTTGGATTCACCACATTTTCAAGAATCGCTATCCGATTAGCATTTTTACACACATGTTCAATCGACGGGAGTTCCCTGCGGTACATCGCACAAAGCATCCCTCTCGTGAGTTTAAACCCTGTAATTTTTGTCAACACATCAAACGGTGCTGTAAAAATTGGAATCTCCGGGTATTTTGCGATAAATTTCCGCCCCTGCTTTTCGATGTGCGCCTCTTCCATGAGAAATGATACCGGCTCATACCCCGCTGCCAATGCTCTCTCAATCACAATCGGACTCTCTGCGATAAACATCCCTCTGCCATGTGCCGGGCGGTGTTTTAACTGCGCCTCTTTTTCACGCGCATAAAAATCAAGTGCCTCATCTGAAAAATTCGCAATCTTAATTATGTTTGCCATCGTTTCTATGTGCTCCTTCTTATGCGTAAGTTCGAATCAGCCAGCGTAAACGCTTCTTGGTCTCTGTAATCAACACCATATTACGTGCTAACGGCTGTCCGCTTCCGCCAGCCCATTGTGCCGCTTCCTTGGCTGCTTTCTTTTCTTTTTTCTTTATCCAGCGAATCTGTTTTTTCTTTAACACTTTTTTCTGCTTTGTTGACAACCCTTTGTAAAGCAGTTTGTATACACGATTGAGTTCCTTGTCCCAGATTTTGAATTCTTTGTAAGAATCCTGATTCATTTCAAGCTGCGGACCATCATACTTGAAGTTCTTCTTGCATTTGCGATATATTTTATTGTAGCTTCGAATCAATGTTACCTGTCTTTCGCTCTGCTTTTTCACCGCCGCCGATGCAGGAACTGCCACAGAAACTGCTGCCGTTGTAATTAACATCGTAAATATCATAACATATGTGATTATTTTTTTCATAAGTCAAGCACTCTCCTTTTTCTATTGATATTTCTTCTTTTATCATAAAATGTTATGCGCGTGGCGTCAAGGTCAAGTGTTCGTTGCATGCCAAACGGCAGCCCATTACAGGCTGCCGTTTGCTTTCCTTCTTCGTCTTTCCACAATTACCAAACCAAGCAAAATAACGCCACTTACTGACATTAGTGCAAGCGCCAGTGCCGGATTATTTTGGTCCCCTGTGTCCGGAGATTCACTCGCTCCGGTGTTCGCTGTCGCACCGCTGCTTGTTTTGGTGTTCCCTTCTGTGTTTGCCTTTGTGTTCGTATTTCCCTTTGTTTTTGTGTTTGCCTTCGCAGTTGTATTTCTCGTTGTGTTTTCTGTTGTGTTTGTACTATTTTCCGTTGACTGCTGATTTTGTGTGCCTGTATTTGCCGCAATTTTCGTAGCTTCTTTTGTGATTTCCACAGTTGCCGCGGCATCATTATAATATTTATGGCAGCCTTCACAGCACCAGTATTCAATATTTCCATCGGCATTTTTTGTTGCCTTCTTCGCACCTACATGTTCCAAGACACTATGGCGTTTCGGATTCAGTTCCCCGTATTCTGAACCGCAGAATGTGCAGACCGCCTTCTTAGCACAAGTTGCTGTACCTCCGGTGTGCACACAGACATAGCCACATTTCTCACATTTACCGTCTTTCCACTCATGCTTTTCCGTCGCAACAGCTTCCTTGCCACAACATGGATACTTCGATGTATGCTCTGTCTCTGTTGTAATCCACTGGGCAGTCTCTTTATGAATATCCGGATTGCAGTCTCCATAACTTTTTCCACAAATCGTACAAACTGCTGCCTGCTGACAATCTGCCTCTCCACCGGCATGAACACATTCATAGCCACATTTCTCACATTTACCGTCTTTCCACTCATGCTTTTCTGTCGCAACAACAATTTTACCGCAGCAAGGATATTTTTTCGTATGCTCTGTCTTTGTCGTCACCCACTCCGCAGAGCCTTCATGGTTCTCCAAATTGCGTTCTCCATAGCTTTCTTTACATACATCACAAATTGCTGCTTCTTTACAAGTTGCTTTACCGCCTGCATGCATGTTTACTTCTGTGCCATTAATTTTCACTTTGCCACAAAACATATTCAGTTTTTGGACTTCCTCTACTGTTGCACCTTCCAAATTCAACTCGGCAACACCGTCTTTTTCCACCTGAACATACCCGCCACCGGATAAATCCGCCAAAGATTCCGGCGCCAGTTTCAATATCTGATTAATAATATCATATCCGCCATAATTATCCGGTTCCTTAATCTCACCGGTAGGAATTACTGTAAGAACTGCACCTTTTGCGATATGAAGTTTCTTCAAACCACTTCGATTAATCCAAGTAGACCAGCTCTTATTAAATCCTCTCTTATCCGAATAAATCCATGCAGAAAGCATATCCGGATTAAAAACACTGCCGGTGCTTCCCTCTTTGGCATTTATCGTAAGGTTCGTTCCTCTTGTATCCAAATATTGGTTTGCTAACAATTTTAAAGTCCCATCTACTTTTACGTTGTCATATGTCAGGACGTTTGCCGCAACGACACTATCCTCATCTGTACAGCCAGTCGTATCCAGCGCGCCACTAATCGTAACATTACATCCATATGATGCGAGAAACGCCTGTGAACCATGTGCTTTCAGCGTTGCTCCTTCTTCAATTGTCAAATCTCCACACTTCTTATTCTTATATCCATATTTTCCGGTACAAACTCCCCAGCTTCGATGAATTTCACCCTCGGCCGGATCATCTCCAACCGTTACATCCGCACCTTTTTTGAAAGTCATAGCACCGCCTATATCCAGCTTGTCTTTTACCGTTGAAATTACTTCCGCAACGAAATCCGGTTTAATATGAAGGTCTAACTTACACTTACCAATTTCCAAATCTCCACCACCGGTTGCGATTCCATAATAATCATCGCTTTTCCCATTGGAATATCCAATCAGCGAGCCGCCACCATCAATTTTCAGACTGCCTTTAGCCTCAATTATAGTCCCGGCATCCGTCGTGATGTGATTTTCACCTTTCAAAACAAGACTTGCTCCATCCGGTAATACAATTCCTTTTCCCGAAGCAACATCTAAGTCCAAATCCTGCAAGGTGAGCGTTTTATCCGCCTGCGTCCACTTATACCCGTCACCACTCATATCCTGCGTGACACCCGTGAAATCAAGCGTCGTGTCTAATGTATCCGCAAACACGGTTTTTGGCAGTATGACAAACGCCACCGCCAAAATCAGGAATGCCCATATCCCTTTTTTAAAACAGTTTCTCATCCTACTTCTACAATCCTCCTGTTATGTCTTTAGCCGTAACACAAATTTTACCCAAACTTTTTGCAAATAACAACCACTTTGGCACAAACGGTAAAAATATTACACAAACGGTAAAAATATTCTTTTATGCTTCTTTGTTTTTGTGTCAAAATATGCTACAATAAGGAAAATTTGTAAAACTTTTGGATTATAAGGAGATTAACTTTGAGAATTGCGATTGTTGATGATGATATACAAATGTGTGAACAACTGCGCACTTTGTTAAATGAATTTCTCGGAGATTCTTCAGAAATATTGGATTATCGAAGTGGCGAAGAATTTCTGACCGCTTGGGAGACTGCGGATTTTGACCTTATTATTTTAGATATTTTTATGGATAAACTGACCGGCGTGGATGTTGCCCGTAAAATCAGGGAACGAGACAGCAACGTAAAAATCGTTTTCAGTACAACAAGCAATGAATTTGCCAGTGAAAGTTATGAGGTAAATGCCTGCTATTATCTGCGCAAGCCATTTGGACGTGACAAAATAAAGGTTATGTTAGACCGCCTTAACCTCGCAGAAATTGAGAAGATGCGCACAGTAAAACTCCCCGACGGCACCAGTGCCATCCTGCGCAATATTATTTATGTTGATTTTTCCTCACACCGCGTCACGCTTCACTGCAAATACAACAGCGATACAATTGTGCGGTCTTCTTTTTCCGAAATTGAGTCGCTTTTATGTGCCTATCCGTATTTTTCCAGTCCGACAAAAGGTATGTTGATTAATTTTTACGAAGTTGCTTCGCAGACCAATGATGTTTTTATCATGAGTGATGGGAAAAATATCCCGATTAGCCGACGTAAATCCAAAGAGGTTTTAGATGCCTATTTTACGTTCCGGTTTGAAAGATTACGAAATGGAGGTGGCAAATGATGCTGTCTTTTTATCGATTGGCGGAAGTCGCCATTTATTCCCTGCTGAATTTTCTTCCTTTTCTTGCCTTGGCACTTTACCCGTTCCGGCACAGTCTTCGTTTTTCGATAAAAACAACAAATTATTTGATTGTTTTAGTAACAATTTTGCAGCTTTTTCTCGGTGCATGGGCTGCCTTTGCTCCCGGAAATAACGCCGGAACCATCAGTGCAGTAAGCACAATTCTGTATGCTGCTTTTTATTTTCTTGCCATAAAAAAACACTTTGGCAAAACGTTTTTTACGCTTTTAATGATTTCAAATCTTGCGAACCTCGCTGTAATTTCGTCAAAGGCCCTAGAAAACCTTTTCTTCCCTGACCTCGCTGTGCAAAGTTACCGCTGGTCTTTTTCGCTCATGCTTGCTGTGGTAGAAATAATTCTTGCCACTCCTCTATTTTTCTATATGAAAAAAGTGTACACACCGGCGGTGGAAAAAGAACCTTCCGGCTTTGAATGGCGGTATTTATGGATTATTCCAGCCACTTTTTATGTGATGTGGTATTATGCGTTCTACGGAAATGCTTCCAGAACAAGTCTTGAAATCGCCCTGCGTCCGAAAAATACACTGTTTTTGTTTATTATCAATGTCGGTGCCATTTTCATTTACTATGTCGTAACACGCTTGATTTTGGAGCAGAACAAAACCCTCATGCTAACGGAACGCAACCATGAACTAACTATGCAGACGGTACAATATGCAAATTTGCAGGAGAAAATCACAGAGGCACGCCGAGCCAAACACGATGTCCGTCACCACATCACGCTTATGCAGGAATATCTGAATACGAAAAACTATACCGCTCTCAGTGAGTATCTAAAACAGTACGGGATGAGTCTGCCAGACGATACACCGGTACAGTTCTGTGCAAACCCTGCCGCCAATGCTGTGCTTGTTTATTTTGCTCAACAGACAAAAGAACAGGATATAACTTATCTTGTAAAAACAGAAATTCCGGAAAAAATCAATATTCCGGAAAACGATATTTCCGTCCTCCTCGGCAACCTATTGGAAAACGCTGTAGATGCCTGCAAATCGGAACAAACACCGGACAAAAAAATTATCGTGCGCGCAAATACTGACGGTGGCTCACTCTGCATCACCGTAGATAACACCTTCACCGGAACACTTGCACATACCCCAGATGGAAATCTTGTTTCCACCAAACATAAAGGACTTGGGCTTGGAACTCGCTCCGTGAAAAATATTGCGAATCAGCATGGCGGCATATGCCGGTTTGAAGCGAAGGATGGGATGTTTTACGCTTCTGTGCTGTGCCAGATGGGGGAGTGAGGGGATACCAACTTAAGGCACTTTTATATATCCCACTTTCTTGCTAAATCATTAAGTTCGTCTGTCAATTTCTGATTATTCACCCGTCTGGCTAATGGTAAATAAATTTCTATAGTCTCTCTCGCCTTCTGTGCTTTCTTGCTCTCATCAATATAATCAATCGTCCGCATATTATGAAGTCTTTCTGCGAGTTTAATAAGAATGGCTTCCTCTGTATTTTTGTGTTCAATCTGTCGGACTATTTTTAATACGCCATTCGGCAGCTCATTTGCCAAATTAGTATCATTTCCTTTTTCCTTCACATCACAAAACAATCCTGCCAGAACCGTATCACGCTCAGCACCTAATTCTGCTAACAATATTGCAACATTTATAGGGTGTGTAACGTATTCCTCTCCCGAATATCTTCTTTTCCCATTATACGCCTTGCATGCCGTCAAATAAACATCATGTAATACCTTATCTTCAATTTCAATATCATTTTTTTCTATCGTTTCTTTTAATACCTCAAATAGCTTTTCTTTAGAGATTCCTACCTCTGTTGCTTTCAAGAAAATCGGCTCCATATAACTACCTCCTAGACATTTAAATTGTAAATTCATTGCTCTAAGAAGTGATGGTGTGAAACCAAACTCTCTACGAAATGATTGTGTAAAAGCGCTATGTGACTTCCATCCGTATTTCACAGCTACATCAATGAGACGCATTCCGGAACTAATATCATCGCACGATTTAATCAGTCGCCTCCTGCAAATATAATCCATTACCGTTTGATTTGTATAGGATTTGAAGATACGAATAAAATGACATTCAGAATATCCTGCTGCATCCGCCAACTGCTTTACACTCAAGTCCTCTTCAAGATGTTTTTCAATATACTGTATGATTTGATTCATAACCATCACCTTCCATTTCCACGTGGTAGTTACACTATAAAACAAATTGCTAGCGTTTGCTGTTTCTAAATTGCTGTTTTCATCTAAAATTCTGGCATATTAACAAATACTATTTTTTCTCCATCAGCAATTCCTGCATATATATCATGATTTTTACAGCCAATTTCTAAATAATGTTTTACCACATACTTTGATGTAAATGGCATTTCTAAAGAAGTCAATTCTGACAAGTCAAACCACCTACTGATTCCTTCATTCGAATGAAAATTGACATCAACTTCGTCTTTAAGATCCGCAAAAAAATAATAATTCTGCCTGATTTCTCCGTTGCATCTTCGTAATGCTACATACCGCAGCTCCAGATGAGATAAATCTTTTTCTGCAAGTTCTAATTCTTCATTTAATTCCCGCAACACGCATGCTTTTGCATCATTTGT
>ERZ808240.2410-NODE-2410-length-20487-cov-4.076498_pt1 | contig 20487 bp, 33 predicted proteins | sample MGYA00521084_ERZ808240 | MGnify/ENA primary metagenome ERZ808240 (study PRJEB31516, sample SAMN03275571) | gut metagenome | biome: mammalia-associated habitat; material: feces | host: Papio cynocephalus | place: Kenya | collected 2012-08-06 ...
TAGGCAGCCACCTTGTCCCGGTTGGCCTCGTAGTATGCCTTTTTGGCGGCAGCCAGCCGCTGCTTCTCCGGCGGCAGCTCCTCAAAAACTGCCGCCCGGTCACGCAGGCGGGACGCGACCAGCTCCTCCTGCGTCAAGCGGAAATCGCGCTCGATCTCCTCGTCCGCCCGACGCATCTCCTCCAGCTCCGCAGCCGTAAACGGCATAGCACTCTACCTCCTCTCCAAAAAATCCACCACGCGCATGACCTGACCCACCGCAGATGCGGCGCCCAGCAGCGCAAAAAACACAGCCCAGCCCGTCACAGGAGCCCACCTCCCGTCCGGGTAAAATTACCTCTTGCCAAATCTGTGGGCCGTGTGCTACAATAACCTTGCTTAATGGTTTTTGAGCAACTCCCCACCCCGGACCGCTCTGACGTCCCACCGTCAGGGCGGTCCCTTTTTGCGTCCGCTCCCGAGTAGATCACCTGATAGATGGCTCCCATGGTCTCACGCAGCTCTGTGACGATGCTGTCAAACTCCGGCCGCTCCGTATCGTCAATGATCCCGTCCTCCGCGATCCGCAGCAGCGCGTCCAGCCGCCCCGTTGCGTCATGTAGCCGGTTGCGCAGAGCAATGCTGGCCATTGGCAGCGGCCTTGGCTCCGCCTTTGGCAGCACACCCAGCCGGTCCGTGGCCTGCGCGTGCTCCAGTGCCAGCCATGGGCAGCGGTACGCCTCCACCATCCGCGCCACCGTCTCGTCCGGCGGCACCCGCCTGCCTCCCTCGTACTGCTTGAGGCTCTCCGGCGATAGATTAAGCAGCTCCGCTGCCCGCTCCTGCGTCAAACCGGTACTAAGCCTTGCCCTCTGATACAAATTAGGGCATCTCTTGTCCATTGTCTCGTGCTCCTCTCTGTGTTAATCTAATCTCAGGTCAAGACCCCGCATGACCCGCAAAAATGCCTCCTTGGGTATCTTGACCCGGCTCCCCAGGCACACCGCCGGGAATGGCAGCAGATCAGGCCGCTGCCGCGCCTGCATCCGGATAGTCTGCGGGTCCGCGCCCAAGATCGGGGCCACCTGCGCCGCAGTCAGATACTCCTTGGGGATGCGCTCAATGTCCTGTAACGTCATGTCTCCATTTCCTCCCCTCACCCGTTACGCGCCGGGCATCTTCCGCCCCAGCACCTCGTCAACGGTAACGCCAAAAATGTCCGCCAGCTTGAGTAGATTCTCCGCGCTGGGATAATTCTCGCCGCTCTCCCACGCGTGGACACTGGCCTGCTTGACGCCCATCCGGGCCGCCAGCTCATACTGCCGCATCCCTGCGGACTCCCTCAGTGCTCTGATCGCCATATGCAAAAACTCCTTTCCGCCGCTTGCATTTCTCCCGCGGCTGTGTTAAAATAGGCTAAACCTAAATTGCGGGACGTTCCCGCCGAAAGGATAGCCGTATGCGACTTGATCCGGATTGTGTGCGTGACCTCTTGCTTTTTATCGAGGACATGGATACTTACGTCCTCGACGAAGATAATGACCGCTATTGCTGCGATTGCAGAGGGGATAACGTCCGGGGCTGTCAGTGCGTATCTTGGCAGCCTAAAGCATTGACGGGGACCCAGTCATCAGCTACAAGGTCGGCCTTTGTGGGCCGCCAACCGCTCTGCGCATCCGTGTAGCCGTGGTAAATGCAGCGGTCCGGGCTGTCGGTGGGCTGGATGGCCAACAGGACAGGGTGGTTGATCGAGGCAACGCCCCAGCTCTTCCGTGTGACAAGTGGAGCCTGTTGGCTGGTTGCTCTGATTGCCTCCGGTAAAGTCATCCGCACATCCTCCTTTCTTTTTTGTCCCTTGCGTTAGGTTTAAATTGTTTAGCCTGTGGCTATAATAATACACGGTACTTTCGGTACTGTCAATACTTTCGGCACCTTTTTGATACTTTCGGTACATTGTACAAATTGCAGGGCGGTGTTTTTGTGTTTTATGATAATTTCATAAAGGCTTGTAATTCCGTCCAAAAAAAGCCTTCCGCCGTGCTCGTTGAGCTTGGCATAGGCAAGTCCGCCGGTACACGATGGAAAAATGGTCATGCGCCGACAGACGCGTCACTGCAAAAATTATCGGATTATTTTGGCATCCCAAAAGCGGTGCTTTTGGGGCAAGAAAAGAGCCCGGCCTCTGGCGAGGCCGAGCGTCCGGAGTGCTGGGACCTGCTCACCCGCGAGGAGCGGGAGAAGGCCCGGGAGTATATCGAGATGCTAATAGCTGCGCGAGGTAAGCGTTGACTTGCTCACGCTCCTCCGGCGTCAGTTGGCGGTAGAGTGCCAAGGTCACGCGGTCAGAATTGGACACATTGCGGTTGATCTGGTTGCTCATATGTACTCCTCCAATCATATATCTAAGGCCAAGGGATGGCCTAATTTTAACAGAGCGATAACTCATGGGAGATTAAATAGCGCAATGGCTACATTATATCAGGTCGATAGCAAGGGGTTGTTTTTGTGTCCGCATATGATTTTATTGCGATAGACTTTGAGACCGCTAACAGCAGCTTGAGCAGTGCTTGCTCTATCGGTATTGCTGCTGTAGCAAATTTTGAGATCGTAAAAAAGTTTTATTCCCTAATTAAACCTGTAAATATTGATTTCTCAGACAAAAATGTTGCCATCCATGGCATTAAGCCGGAAATGGTTAAAGATGCTCCAACTTTCACGGATTTGTGGGACGACATCGCCCCTTTCTTTTCTTCTCATACCCCTATTGTGGCACATAACGCTCGCTTTGACTTGTCCGTGCTCAAGTTATGTGCCCCGCCCAAAATACCGGATTTGCTGTACATTGACTCAATGGATATAGCCTCTCCCTTTGTGGGTAGTCGGCGGAACTTAGCGGCCTGCGTAGAGGCGATGGGAATAAAATTAGAGCACCATCATGACGCCTTTGAGGATGCGGAGGCTTGCGCCCAAATTGCAATCAAGGGGATCTCGGCGTTAAATTGTGAATGTATGTGGGAATACCTTACATTGGCCTCTCATGTACATATGCACTGGTTACACGATCTAACTCCACAGCGCACATTTGGGACGCATAAATCTACCGTGCAAAATAATCAAAATAGCAAATTTGCATATGTCGCGCCAAGCTCTATTGTCCCAACAATTACTTGCATCAACAAGGACGGCCCATTGTACGGCAAGCATATTGTTTTCACCGGCGAATTGTCTATTAGCCGAGCAGAGGCCATGCAGATGGCGGTAAATGCCGGTGCAACGGTTAAGTCGTCTATATCGCGTAAGACAAATATTCTTGTCCTTGGTGTGCAAGACAAGGCGATTGTCGGAGATGATGGGATGAGCACGAAAGAAGAACGAGCATATCAGCTAAATAGCTCCGGTGTGGCAGAAATTAAAATTATAAACGAGGCGGAATTTTGCGCTATGGCCATGAGCGGAAACGAGGTCTAATGGATCAGATTAAAATATTTGCAACGCCTGAGGAACGTGCTTATGAAGATGTAAAGCCAGCCATGCTGGGCATCCTTGCGGCAAATGGACTTGGCGAAGAATATCTAAGCATTGAAGAAAAGAAGTCTTATTACTCTGTTTATTTTGACAAGTCTTCTCTGGCTTTGCGAATCCACTCAGGCAAAAAACCTTATATTGAGATGCCAGCAAATGGAGCTTATATTAAAATATCGCTGACAGACTTATCTGAAATATCAAAGCATATTGCGAGAATAAAAAACTCGCTTGAAAGTGTGATTGACAATATTGCAAAGGACTTCGACTGCTGCCATCGTTTTGAAGAATGTAGCGATGCCAAGGTCTGTACAAATCCGGACAAAAAAATGGCCTTAAAGTGTGGGTATCGTAAAATCCTAAAAAGCGGACGTATTTTTTATGGAAAAAATCGAAACGTGCAATAAGACGGGGAAAAGTAAATAGACAGCGCCCCCGTCACCTCTGCAACAGTGGCGGGGGCGTTGTGCGTCCCGGCGATGATTTTGGAGCGTCCTGTGAGGGGCGTGTGTTTGGGGGTCATCGCCTGTCTGCAAGCTGAGCATAGCAGGATTGCCCGTGTCCGTGCAAGCGACAGAGCGCAACCGCAGTGCGGATATACGCAATCTGCCTTGCCATATCCGGCAATTTTAGACCAAATTAGTATCGACCCTGTGGGGCAGGGCCGCAACCGAGAGAAAAAGAGGGGAATTATGGATTTGTGGGAAATTTGCAGAGCAAAAAAAGAAAATCTCAATCTGACCATGCAGGAGATTGCCGACAGCTCCGGCCTGCCGGTGGGCACCGTCAAAAAATTCTTCTCGGCGGCCTCCAAGTCGCCCTCCGTCTATACCGTGGCCCCGATATGCCGGGTGCTGGGTATCTCGCTGGATGAAGTCTTTGACATCTCCGACCGGCTCACGCCCACGGAGGAGACGTTGACCGCCCGACAGGAGCAGCTGGAGCAGCGGGTGGAATTTAAGGACCGCGCCGTAGATATGCTGTGGCACGGTATCAAGATGCGCAACCATATCATTACCCACATGATCGTTGTGATTTTGATTTTGCTGGGCTGGTGTCTCTATCTGGACGCCAACTGCCTTGATATAGGATTGTTACGAGGATGATTTGCAAAAAATGTAAAACGGAGGTGCCGGATGGGCCGTACTGCTGCCAATGCGGAGCCAAGCAGGCACAGGCTGCCCGCAGTCCCAAAAGCCGGGGCAACGGTCAGGGCAGCGTCTACCGTCTGCCAAACGGCAAATATAAGGCGATCCGGGTCCAGATGTATCTGGACCCGGATGGAAAAATGAAGCGGCGCACGGTCTCCCGGACCTTTGCCCGGAAAAAAGACGCCGTGGAGGCACTGCCTCTGCTGGACCCTAACCGCCGTGCGGCAGTCCGGCAGGACAAAAAGGCAAAAACCACATGGCGGCAGCTCTATGACCTCTGGCTCCCCACCCACCGGGCAGGGCCGGACACGCTGGGCAACTACAAGGCCGCCATCAAATATTTTGCCCCGCTCTATAATGAGCGCTGCGCCGATGTGGATGTGGACGATCTCCAAGAGTGCATTGACGATTGCCCTCGTGGCAAGTCCACCCGGCGCAATATGCGGACCACGGCGGGCCTCATGTATAAGTACGGCATCCCCCGTGGGTACTTTCCCGCCGCCCTCAACCTCGCGGACTACCTGACAGTCAGCGGCAAGGAGGGCGTCGGCGGCGTGGGCCTGCCGCCGGAGTATCTGGAGGCCATCCGGCAAGCTGCCGGGACGGTCCCCGGCGCGGACTACGTGCTGGCTCAGTGTTACCTCGGTTTCCGTCCCTCGGAGTTTCTGGCGCTGGACGTGTCCGATTATGACCGCGCCAAACAATGTTTTGTTGGCGGCGCCAAAACATCCGCCGGCAAAAACCGTACCGTGACGGTCTCCCCCAAAATCCAGCCGATCATAGACCGGCAGATTGGGGCGCGCACCACCGGTCAGGTCTTTTGCGCCCCGGATGGCGGTAATCTGGATATTAAGGCGTACCGTCAGATGTTTTACAATTTGCTGGGCGTTCTCGGCCTGCCAAATCCCACCTTTGACGTCAACGGCCAGCAAAAGCACACCTACACCCCCCATAGCTGCCGCCATACCTTTGCCACGCTCCTCAAGCGCGTCCCAGGAGCGGATAAGGATAAGCTGTCCCTGATCGGCCACGCCAGCGACGAGCAGCTCCGCTATTATCAGGATGTCGATCTGGACGATCTGCGGCAGATCACGGACAAAATATAGAGGTGGCCTATTACAACTCTATTACAACCCAAAACGCTGTAAGCATTGCAAATCAATGTATTTTTTATGACTGGGGGTCAAGGGGTCGTGAGTTCAAGTCTCGCCACTCGGACCAAAAAATCCCGTAACCGCAACGGTTACGGGATTTTTCTTTTTGCCCAAACATGGCCTAAAATTGTCAAAAAGAGCGGCCTATTACAACTCTATTACAACTCGTTTTAGCTCACTTCCCGGCCTTGACAATCCCGTGGTAGTACGCCGCCAGCTTAGCCTCCGGGCCTGGGCCGTCCTTGTCAAACAAAAACGCCTGCGCCAGTTCGGCGAAAAACTCCGGGGTGCTGACGCCGTAGTGCATGGCCACCTCGCCGTAGTCACTGTACATCATGTTGATGGTCGCCCACCACGCCCACGGCTTAACGCGGTCCCACGAGATACCCATGCTCTCCGCCACGGCATTGGTCTGCTCCATGGTCCAATGCGCGCCGGTACTCCCGTCCTCGTTGGCCATGTGAGCGACCCACGCCTCGGCGTCGCTCTTGGTCATCTCGGAGCTGCCGCCGCACATGGTATGCTGAGCGGCGTCCACCATGGACCAGCACTCCAGCATCCCACGGATGCCCGCAGCGGAGCGGTCCCCGGCAGGCATCCGCATATACTCCGCGATCCCGGCCTCCAGCTTGTCCTTATAGGCTGCCAGCGCCTCGTATGTCATGGCTCCCATGGCACACCTCCGTCAGATGCGCTGGACCCGCAGGGCCACATTGTTGACGGTGCCGGCTGCGCCGGTGAGTACCAGCGTCAGGGCGGAGCCTGCCGCGCAGCACGCCTGCCGGACCAGCGCCGGGATGTTGAGGTTAACGGTGCCATTGGCCGTGCCGGTCTCGGAGGCCGTAGCACCAGGGACAGCCACACCATCCTTGTAGAGCGTGACAGTGACGGTGCCGGCTGCCGTGAGAGTAGCCGTGATGGACGCGTCCACGTCATAGTAGCCGGTGCCAGTGAGGTTGACAGCGTTGCCGTTAAGGCTAATGTCGCAGCCATAGCGCCGGATCAGGCTCCCAAGAGGGATAACGCCGCCGGCGGACACCTCCGTAGGGGTCTGCATGGCAGCAAAAAGTGCAGATTTGCAAGACATACTCAAGTCTCCTTTCAAATTTTAAGGGCGGGGCACCGGCCCCGCCCATCACCCGGCCAAAAGGGCCTATCATATCGGTGATGTCACCGATATGATTAGATGTTGCCGTTGCAGCCGCTGCAAGTGCAGAAGGGGGACGCGCCGGCGTTGTAGGTATAGCCGTTGGGATAACGGACCACGCCGTACATCCGGTTGTCCATCTCAAGGCTGGCAATGCGGGCGGACTGCTCCGCGATGCGCTGCTCCAGCTGGCTCTTTTCAAGGGCCGCAAACTTGGCCTCGATGTTGGCGTTGACGCCATCAATGGCCCGCTGCGTGTTGCAGCAGCACTCCGCAAGCTGGCTCTGGATGCCGTTGGTGGACTGCATGATGGTCATGTTGGTCCCATTCTGGGCCAGCGCCATCTCCTTACCAAGCTGACCAAGGTTGCCCTGCATCTCGTAGCCGAGATTGCAGATACCGTTACCGATGTTGGTCAGGCGATCGTTGAGCTGGCCAAACTGCTGGCCAAACAAAATCTCCTGCTGGCTGGCTGCCGTGGCGTAGCGGTCAAGCTCGCCCTGACGGTTAAAGCCATTGCCCCAGCCGCCGCCCATAAAGACAAACAGAAACAGGATGATGATCCACCACGCGCCGCCTCCGTTGCCCCAACCGTCACCGTCGCGGGTCACGGCTGCAAGGTCACTCAGACTGTAGTTGTCCATGTGTTAGCTCCTCTCAAATTATTAACAAGCCGTGTCGACCCGGCTCATTTACCAAAAAGCGACATAAAATCCTTGGCCTGCGTCTGGAGCTGCTGGTACTGCTCCTGCGACATTGCACCGCTGGAGAGCAGACGCTCTACCTCCTGCTGGGCCTTTTGCGGCGTCATGCCCGCCGCGAATTTGCGAAACTCCGCCAGCATGGCCAGCGGGTTACTCGGCCTTTGACTTGCGCCGCCCGCATTTGCATCATCGGATTTGCCATTGCTCAGCACCTCCTCCAAGCGTTTTACCCGCGCCTCCAGACCGTTAACGTCCACCGGAGGGGCCGCCTGATACGGCGTCACCGTGTAGGGCGTCACCGTGGCGTAGCCCGCACCGTCCGTCTGCTTGAGCCAGACGATGGGGTCATGCTCGTCCATCAGCAAAATGGAGCTGTTGGGGGCCATTCTAAAGGCCTCTGCGCCGTTGCGCCCGTTGACCCGTGTAACTTGCCCCCCAAAGGCCTGCATCGCGCCTGACGCGCTCTGAGGCCCCATAGAGGGGTATCCGTAAGGGCCGTTGTAGGGCTGTTGATAAGGACCGCAAAAATACGGCATGATCGCACCTCCTTGTCTTGCCTACATGGTAGCAAAAATCCGGGCAGTCAAACTGCCCGGAAACTGCCTGCAAAATGCCCTCAAACTGCCCTAAAATTTTTCAAAAATTTTGCAAAAAACTCTTGACTAAATAGACCATCTAAGGTGTCACCTGTAAGAGGCGCTTGCACCCGGAGGGCCGCGATCCCGGCCCCGCGGATTGAAATATAATTAGAAACGGTTTCCACCGCAGAGCAAGGGCGTGTCCGAATCGGACACGCCCTTGCTCTATCCTCTGATATCGTCCGCCAGCTTGGCGTATGCCCGCCGCCGTATCTTGGCAAGCCCGTCAACGCTGACATGGAGACGCTGCGCGGTCTGCAGGCAGCTCGGGCGGGGGACGCCCCCCGCCAGCCCCGCCGCCTCCTCGTCTGCGGGCAGACCTACCCGCCGCACGGCCTCCTCGGCCCGCCGAGGCGCCATTGATGACAACAGCGCCCGGATGTCTCGATGTGCTCGGTCCATACTGACCCGGACTTGCAGAGCGCGGCGTACCGCGTGGATGTTGTCATCCTCCGGCCTCCTCTCTTAGCTTAGCCGGTCCAGTCGGCCTTAGCCTCCCGGACGTCGATGTGGGTAAAGCTCTTGTAGACGCCCACCCCGCCCCAATCGGGCATAAGCGCCCTTGCAAACGCCGCCACGGCTGCCGGCGTCTGCCCCTTGACCACGATATCAGCCGCCGTGCCGTAGCAGTGCTGGCTGTGAGCCGCGCCGCCCACCTTGGCGTTGTACTCCGGTGTCCGGTATGCGCTGTTGATGGTGACGGGCGCGCCAAAGTGGGCGCGGATGGTCTCCAAAACCATGACAAGACGCGGCGCGATCAGCACGGCGTCCGCCCCGCTGCGGCAGGCAAACTCTGCGACCCTAAAGTGGGTGGAGAGCTGCTTGCCGATAGTCGCGGCCTTGCTGTAAGCGTTGATCTCAACTGCCATGGCTGCCCTCCAGCTGGTAGAGTGCCCGCACCAGCGCCTCCCGCGTCACGGTCTCCCCGGCGTTGGCGTCCGTCAGCAGTCCCTTTGCCTTGCCCCACGCAATGGCCGGGTCTTCCGCCTTGACCGGGGCCTCCTCCCAAAAGAGCACCAGCGTTGGCACCTTGCGGGTGCTTGTCACCTTGCCCGCCGGGAAAATGCCCTGCGTGGAGCCGCCCCCGTCCAGCATGAGGGCGTCCTCCACGCCAAGCCCCAACAGCTTGTTTTGCAGCGTCTCCCGCGTCATGGCGGTCTTGTCGCACCACAGCACCACCTTGCCGTTGGCAAGCCACCCGATGGCGGTCCGGGCAGCGGCACGGGCCACATCGGCGGTCAGGTCCCGGTACAGCTTGGCCCCTCCCTTGAGGATGGGCACGCCGGAAAGGAAGCTCCCGCCCCGGTCCGTCAGCATCCGGGGCTTGTTATCGTTGCCGATGGAGAGGCCCCAGTCCCGGTATGCGTCCCGGCTGATGATGTTACCGTCAATGACGGTCCACCCCACCGGCTGGAACTTACCGTTAAAGAGATAGCCGTTGATGATGTGGCTGCACCCGGTCTCCGCCTTGATCTGCGCCGGGGACTTTTTGGCCGTGTTGTGATACACCTGCGCCCGAGCGCAGGGGAAGGTATCAACCATGGACCCGCACCCGCTTGTAGCAGTAGCCCTTGCTGTCGTAGCTCAGCTCAAAGCCGCCTGCCGTGATGGTGGTGCCCGCCCGGCTGGGGTCGGGGTCCATCATGGGGATGGGTGCGCCGTAGTCCGCGCCGCCGTAGGGCTCGGGCCGGGTGCTGATGCGGATATCCTTACCGTCGCTTGCCTTGATGTACTTTTTCATGTTTTTTGCTCCTTTTTTTATTTTTTCGGCCTTCCGGCCGGGAATCACTTGGGGATAAAGAGCGCCTGTACTACGATGCTGCCGCTGTCCGCGTCTACAGGCAGCGGGTTGTAGACCTGCAGTGTTACACGCAGTGTCGTATAGTCTCCGCTGTCGCCTTTGACCCACCCAACGGCAGAGATCACCGGCAGCACCTGGCACTTGCGAACAGAAACGCTTACCGCCGCGTCATGCGTTGTGCGGTCTGCGCCTGTCGGCAGCGTGATCTCCACCTGAGCCTCAACAAACTCCTGGGCACCAACAGACGTGGTCGCAGAGCCGGAGGCAAGCAACACCTTGCTGCCGCCGCCCGCCTTGCTGTCCACATAGCCTTTGGTAGCGGCGTCGTAGTCCTCGGTTGGGTCTGCCACGCCGGAAATTTTGACCGGATTATAGCCGCCATCAAACATCTGCACAGTAGCGGGCGCGGATGCGGTCTTGCCCATCATCACCATGTTAAGTGCGCTCTCGCCCTCGCCGGTCTTGATAGCCGAACCGCTGGCGTCGCTGCTGATCTGCACCCCAACCGCGTCATCGGGCTTGACGGTGATAGGCCCGGTAGCCGTGCCACCGGTCTGCGGCAGCGCCTCAACATTAGCCGCCGTCAGCGACACATATGGGCCGGTCTGTCCGTTGACGCGATAGACCTGTTGATCCGGTACCGGCAGAGCCTGCACAATAATACTACCGCTGCTCGGCCAACCTGTCGTGGCAGCGTTGGTCTCCAGCCAACTTTTGGAGTTGTCATCTGCCACTGTGGCAACAACACCATCCGATATGCCCTCAAACATACCGGCAAACGCCTTGAAATTGGAAAAATTGACATACTGCAGCTCAAGTCTTTGCAGCATACTGCAGCCTGCAAACATATGGGATGTGTCCACCGACAATTCGTTCCCGCCGATCACTCCGTCATTTGATGTCTCAACACTTACAAGTTCCGTGCACCCGGAAAACATATACGACGCGTCTGTTACCATTGAGCCGGGAAAATATCCGGTCTGCATACTTGTGCACCCGTCAAACAGATGGGTGGCATTTGTTGCGCGAGGCGCGCGAACTCTTATGTTCCCGAGTTTGTTGCACCCGGAAAACATATGAGAAACATCTTCGGCAGCATCAGCACTAACGTGCACGTCCACCAATTTTGTGCATCCCTCAAAGGCGTGGGCGACGGACTCAGCGTTGTAAAAAGAAAAATCAAACGAAGTTCTCTCCAGCGCCGTGCAGCCGGCAAACATATAAGAGGCGTCTGTTGTGCCATAAAATTGGTTCCTATTTAGCATAGCGTCAATATTCCGCAATGCAGTGCACCCCGCAAACATACGCGTTGCGGGGCCGGTAACCGTAAAGTCGGCCTGCTGGATAGTCTCCAATGCCGAAAAGCCGGAAAACATCTCCGTTGCGTCCGGGATCGTGATACCGTAGGCACAGCGCACCGTCAGCGCGGTTCCGTCCACGCTGCCCTTGATGCCGTTGCCAAAGTCAATGGTGTCTGCCTCCGTGGGCGCTGCGCTCGCAAACGCTACGGAGGTCAATGTCGCTTTTAGCGGGGCGGTCTGCTCTTTCCATGCCTCCAAATCCAAAACCGCAGGCTCACGATCATCAGCAAAATAGCTAAAAATCTCGTTGATTGCTCCCACAACGGACTTGTCATCGGTCTGCAGGGCCTCATCGATCTTGTCCTGCTTTTGGGCAAGCACAGAGGGATAATTGCCCCCGCCGCCACCGCCGCTGCCCATGTTGGCGATGATGGCCTGCAGATAGGCGTCCATGCGGCTCTGAGGGGGCGCCGTGATGTCATGTGTGATCTTGCCCACGTCTACGCCGAGATTCTGCGCGATTTTTTTGAGATAGGCCTCGCCCCGGCTCATGTCCGTTGCCGTCAGATCATAGCCCATATCATCACTCCTTGCCGCCCAGCTGCTTGCCGATCTGGTTGACGCCCACGGACGCAAGCCCGCTTACAATGCCCACCGCCACGGCGGTCAGGGCGTCTGTGGCCGGGAAATCCGCCATAAGGTACATACCCGCCACGCCCAGCGCGCCGCCGCAGCCTCCAACAATGATGGGGATCCACTTGTTGTCAAGGCCGCTGGCCTTGACCGCCTCGCCGATGAGATAGCAGATGACGGTGATGACCGCCACCCCCGCAATGCCGAAATCCATAGATAACGCTCCTTTCAGATTTTTTTGTCCTCCAAGTCCTTGATGCGGTGGTTAATGACCTTGATCTGCTCCTCCACCACCGGCATCCGCTTGGCAAAATTGTTGTGCTCCCGGACCTCCCGGGTCAGCGCCTTGATCTGCTCCTCTACCACCGCCTGCGACCGGCTGTTGGTGATGAGGACCCCCGCTAAGGTTATACCGCCCGTAATCAGGGCGCAAATGATTGCCTCTGTCATTGTCTGTCTCCTCAAAGTTGCAGCTTTAGGATAATTTTTTCGACTTGTTATCGTGCACTCAGGCCTTGACCTCCACAGCGCTGACGGTGCCGGTATCGTCCACCGTCAGTCGGAATCTCTTACTGCTCCCGGCCGTGGAGGAGGGGATAATGATCTCGCCGTCATCCACACGCCTCAGCAGCTCGTCCGTCTCTTCCCCGGTATAGAGCATGGTATAATAATCACTCGGCATAACGCTCCTCCTTATACGATCATCCTGCGCTCAATGGCGTCCAGCAGGTCGCGGCCATCGCTCGTTTTAAGCGTCCCGGATTTTAGCGGCTTTGGCTTGCGGTAGTACAGGATAATGCAGCCATCCCCCCCGGGGCCGCCCTGTGCGCCGTTGCTGCCGATTGAGCGGACGCTGCCCGGATAATTGTTGAGCGTACCGCCCCTGCTGCCGCCGTAATAGGTTTGGCTAAGACCTGTAGCGCCATCGCCGCCGCCACCGTAGCCGCCCCTGCCGCCCTTGCCGTATACGCTTGGCTTTTTGGGCACCAGCGTTGCGCTGGCACCGGGCACGGATGCACTGCCTCTTGCTGTTACAGTGATAGATGTCTTAGGCATACCGGACCGTGGCACATAGGACAGGCTAAATGTACCGGCTGAGCTCCCGGAAGATCCATTAGAGCCGGCAGCAGCGCCGCTGCCGCAGTTATACGTTACAGCGCCGCCGGAGTAGCCCTCCGACAAATTGCCGGTAAAGCTCTGCTCATTACCGGCACTCCTGAGTATAATGCCGGTGCTATCAAGCAGTGTGCTGCCACCGTACCAGACGTTACCATCCTCATCTATTACCGCTGGAGCTTGCAGTGGGACATAGCGATTGCTATCCCCATGATTTGGATTGATTCCCGCCCCATCACCGCCGTCAATACCTTGCTCACCTCTTGGCGCAAACACCTCTCCGGTTACAGGGTCTGTATAGCCGATGTCAGAGACCGATCCGGCATCACTGCTGAGATTGCCAAAAGTTGTCTTAGAGCCAACCGTACCCGGCGTGTTGGGCGTATTGGCCCAATCGCCGCTGTTAAAGAGTGCTCCAAATCCGCCGACGCCGCAGGAAAACGAGATTTTTTGTGACGGCGTCACGTCAAGCGTAGCCTGCAGTATCTTACCTCCTGAGCCGGGGTCTCCGCCCTTGCCGCCCTTGCCGCCCTGCGCCCGCTTATTTGTAATATTTTCCGTCAATGAGCTAAATATCTTATCCGAGTAGGTCTCTGTTACCGGGGTCGCCGGATTACCCCCGTGGCCGCAGTGGCCGCCCTGTGCGCCGCCGATCAGGACTGCCGTGATTGCAGTTACGCTCTCCGGCACCTCCCACTCCCCAGAGCCGGTCAGGATAACACGCTCGTCGAAATACTCCGCCGATTCCGGCTGGGGCGGCGTGAAGCCCACCAGCGCCTTGATACTGCTTTTCAGTGTTGCGCTCATGGTCGTGTCGAGGGATTGGATGCACGCAGAGACTATCCTCTTGTCATGCGGGTCATATATCTGAGCCACATGGCCCGGGCGCTCTCTTACCGTGACCACGCTCCCACTGATCGTTGCAGTGGAGCGGTAATACTGAGCCAGCCGCTTAGCGACGGACACGGAATTTGTCAGGCTCACCAATGTCTTATCTGTGACACTGACCTCATTATCGACCTCATCCGCATTGACGGTCTGTGAGACAATGCGGGTCAGGTGCTTATAGGCCTTCCCGGTCAGTGTGCCGGTGCCGGCAGACAGAATAGCATAGTTGGCTCCAGACTCTCGTACAGTGACGCCGTCGCCTACCAGGCCGTAGGCGGGGTCGGAAAACGTGACCAATGTCCCCTCCTCAGCCGTGCCGTCAAATAGAGACACATCCTCATCGCTCTTGACCCATTGATGCTCCGTGACATTGACGACAGAGACAGCCGCGTCATACCGCACCGACGCATTTTCCGTGTAAATTCGGTCTTCATCCAGCCGGGAAATCGTCCCATCCCATAGCTTCTCAACGCGGAGCACACCGTTGAGATCTGTCCCAAGATATGCGCCCATTGCAAACAGCACTTGGGCAAGATTGTCACGGGCAGAGCTCTGCGGCGGCTTGGCATAGGGGAGCCAGCCGTATAGCTTGAGCTTGGCATAGACGCTCTCGATCATCACCGGGATATCTCCGCAGATGTCCCGGATGATCTCCTCGGCAGTCTGCCCGGTATAGATGCCTCCAGCATGGGAGCGCTGGGTCAGGAGGCCGGCGGCAGAAAGTCCGTATAGCTGATAGCGATCCGGCCCTATGCGATCCACAGACTGGAGGTAGTACGTCCCGCGCTGAGTCCCCCGGTGGGAGTAGACCAGGGGATCGTTAAGGAGGAAGGAGCGGATGCCAGCGTCCGCACACTTAACGGAGACTGTGATGCTGTCGGCGCTGATTTGCGCGTCTGTCAAGTCTGTCTCAGTCGCCGCACGGCCGCTGACCAGCGTATCCTCGGCATCGGAAAATACCCAGTCCCTATATTTGATCTCATTCCAACTCATACTCTACAGGGCGGTGTCCGAATCGGACACCGCCTCTCCTCTCTTAGTCTTGGGACGCCAAACGCTGGGGCTTAAGAGGCTCATATTGGATTCTCAGTCCGTGCCAGCGGTTGATGCCGGCCAACTTGCCGCCAAAGCGGTCCGTGCCCGAGGTCACCTGCGCTTGAAAAGTAATTGTCTCCTGTCCATATGGCAGCGTGACCTCATGACTGTCCACCGGCTGAGACAGGACCTCATAGAGCTTGTCATAGTCCGTGGGCTTGGATGGGTCCGGCTCTATCTGGAGCTCATAGGAGTAAGAGGTGCCGATCAGATCACGCTCTCGGCGATATGAAATCATATCCCCTGCGTTCGGCCCCTCTTTGAGCTCAAATCCACGGGTCATGGAGTTATAAACGATGCGGACGCGGTACATCGTACCGTCCACCTTAATGCCGCTCATACAGCACCTCCTTATCCGGATAGTGTCGTGCCTACCCGCACCTGCTCGGAGCTGAGATAGGGGAGAAACAGCCGTGCAAAAGTCCGTCCCTCAATGGTCATCGTCAGGTTGACCGGCTGGCGGGTCATCTGCCCAAAGCCGCTCTGTACCCCCTTGGCATCAAGGACGTCCGAGAAGACATTGCGGAGCATGGACTCCGGCGCAGCCACCTCATACTCTTGGCGGTTATCGCCCAAAACCGCCAGCATGGGACTGTTGGGGGCAAACACACCGCCGGAGGCAAATCCGGGAACGGTGGCGCTTGTGCTCATGCTCTGAGCCGCCGTGCCGCCCTGTCCCTTATTGAGCGTGCCCATTGTTGCCGCCGTGCTATTGGTAATCGAGTTCATCGCCCCCTGCAGCTCACCGCTCTTGCCTTGCAGCACGGCAATGATAGCCAAAAGGGCCGCTACCGCTGCTACGACCATCAAAATAACGCCGACCCACTTGAGAAACGTTGCGTAGACCGAGTTGCCGGCTGTAGCTGAAAACAGCTTGCCAACCGCAGTCACGCCCTGGATAGCGCTTGTTATACTGCTGACAGTCTTGGCAATAGGACTGATGCCGGCCAGCATGAGTGCCGCCGACAAAATCATCTTCTGCATCCACGGGCTCAAATTGGCAAACCCGCTAACCAAAGCAACGATCATACCGGACAGGCTCTCAATGACAGGCGTCAGGCTCTCCGCAAGCTGGGCGCCTGCCTTAAGAAAGTCCGCAGATAGGGTCGCCTTAAGCTTGTCAAGCACATCGTTAAATTGATTGGCACCGTCCAGAGCATCTTGGGAGAGGATGAGTCCGGCGTCCTGCGCCTCCTGCCCCAGCTCTCGCAACGCTTGCCCACCATCATCGATAATGCCCGCCAGACTGTTGGCGCTCTTGCCAAAGAGTGTCATGGCAATTACGTCTCGGTCTGTCTCGCTTGGTATCTCGGATAGCCGCTCAATAACCTCGTCAAAGACGTCCTCTGCATCGCGGAAACTGCCGCTGCCATCTCGCACGGAAATACCCAAGCGGCTCCACGCACTCACCACATCACTGCTGGTGCTGCTCATGTTTTTTTCCATCTTCCGCGCCGCTCCGATAATGTCGTCGATCGACACATCAATGAGGTCAGACGCATACTGCCAGCGCTGGATCGTATCAGTCGAAAAGCCGGACTGATTAGCGAGTGTGTTAAGGTCATCGGCAGTCTTGCCTGCCTGCACGGCCATGCCGACCATGGCCGTTGCCACGCCGGCCGCTGCCAACGATAGCTTCCTCGTCTTACTCGCCACCGCATCAGCCTTAGTGCCAATGCTCTCAAGTGCCACATTAGACCGGCTCGATTGCTCCTCCAGGCTCTTAAGGTCACTCTCCGTCTGGACGATCTCCCTCTGTAAGGCGTCAAACTGGTCCTGATTGAGCTTATCGCCCTCAAACTCCTTATCCAGCGCCTTCTTGGCCTCTGTCAACTCGTCTAAATAAGCCTGAGCCTCGCTAATGGCCTCGCCAAATGCTCGGTATTGCTCATCGGATATCTTGCCGCTCTCAAATGCCTTGTCCATCTCCTCCTGCTGGCCGCGCAGGTTATTAAGCTGGGCGCTCGTCGCCTCAATGGATTGCTTGAGCGGCGTGTATAGCTCATCATAGGCCGTCCCGCGTGCCAGCGCTGCGTCAGCCTGCGATGCAGCGTCCTTAAGCACCTTGAGCTTATCTGCCGTCCCGCTGACGGCATCAGCCAGCAATCTTTGCCTCTGCTCCAGCAGCGTGGTGTTGCCGGGGTCCAGCTTAAGCAGCCTCTCCACATCCTTAAGACTGCTCTTCGTGCTGCTCAGTTGCTTCTGGGTCCCCGATAGGGCCTTATCCAACTTGGTGGTATCGCCGCCGATCTCGATTGTAATGCCCTTAATACGATTAGCCGCCATGGCTGCCCTCCCTAAAACCTGTCAAAATCCTCCTGCGTTGCGACACGAGCGTAGTCTCCGTCATAATCATTGTGAGACTCAACAGCCATGTCCTGTATCATGCCGATGGTCAACAGGTCCATGTCCGCAATGCTGATACCCATCTGCGCCGCCCGGAGGAGGAGCAGTGCTGTGGTCATCTGCCGCTCGGTCGCCCCTATTTTTTTACGGGCTGACTCATCGTCTGGAGATTCGCCGCCCACAGCTCCTGGATGGCCGGGAAGACGGAATAAATGGAAAACGTATCAAATTGGTCAAGCCAGTCCTCTACCCTGTCCGGTACATCGGTCGGTGCTGCGTGCTTGGCCATCAGATACGCCACATTCTCAAACATCGTCAGCGCCTCTATCGGCATCGGCACAGCGTCTCCCTCTTTACCCCCCCTCTGCGCCTTCTCCACCGCGTGCTGGATCACCTGCATATCCTGCAGAATATCCCGGCGGAACTTGAGCCGGTACATCCGGGGGATGCCGGCAGAGGCCCGCATACGGATCTCCTTACCGTCAACGATAATTGTCTTCTCCATTGATTATTCCTCTCCAGCAGTCGGCTGCCACACGCTCTTATACCAGTTGTTGACGGTAGCGTCAGGCGTGTTGGCTGTGGTCCTGGCCTTGACCATACCGTTAGACAGCGGTGCCGCCGTAATGGTCAGCGTAGAGGTGCCCGGCTCCTTGGTGTTAGTTGTGGTCGCACCGGCCACAGTAGGCCGTGCACAGGTGCAGTTGTAGAGGACATGGCGGGTTGCGTGCTTGTCTCCCGCAAACTCAAAGAGCAGCGCATGGGGCGCAGGCTCCACATCGGAGTGCTCAATCAGTACGCTTTCCTTGCTGTCTAAACTCTCCTTAAGGACATCCTGCGCGTAGCTGTCCGGCACCCGTGCGATCTCCAAATCGCCCTGATAGCCATCGTTAGCCACAGCCACATAGTACGCGACATTATCCGCATAAAACTTGGTCGTATCGCCTTGAGCCGGCAAATTAAGATTAACAGCTCCCGGGATTGGCTTTGGGGTGCCAAACGTAACGGCGCCGTCATCGCTCTCCGTCAGTAACGCATAGTGCACATTCTTCAATCCAAACTTTACCTTATTCTCAGCCTTTGCCATACTTACACCTCGATTTCAAAAATTACTTCAAAAAGTGCCTCCGACTCCACATAGCTGTGGTCGACGGTATAGGGGATGCTTGCCGCGTCCAGCACTGAGCGGACTCTGTCTGCCTCCGTCTCTAAGTCCATTGCCCCGTACAGCTCCAGACGATACCCCCGTGACTCTGCATAGGTGCGGTCATCCGCGTAAAACGGGCCGGAGGCGCTGTCCAGATAAACTAAAAATGGAGCGGTGGGCGGCGCGTCAAAATGATGATAGGCTACCGGCAGTCCTACAGCCGCCAGCAGCGTCTCAAGCTCTGCGTGAGTCACTTGATCGCCTCCTCGATGCTCCGTGGGAGTCTCTGGTCTAATACCTGATCTGCCTTATCATCGGCCGTTGAAATATGGGGGATGCCCTCTGTCCTTGACCCATCCCTATTCATGTGCCCCTTCTCCAGCAGGTGCGTCAGCGGGTAGAGCTTGTCGCTGTATACCACCGCCGTATTTCCCCTCCGGTGCTTCTCCACCTTCCGCTTCCAGCTCTTAGCGTATGCCTCCGGTGTTGTGCCCTGCGGGTAATAAGCTCGCCTTGGCGCCTCCTGCCTGACGGTCTTAAGCGCTGCCTTGCTGGCAGCGTCGATGGCATCATTAACGCCCTCGATCACATCCTCAGTCAAATCGCCCAGAATGTTGCTGACAGCAGCCGGGAGCTGCTCGATCTTAATCTCCTGCTGTGACATACCGCTCCCTCCAGTTTGTGCCGGTACTCTCCAAGGTCAGGTCTGTCACCAGCAGCCCGCTGGCATCAGTGGCCTGGGCGATCTCTGTAATGCGGTAGAGCTGACCGTCCACCTCACACAGTTGCTTGGTAGAGAGTGCCTCCGTCCGCAGCACCCGCACTGTCCGGCGCTCCTGTGCTGCGGTCCGGCCCGCTGAATAATAACTGCTGGATGATGCTCCGGTCTCTCCGGCCAGCAACATTACATCCTGTGAGATGTGCTTAGTCTTGCCCGCACTGCTGACCAGATTGTCCACATTGTAGATGGTGCATACTCGGCTCGCTAAAAACGTAGTACGCAGGTGGTTGTGGGTCGCCAAAATCTCCGTGTACTCATGACGGTCGCCGTAGTCATTGACATACTGGATATCGTAGTCCTCGCCGCGATATCGCACTGTATCCAGCCGACCAACACCCGCCTTGGGCGCTGAGCGAACCAGAAAACGGGTAGAGACCGTGCCCACATCATCCGGGGCAAATCCGCTGCCGGAGGCCACCTGTGTGCCGGACTGCCTTGTCACCTGCGCCCAACAGCGGCGGAGAAAGGTCTCCTCCACCGTTTGATGGCCCTCCCGGATGGGATAAGTCCTCCGCAAAATCTCAATACGCTTGTCCAGCTTGCCTGCGTTGACATCCATATCAGCCCTCCGTGTCCGATTCGGACCGCACCGGCTCCGTCAGCTTAAGCTGGTTGAGCCGCCGCCGGAATGCCGGATTGTCCGTCAGCGCCTTGTCCCCGGTCTGGATGCCCCGGTTGTCCCATGCGTCCAGCACCAGCGCGTTGACGCAGTCATCATACTGGCTCCGGCGGGCAGAGCCGGTCTCCGGCTCTGCCACACCCGCCTGCGTCATGTAGCTAACGGCGTCCGCGTACATCCCATCCAGCAGCGCAAGGTCCTCAGTTGTTGGGTCATCGATCCGGCAGTAGCTCAAAATCGCTCCCCGCCGCTCCGAAAACGCCGTCATACGTCACCGCCGATCAGCCGCCGGACTTAGGCAGATTAGCGATGACAAAGCCCTTGTCCACGATCAGGTTGCCGCCCACCATGGCGTCGCCCAAGATGGTGACCATGCGCTCCACGGCCTTGACGCTGTCGTCCACCCGGACGGTATAATCGCCAAACAGACCCAGTTCGTAGTTGGCGGGGTCGCCGTAAAGCATGG
>ERZ808240.2411-NODE-2411-length-20486-cov-13.804219_pt1 | contig 20486 bp, 12 predicted proteins | sample MGYA00521084_ERZ808240 | MGnify/ENA primary metagenome ERZ808240 (study PRJEB31516, sample SAMN03275571) | gut metagenome | biome: mammalia-associated habitat; material: feces | host: Papio cynocephalus | place: Kenya | collected 2012-08-06 ...
TTCCGAGCCGCCTACCTCAATAGTTCCGTGGGCGACGCGTCTCGCGTCGGCATCGCATGCCATCAAGAAGCTTGCGCTTCGCGCTTGTTTTTTTACATTAATGATCATTAATCATCCATTAATCTATCATTAATACTTCTTCTCCTAAGTTTGATTAACGAAAGATTAATGGGAAATTAATGTAGATTAATGTTCAAGCAAAATCCATAGCCCTCACACGCGCGCACGCGCGCTCCATCAAGTTTTACCTCCCAAATCCCCACTTCCTACACTACCATCTACTTACCCTTCTGATATTCAGCAATTTAAAGCATACATCCCCCCACACTTTGCCTACACTTTTGCCTACACTCTGCCTGCACCTTCCCCAAATTCCTCGTCCCACCATTAATTTTTCCACTTCCATAGGAAAAATAAAACTCTTCCATAGGAAAAATAAAACGCCTCCATAGCATAATTCGCCCCACTCCCACCCCTTCTCCCAATACGTGAGAGTGTGCAATCAAAGTGCAAGCAATCCATTCTTTCCTTACACTCACTAACCCATTGACAATCAGCGCATTACAATCACCCAGTGTAAGATGCAACAAAAATCGCATCCTAAACTCCCCGTATACGCACGCGCGCGTAGCATATCATTGGTACTCCACCATGCTGACAACCTGTCAGCCATGACTGACACAAACAGAGACAAGAAAAAACTTCAACCCTCTCCACCACTTTGGCACGCTTTTGGCATAAATAAGAGTGTTCGGCCGAAGAAAATAGGCTTCGAACACACCACATACGAATAAATAATAAACAAAAACATAAGCTATTATGAACATCAAACCGTTAGCTGACCGCGTGCTGATTAAGCCCGCTCCCGCAGAAGAAAAGACTGCTGGTGGTATCATCATTCCTGACACAGCCAAAGAAAAGCCCCTCCAGGGCGAAGTGCTCGCCGTGGGCAATGGCACAAAGGACGAAGAAATGGTCCTCAAGGCTGGCGATACCGTACTCTACGGTAAATATTCAGGCACCGAGGTAGAACTCGATGGCGAAAAGTATTTGATCATGCGCCAAAGCGACGTGCTCGCCGTATTGGCATAATCGATCAAAACTCAACATTCACACATCTCACTCTTAAAAATTCAGACTAAAATCATGGCTAAAGAAATAGTATACGATGTTGACGCCCGCGAGCGTCTGCGCGAAGGTGCTGATGCACTTGCCAATGCAGTAAAGGTAACCCTCGGTCCGAAAGGCCGCAACGTAGTGATCGACAAAAAGTTTGGTGCACCTCGCATCACCAAGGATGGTGTGAGCGTAGCCAAAGAGATCGAACTCGACGACGCATTTGCCAATGCTGGTGCACAACTCGTAAAGAGCGTTGCCTCTAAGACTGGCGACGACGCTGGCGATGGTACTACTACTGCTACCGTATTGACTCAAGCCATCCTCACCGAAGGCATGAAAAACGTAGCTGCTGGTGCCAACCCTCTCGACGTAAAACGCGGTATCGACAAGGCCGTAGCCAAAGTCGTAGAAAGCATCAAGAGCCAAAGCGAACAGGTAGGCGAAAGCTACGACAAGATAGAGCAGGTAGCCACTATCTCTGCCAACAACGATCCCGAAATCGGTAAACTCATTGCCGACGGCATGCGCGCAGTAAGCGTAAACGGCGTAATCACTATCGAAGACGCTAAGGGCCGTGACACCGTGCTCAAGACAGTAGAAGGCATGCAGTTCGACCGCGGTTACCTCTCAGCCTACTTCGTGACCGATACAGAGAAGATGCAGTGCGTGATGGAAAACCCCTACATCCTCATCTATGATAAGAAGATCTCCAACATCAAGGACTTCCTCCCCATCCTCGAACCCGCCGTACAGAGCGGTCGTCCTCTCCTCGTTATCGCTGAGGACGTCGACAGCGAAGCACTCACCACATTGGTAGTGAACCGTCTGCGTACACAGCTCAAGATCTGCGCCGTTAAGGCTCCAGGCTTCGGCGACCGTCGCAAGGCTATGCTCGAAGATATCGCCGTGCTGACAGGTGGTGTAGTAATCAGCGAAGACAAGGGCTTGAAGCTCGAACAGGCTACTATCGACATGCTTGGTTCGGCCGAAAAGGTGACCATCTCTAAGGAGAACACTACCATTGTCAATGGTAAGGGCGACAAGGAGAATATCAAGGAGCGTATCAACCAGATCAAGAACGAGATAAGCAACTCTACCTCTTCTTACGACAAAGAGAAACTCCAAGAACGCTTGGCTAAGCTCTCAGGCGGTGTATGCGTGCTCGAAGTAGGTGCTGCAAGCGAGACCGAACAGAAGGAAAAGAAGGATCGCTGCGACGACGCTCTCTGCGCTACACGTGCCGCTGTAGAAGAAGGCATCGTAACAGGTGGTGGAGTAGCCTACATCCGCGCTCAGAAGGCCCTCGAAGGCATGAAGGGCGACAATGCCGATGAGACTACAGGTATCAACATCATCCGTCGCGCCATCGAAGAACCGCTCCGCCAAATCTGCCGCAACGCCGGCATCGAAGGCGCTGTCATCGTCAACAAGGTGCGCGAAGGCGAAGGCTACTACGGCTACAACGCTAAGACCGAAGAGTTTGGCGACCTCCGTGCTGCCGGCGTGGTCGACCCCGCAAAGGTTACTCGCGTAGCCCTCGAAAACGCCGCCTCCGTAGCAGGCATGTTCCTCACCACAGAGTGCGTCATCTGCGACAAGAAGGAAGACAAGCCCGAAATGCCTATGGCCAACCCCGGCATGGGCGGCATGATGTAATGCCTTTCGCACATTGGATGTTTTAAAATTTCATATATAACGCGTTTACTGCACTTCGTATATTTCTCCCCACAAGAGAGACCTGCGAAGTGCAGTTTTTTTGTATGCTGCATGAGCAATATCTCAATATAAGTCGTAACTTTGCCCTCGTAAACATACATATTCTACTAAGACATACAACATAACACACCATGGCAACAACTCCAGAGTTTAAGTATGCTCCTATGTTCCAGTTGGGCAAGGACACCACCGAGTATCGCCTCCTAAGCAAAGAAGGCGTTAGCACAAGCGAGTTTGAAGGCAAGACCATCCTCAAGGTTAGCAAAGAAGCCCTCACACAGTTGGCACAGCAAGCCTTTCACGACGTGGAATTCATGCTTCGCCGCGAGCACAACCTCCAGGTGGCAAAGATTCTCTCTGACCCCGAAGCTTCAGAAAACGATAAATACGTTGCACTCCAGTTCCTGCGCAACGCCGAAACTGCCGCCAAAGGCATCCTCCCCTTCTGCCAAGACACAGGTACTGCCATTATCCACGGCGAAAAGGGTCAACGCGTATGGACCGACTTCGAAGACGAAGAAGCTCTCAGCCTCGGCGTGTACAACACCTACACACAAGACAACCTGCGCTACTCGCAGAACGCACCCCTCAACATGTACGACGAGGTAAACACTCGCTGCAACCTCCCCGCACAAATCGACATCGAAGCCTGCGAAGGCGACGAATACCGCTTCGTCATGGTAGCCAAAGGCGGTGGCTCTGCCAACAAGACCTACTTCTACCCCATGACCAAAGCCACCATCCAAAACGAAGGCACACTCCTACCCTTCCTCGTAGAGAAGATGAAGAGCCTCGGCACAGCAGCTTGTCCGCCCTACCACATCGCATTCGTAATCGGTGGCACCAGCGCAGAGAAAAACCTCCTCACCGTGAAGCTCGCCTCTATCAAGTACTACGACAGCCTGCCCACCACGGGCGACGAAACCGGACGCGCATTCCGCGACATCGACCTCGAAGAGAAGCTCCTCCACGAAGCCCACAAGATCGGACTCGGCGCACAGTTTGGCGGTAAGTACTTGGCTCACGACATCCGCGTGATTCGTCTGCCCCGCCACGGCGCAAGCTGCCCCATCGGTATGGGCGTAAGCTGCTCTGCCGACCGCAATATCAAGGCTAAAATCAATAAGGACGGCATCTGGCTCGAGCGCATGGACAGCAACCCCTCAGAGCTTATCCCCGAAGAACTCCGCCGTCCGGGTGAAGGCACCAAGGGCATCGAGATCGACCTCGACAAGGGCATCGACGCCGTACGCGCCGAACTCACCAAGTACCCCGTAAGCACCCGCGTAAGCCTCAAGGGCACCATCATCGTGGCCCGCGATATCGCTCACGCCAAACTCAAAGCACGCCTCGACGCTGGCGAAGACCTGCCCCAGTACTTCAAGGATCACCCCATCCTCTATGCCGGACCTGCCAAGACGCCAGCTGGCTACCCCTGCGGATCAATGGGCCCCACCACAGCCAACCGTATGGACCCCTACGTAGACGAATTCCAAGATCACGGCGGTTCACTCGTAATGATTGCCAAGGGCAACCGCGGCGACATCGTGACCGAAGCCTGCAAGAAGCACGGCGGCTTCTACCTCGGCACCATCGGTGGCGTAGCAGCCGTACTCTCACAGAGCTGCATCAAGAGCATCGACTGCGTAGAATATCCCGAACTCGGCATGGAAGCCATCTGGAAGATCACCGTAGAAGACTTCCCCGCATTCATCCTCGTAGACGATAAGGGCAACGACTTCTTCAAGCAACTCAAGCCCTGCACCTGCTGCCACTAATCCCCGACGATTCCTCTATAGGAGGGGAACGACATAGGGAATAGTCCTATTATATAGATAGGGAATAGTCCTATTATACAGATAGAGAATACTTCTAATATATAGATAGAGAATACTCCTATTATATATAGGAAGCGCAACTTACTACAATAGGATTGCAATCATTCCCCATCAAGGAGCTTCCCCATCCACCTCATACAATGCCTCGGCCTCACCGCCGAGGCATTTTTCGTGTCAAAACCTACCGATTCCCCACCTCAAGCCCTAAAAAACACTCCGCCCATTAATCTTTTAACATACTTTACCTCCCTGTTTGCCTCATTAACAATTATACATTATTTTTGCCGCATCATTAAAAACTCTAATACAAACGCAAAATGATGAAAAGATCTACACACTTTTTGATCACACTGCTCCTCACGTTCTTCGTAGGAGCAGCAGCGGCATGGGCTGGATCGCAAACGATTCCAACGCTCAGCACCGATGGCAACACCCATTTTTACACCATCAAAAACACTCGTACAGGCAAATACCTTTATTGGAACACTGACGCAGACTTCATCCGTCAGAGCAGCACTCTCACAGCGAACTGCTTCTTCTATTTCACCGCAGGAAGCGCCACCACCGATGTAGAGGGCGTGACCGTACTGAAGATACACAACGCCGCTACCAACAACCTCATGGCCGACTTCAGCTCATGGACCTCTTCCGGCATCGACTGGTACGTGAAAGCCGCAAGCAACGGCAGCAGCACAGGCATCGCATTCTCAAAAAGCACATCCTATGGCGACACACAAGATTCGTGGAACAGCTATGATAGCGACAACAAAGTAGGTCCTTACAAAATAGATGGAGGTTCGCTTTTTGAGGTAGAGGAAGTAACCACTCAGAAACAAGCAGCAGTAGCACTAAAATCTTTGATTGACACCTACGCTTCAATTGTAGGTAAACCTTTTTATTACACTCAGACCGCTTACGATGCTCTGCAAGCAGCATACACTCAATACAATACCGAAGACGCATTAACCACTGAAGTTCTCACGGCTATTCGCACAGCAAGTAGCACATTCCTTTCATCTGAACCTTTTACAGAGATCGCCAACAATACAGCAGTCATCTTTGGTAATCTGCAATACACCGACCAATACGTTTATGCCAATACAAACGCACTTGGCTCAAGCACTAACAAGAACAGCTACGCTTACGAGTGGATTCTGAAGAAACAAGACAATGGCTATTTTAAGATATACAATCCTTATTCAGGTAAATACATAGGCTCTATCCCTACATCAGGAGGATGGAGCGGGACAGGCGATGGAGTTGCCATTCCCTTAGTGGACAACCTTGATGCAGCACAAGATTATGCTATCACTGCAGCCAGTCAATTGGGCTACGTAAACGTACGCAGCATGCAATCTGGCCTTGATGAAAACCGTTCCTATTGGCATATGACGCAAGGTAACATCGTGCGTTGGGAAGCAGCTAACCAAAACTCACAATTCAAATTCATCACAGACGTTGCTTCTATTGAAAGCGATTGGGACGCTGCTATCATTAAGAAATCAGAGAACCCTTCTAACGGCATTGGCTACATTAAGGTAACAGACAATCTTACAACAGCCCTTACTGCCTTCAAAAATGCTTCTGCAGACGAGAAAGCTGCTAAGTACAAAGCCTTGGAAGAAGCTATTGCTGCAACTACGACCATGCTCCCCGAAATAGGAAAGTACTACACCATCAAGTGTGTACGTGGTCCTGCAAATGGCAACTATTTGTCAGAAAGCTATGGCGATACTAAAAAAGAGAATAGCGAAACAAACGAAGATACGGGTAACAACGCGCTTGCACACGGCACTTTAGCTGCCAACATCGTCCCCGCATTATGGCAATTCGAGCAACTGACCGCTGAAGGCAAAACAGACAGATACTACATCAAGGGCTCTAACTCTAAGAACTACTTGAGCAACACAAATGGCACAAATACATGGATGCGTATCGTGCCCGAAAGCGGGACACGCGGAGAATTCATCCTCAACACATCATCATCGAAAGTTAACGTGGCGAGCGCTGTAGCCTTAGTAGACAAATCAAACTCTTCAGCCGATGGCTACGTTTCATGCCGTAATGAAGACAATCACGTGGTTGCATGGGATGGTGGCAACGATGGATCATCCAACAACTTCCTCATCCAAGAAGTTTCCGAGATCCCCGTCACCATCAGCGCCGCAGGATACGCCACGCTGAACTTGCCGATGGCAGTAAATATTCCCGAGGGCGTGAAGGCATACACTGGAACAGCAAGCGAAAGCGAGATTAAGTTGACCGAAATCACTTCGGGCATTATCCCCGCACAGACTCCCGTCATCCTCGAAGGCGCAGGCAGCGAGACTCCGTACAAGTTTACCATCGCTTATGACAACACTGACGCAGCCCTCACCACAGCCCTAAAGGGTACGCTCACACCGACCACCATTGCCGACGATGCTACGGCTTACGTACTGAAGAATGGCGGCCAAGGCATCGGTCTATACAAAGTGACCTCTACCACCGACCGCGAGATCAAAGCCAACAAAGCCTACTACGGCTCTACCACGGGCAGCGAAGCCGCTCCCGTACTGCTCTTCAACTTCGGTCAGACTACGGGCATCCATTCTGCCACAACCGCAGCAAGCACTGCCGGCAACGAAGCAAACGCTTACTTCGACCTGCAAGGTCGTCGCGTACCATGCCCCGCCCACGGCATTTTTGTAAAAGCCAATGGTGAGAAAGTATTCATCAAGTGATGCCTCATCCCTAACATTTCCAACTTACAAATAACCGAGAACAATGAAAAAATCATATATCCAGCCCATCACTACCACCATAAGATTCGCCACCGAAGGCCTTCTTGCCCTCTCAAAGGTGGGCACACACGACGAAGACACCACCGACACTGGCGCCAGCGATGGCCTCTCCAACAAGCGCACCGATCTGACACACAGCGGCATTTGGCAAAATATGAGCGACTAACGCCCCGCCCAATGCCTCGTCAATAAGAGCGACAACTCATATCGCTCCCTGCACAGACTCTGTGCACATACCAGCAAACAAAAGCGCAACCTGGGCTGCAATCAGAACTGCAGCCAGAACTGCAGCCAGAACTGCAATAAAAACCGAAATCAGAACCGCAAGACAGAGCACGATGTTCCGCCTTGCGGTTCTCTTTTAGTTAAAATGCGCGCCTCACCTTGCAAATAATGTAGGAATGTTGTACATTTGTGGCGTAATTTACGTAAAAAGAAATACGTAATATACAGAGGCTTTCTCGTAAACTACGAAAAACAACAATTCTACAAATAATAATCCATCAACACTACAACGACTATGAGAAGATTTACCCTTTTCTTCTTCGCACTGTTCGCCTTCCTCATGGCAGGTGCGCAGAGTTCGTTGCCCGATTTCAGTACTGAGGACAATCCCACGTACTACCCCATAAAATTCAAGCAAGGGGGTGCATACTTGGGTGACCAAGGAGCGGGCAACAAGATGCTGACAGTGGCAAGCACAGGCGACGCCACGCAGTATCAGTTAATCGGCACACAGTCGAGCTTCATCCTAAAGAGCAAGCTCGGCAACTACGTAACATTCAATTCCTCATCAAGCCGATTCACTACCACAGCCACCCAATCTGAAGCTGTAAAGCTGAAGATCATCAATGGTTCTGCCGACAAATACTATGAACTCCAGCGTGTGGGTCAAAGCAATTGCATGAACCAGTTTGGTGGTCAGGGCGCAGGCAAGGAACTCGGAGAGTGGGAAGTAGGCGACATCGGCAATCAGCTTTACTTCGAAGGTGCCAGCGGTACACTCGCTGAATTGCAGACCGACTACAACAATCTCGTAGCTCAGATTCGCGCCGCTGCCGCATACAAGTATTTCTATGCTGACGCAACAGAAGCAGTGAAGGCTATCCCCTCCACTACTCCTACTACGAAGGAAGACTTGCAGGCTGCTATCACCACACTCCAAGAAGCCCTCACTGCGCTCAACACTGCCACTCGTCAGGGCACAGACATCGTAGGAAAGCCCTTCTTTATCAGCAGCAAGGCATACCCCAACCTCTTCATCTATAGTAAAGGCTCTACGATGGGCCGTAGCGGTAGTAAATATTTGAAGAGCCACGTATGGACCTTTGAAAAGGTAGAAGGTCAAGACGGCAAATATCTCTTGAAGAACCTTGACGAAGGCCTCTATGCAGGATCTATTCCTTCCAGCAACAACACTGCAGTAAGCATGGTTAGCAAAGACCAAGCTGGCGTCTATACCATAGCAGCTTCTGCCACCAACGGCTACTGCATGATCTACGACGAAAGTTGCTCCGATGCCAACCGCAACAGCCTCCACATGCAAGGCGATGGCGACAATATCGTACGTTGGGAGAAGACGTCGAATCCCTCACAGTTCTTCTTGACCGATGCTGATGCTTTCGTAGCATCACTCGAAACTTACTACACCATCAAGAATGGCAAAGGTGGCTACGTAAGCCTGCAAGACGGATATAAGGACAACAATGGCCTCTTGCTTAGCAACTCAAAAGCGCCTAACAGTCTCAACGGCTTGTGGCACATCATCAAGAATGCCGACAACACCTACAGCTTCATCTCAGCAGGCGAAGCTGGCGCAGGCAACATCCTGGGTATGACAGGTAGCGAAGACGCTGCTCGTGCCAAAATGTATGCAGCAGGCGAAATCACAAGCGCCGTTACCACCACCTTCAATGGCACTATCGTGCTCGACGGCACTCAGCCCAGCTATATTAAGCTCTCTGGTTCGGCCAACAACTACTTCAACCAGCGTGGCAACTACCTCGCTCTCTGGAATAGCTCTGCCGCTACCAACAACGATCAGGGTTCACAGTTCTACATCACCCCTATCGTTCCCACCGACGACTTCCTCTACTCTGAATTCAACACCGTAGAAGCAGGCACTCGTCCCACCGACATCAGCGACTACGCTCTCTGGTACAACGTGCCCGTGGCTCACAGCAACGTATCGGATACTTGGATGGAATACGCCCTTCCCTTGGGCAACGGCCAGATTGGTACCACCTTCCGTGGTAGCCTCTATAAGGACGAAATTCAGTTCAACGAGAAGACTCTCTGGGCTGGCAATACTGCCAACTCTAACCAGGGCTACTACCAAAACTTCGGCTCTATCGTCGTAACGGACAAGAGCGAAGCCTTCTCACTCGCTGACAATACGAAGCCCGTGAAGGCTTACAACCGCTACCTCGACATCATGAAGGGCGTAGGCGGTGTGAACTACAAGAGCTCTGACGAGCAAACCACTTACGCTCGTCGCTACTTCGTATCGTCTACCGACAAAGTATTCGTAGCACACTACGAAGCTCAGGGCAACGACAAGCTCAAGCTCCTCTTCGCTTACTCTCCCGACAATCAGATCAGCGCAAGCGCTGTGACCTATACCGAGGATGGCGGAGCAAGCTTCAATGGCAAGCTCAACATCGTAAGCTACAACACCGCATTCAAGGTGCTTGCAAGCGAAGGCGCTACCATCAGCAAGACCGACGATGGTATCCTCGTAGAAGGTGCCACTTGGGCCAACCTCATCATGGCTGCCGCCACTGACTACGACGGTTCGAAGAGCGGTTGCGTGAGCGGCGAAACAGCCGACGCCATCGCCACCAAGGTGCAGGACCGCATTACCGCAGCCGCTGCTAAGGAATACAACACCCTGCTCACCGACCACGAGAATCACTTCTCAGAACTCATGGGCCGTGTCGACCTCAACCTCGCTACTCCTTGCACTGACAAGACTACTGAACAACTCGTGAAGTACTACGCCGACGACGCCAACAAGACCACCAACGACGGTCTCTACCTCGAAAGCCTCTACTTCCAGTATGGTCGTTACTTCACCATCGGTGCCAACCTCGACACCAGCATCCACGCCCCCAGCAACCTTCAGGGTATCTGGAACGACCGTTCCAACACCAACTTCTGGCACTGCGACGTACACGCTGATATCAACGTACAGATGAACTACTGGCCCGCCGACCCCACCAACCTCAGCGAGATGCACCTCCCCTTCCTCAACCACATCATCGACATCGCCTCAGCTCTCAACTCTCCTTGGAATGCTTTGGCTCAGAAGCTGAAGTCTGGTACTAAGGGTTGGACTGTAGCCGTAGAGAACAACATCTTCGGTGGTTCTTCTACATGGGAGAACAGTCGTATGAAGACTCTCGGTGCATGGTATTGCACCCACCTCTGGCGCTACTACGAGTACACACTCGACCGCGACTTCCTCAAGAAGGCCATCCCCGTGATGTACACCAATGCCCTCTTCACCAAGGACATCGCTACTAAGGACAGCAAGGGTCTCTATGAGATCAAGAACGAATGGAGCCCCGAGCACGGAAGCACCGACGTGACCGCCTTTGCTCAGCAGACTGCCTACGAAGGATTGAAGGATCTCTACCTCGCTCAAGCAGAGCTCGGCGACGAATCGCCCATCACTGCAGAGCAGATGGCAGAACTCGACGATCTCTATAAGAACTTCGACAAGGGTCTCTGGATTGAGCAGTACAACCCCGGCGGCGTAAACTGGAGCGAGAAGAAGCCTTGCATCTCAGAATGGAAGAACAATGCACTCTCTGATCCGGGTCACCGCCACCTCTCTCACCTCATGTGTCTCTTCCCCTTCAACCAGGTAAGCGCATTTGCTACCGATGCCGACAGCGTGAAGTTCTTCCAGGCTGCCTACAATGGTCAGATTGCTCGTAACGGCGACGTGACGGGATGGTCAATGGGCTGGCAGACCAACACCTACGCTCGTGCACTCGATGGCGACAACGCTCGTCGCAACCTCTCGCTCGCACTCCGCCACTCAGGTTCTTACTCTATCGTAATGGGCAACATGGGCGGTTGCTACTACAACCTCTTCGATGCTCACTCACCCTTCCAGATCGATGGTAACTATGGTTGCACAAGCGGTGTAGCAGAAATGCTCCTCCAGAGCTACGACAACGTGATCACCATCCTCCCCGCACTCCCCACAGCATGGAAGCAGGGCAGCGTGAAGGGCCTCAAGGCTCAGGGCAACTACACCGTTGACGAAGAATGGACCGACGGCAAGGCAACTACTGCTAAGGTGACCAACAACCTCCAGCAGGATCGCACCGTAAAGGTACGTTACAACAACACTGTGAAGACCTACAACATCAAGGCTGGCGAAACGCTCGAGCTCGACCTCACCAATGGTCTGCCCACAGCCATTGCCTCTGTTGTCAACGGCGTAAAGGCTCCCAAAGCTATCTTCGACCTCAGCGGTCGTCGCGTTAGCAAGGCTGCCAAAGGCGTATACATCGTAGACGGTCAGAAGGTAATCTTCTAACACCCACACCGTCTAATTAATACTCTTTCAGAACAGGCGTTCCTCATCGCGAGGGGCGCCTGTTTTGTTTGTTTATAAGTTTATGAGTTTATAAGATAATAAGTTTATGAGTTTATAAGTTTATGAGTTTATAAGTTTATGAGTTTACCTTTTGCCATTCACCCAGTTCTGTGGGCGACGCGTCTCGCGTCGGCATCGCCACTCTACTCAAAGGCATTTCAGCCAATACCGGGGGCGACGCGTCCCCGCGTCGGCATAGCAAGCGAGCAAAATGCAAGTTTACTTCCTATTCTCAATGAATAAACTATTTGCTGCCGACGCGAGACACGCCCCCCGTATAAGCTGAAATATTCCTCACCCATTTCCTTTGCACTTTCAGAATAAATGCCGAACTTAGCGGCAGAAAAACACGGAGCTTTACGCTTCCATCAACAAACACATGATTACTCAATGAAACTCTCTTACCTCATCCTCCCCGCAGCCCTCTTGTTTGCCGGCTGCCAGACCGACTCGTCCGACGACAACTTCACCATCTGCCCAGCCCCCGCCTCCACCCCATCCATCAAGTCTGCCACAGGCATAGAATATCCTCAGCCCGACGGCTCGCAAGCCCTCAGCACCAATGGCGCACAGGCCGTGTGGCAAATCTTGCAAAAGATCGACCCTAAGCAAGCACTTGAGATGGGCGAGACCGAGATCACCGATGCACAGTTTGCCGAGATCAAAGACTTTGTAGACAAGAATCTCAAGGAGGGAAACGATGATTATAAGACCTATCGCAACATTTTCGAGTGGATCACGAAGAACGTGAGCTACGCCTGGAGCGACCCTGCCTACCTCAAGCCCTACGAAGTGTTTAAGTACAAACGCTGCGTATGCCAAGGCTACGCCAATCTGCTCAAGACCATGCTCCTCACCCAAGGCATACCCTGCTTCATAGCCAACGGATGGCTCGTTCCCGCAGGCGGCCACGCTTGGAACTACGTATATGCCGATGGCGAATGGTACGTGAGCGACCCCACCAACAATGCCGAGTACGAGGCTTCCAGCCTAAGCACCTATCAGAGCAAACTCGTGCCCATCCGCATGGACTTCACCCTCTTCGAGGACGACCAGTTCACTTACAACTATCAAGAGAGCCGCCTCAACGTACAGAGCGTGAAGATCACTGCCGACGAGTCCGTCACCGTGCCCTACAGCGTGAGCGGACTGCAGATATCCTCGTTCCAGCCCACAGAGGAGATCCCGAGCAGCATCACGCAGCTCATCGTGGGCCGCAACATCACCACCTTTGGCAACAATCCCGAAAGCCTCATCCATCAGTGTCCGCTGCTGGAGGCTGTAGAGGTGGATCCGCAGAATTCGGAGCTTGAGTCGTACAAGGGCGTGGTCTACTACAAGGGTCAGGAATACCCCTACTACGTGCCTGCTGGCATACGTCGCGTGGAACTTCGCCCCATGGAGGTGATGGACAAGAACACGCTCTACTATCTCGACAACCTTGAAGAGATCGTAGTGGCCGACGGCACCAAGCGCATAGAAGACTATGCCGTAGAGCGCTGCCCCAACCTGAAGCGCATCTACGTGCCCAGTTCGGTCACCTACATCTCGCCAGAAGCATTCGCCGAATGTGGCAACTATGAGATCATACGCACCACGACGGGCATTCATGAAGTGACGGTCAATTAACTGCATATATTACTCTAATTTCTAAACCCACTGCAAAGGTGCAACATCCTTGCATAGCAACCAAAAAGAGTGTACAAACTGTACACTCTTTTTTCGTTCTCACAGTTCAGACTTAGCCCCTCGTCCGTCAAGTTCCTTCGCTTCGGTCGTAAAGTCCTCGCGTATGCGCGCCCGCACATTACAGCAAGTTTTTACTTTCCATTCCCCCGCTCCCATCACTTCGTGCACATCTTTCTGCTGAGTATCAGCAACTTCAGTCAGTGTAGGAGACCCGTATTTGCTTGCACTCCTGCCTCATTCGGTCTCATTTTTCCCCTAAAGGTCTTGCCAATTATCCCCCGAAGCCGTTTTCACTATTCCTGGGTCGAGAAAAAATTATCTATGGGCAGAGTTAAAATTATCCCTGGGTCGAGTTAAAATTATCCCTGGGCAGAGTTTTGCAGCCTCCATGAGAGGAATCTTGTAGTTCCATGCACATTTTTCGCTGCACAAATAGTGACCGTGCCGACGCGAGACGCGTCGCCCACAAAGCAGGCAGCAGCACGACTCACCACCCGGAGTAGTGCAAGCAAAGTGTAGGCAAAGTGCAAGCAAAGTGTAGGCAAATCTGCCTGCGATACAGACGTTATACATTGATATTCAAAGCATTACGATACAGCGAGTGACAGATACAGACCTTTTCGCCCTCAAAACTCTCTGTACGTACGCGCGCGAGGGATGAATATATAAGTCCTCGCTATTTGCCTCAGCCCAATAAAAAATGTACCTTTGCAAGGCAATATTCACTTCATCTTGCCGATTAAGTAATAGAAGCAGCTTGCACCCACTATTTTGACAAATCAGAAAAAATGACCCACAGACTCCTGGCGATACTCCTAATGTTGCTCCCCATGAGCACCACGATGGCACAAGAGTATTCATCCTCGTTCAACTCTCTGAAACTTCCCACCTCCACCCACACGGCAGCCCTCGGCGGACAAAACGTTTCGCTCATCGACGACACGCCCTCGGCTGGATGGGCCAACCCCGCACTCTATGCCAACGTGAGCGACAAATCGCTCGCGCTCAACTTCATGACCTATGCCAGCGGAAGCACATGGATGGGAGCGCACTTCACTAAGGCTTTTGGCCAGCGCCACACGCTCGCCACAGGGGTGCAACTCATGAACTATGGCAAGATGGACGAGACCGACGAAGTGGGCAACGTCACGGGCACATTCAGCGCCAAGGACTTCGTCATCGGAGCAGGCTACAGCTATCTGCTCACCGACCGCTGGAGCGGCGGAGCCAACCTCAAGTTCATCTTCTCCAACCTGGCAGACTATTCGTCTATAGCCATGGCGGTGGATCTCGGTGTGAACTATCTCGACGAGGAAAACGACCTTTCGCTCTCTGCCTCTGCAGAGAATGTGGGCACACAGCTCAAGGCTTACGACGATCGCGCACACACCCACCTACCATTCACCCTCTCGCTCGGACTGAGCAAGGGCATGGCGCATCTGCCCGTACGCTTCCACCTGACGCTGACCGACCTCACCCGATGGAAACGAAGCTACTACGCACTGACCGAGGAGCCCGAAGCGGGTAAAAGCCAGAAGGTGAGCACAAGCAAACTATTGCTCAACCACGTGGTGGCAGGCATCGACATCACCTGTACCGACTTCCTCTACCTTTCCCTGGGCTACAACTTCCGCCGTGCCTACGAGCTCAAAGCTTCGGGATCTTCCCACTGGGCAGGCATCTCTGCCGGTGCAGGCATCAACGTGAAGCGATTCCAATTCGGCATCTCCTACGCCAAATACCACCAAGCCGGCAACTCTATCATGTGCACGGCAGCTTACAGATTGTAAGCAAGTATTAAGTATTACATACTAAGTATTAAGTATTAAGTATTAAGTATTAAGTATTACATACTGGCAAACCTTCACCCAGTTCTGTGGGCGACGCGTCCCCGCGTCGGCATCAAGAGCAAGCAAACAACTTTTCAGCCAATACTGGGGGCGACGCGTCCCCGCGTCGGCATCAAGAGCAAGCAAACAACTTTTCAGCCAATACCGGGGGCGACGCGTCCCCGCGTCGGCATCAAAAGCGAGCAAACAACTTTTCAGCCAATACCGGGGGCGACGCGTCCCCGCGTCGGCATCAAAAGCGAGCAAACAACTTTTCAGCCAATACCGGGGGCGACGCGTCCCCGCGTCGGCATCAAGAGCAAACAAACAACTTTTCAGCCAATACCGGGGGCGACGCGTCCCCGCGTCGGCATCAAAAGCGAGCAAACAACTTTTCAGCCAATACCGGGGGCGACGCGTCCCCGCGTCGGCATCAAGAGCGAGCAAGAAGTCTACTTATAGGCAGTGGGGCGACGCATCCCCCGTCGGCACGTTGACGAAGAGCTCAAAGCCCGAATCAGCGTAAGAGAATTATCACAAGGCAAGCATCACACTAAAAGCCCCAACACATCCTGCATATCACCCAAACAGCATATCACTCATCTATGAAAAAGATTATCATAGCCATCGACGGCCATTCATCGTGCGGAAAGAGCACCATGGCCAAGGACCTTGCCCGCGAAGTGGGCTATATTTATGTCGACACAGGCGCCATGTATCGCGCCGTCACACTCTTTGCCCTGCGCCACCAGCTCTTCAATGCTGATGGCAGCGTACGTGCCGAAGAACTCAAGCAGCTCATGCCCCAAGTAAAAGTGAGCTTCAAGCTCGATCCCGCCACCAATCTGCCACTCGTTTGCCTCAACGGCGAATGCGTAGAGAGCGAGATACGCGGATTAGAAGTAAGCTCTCACGTAAGCCCCATCGCAGCCCTGCCCTTCGTGCGCACCGCCATGACCGCTCAGCAGCAAGAGATGGGACGCGAGAAAGGCATCGTCATGGACGGCCGCGACATCGGTACCGTGGTCTTCCCCGAAGCCGAACTCAAGATATTCGTCACCGCATCGGCCGAAGTGCGTGCCCGCCGCCGCTATGATGAACTCCAAGCGAAAGGTCAAGAAGTAAGCTACGACGAGATTCTCAAAAACGTGCAAGAGCGCGACTACATCGACTCTCATCGCGAAGTAGCCCCCCTGCGTCAAGCCGACGATGCCATTCTTCTCGACAATTCCTCACTGACCATTGCCGAGCAGAAAGAGTGGCTCCTCACACAGTTTGCCCGCCACACCTCGTGGGCACCCCTTATCGAGAAATCCCTGCAAGCTGTGCCCTACCCCACGCGTCCCGAGGGACTTTACGAACCCATCGACTACGTGCTCTCTATGGGCGGCAAACGCCTCCGCCCCTCACTTCTGCTCATGGCCTATTCGCTCTATCGCGACGATGCCATGAAGGCTATGCCCGCAGCCATCGGCCTTGAGACCTACCACAACCACACCCTCCTGCACGACGACCTCATGGACCACGCCGACATGCGTCGCGGGAAGCCCACCGTACACAAGAAATGGGATGAAAATACCGCCGTGCTCTCGGGCGATACCATGCTCATCATGGCTTTCGAGCACATCATGCAGTGTCCCTGTCAGCACAGCGCCGAAGCCTTGCGCCTCTTTGCCCGCACCGCTCGCGAAATCTGCGAAGGACAGCAGTACGACGTCAACTTCGAGACCCGCACCGACGTCAGCATCGACGAATACCTGGAGATGATCCGCCTCAAAACGTCCGTACTCCTCGCCTGCGCCACCCGCATGGGAGCCCTCCTCGCTGGTGCTCCCGAGGCCGATTGCGAGGTGCTCTATAGCTTTGCCGAAAAGGTAGGATTAGCATTTCAGCTCCAAGACGACTATCTCGACGTATATGGCGACCCCGCCGTGTTTGGCAAGAAAATCGGTGGCGACATCCTCTGCGGTAAAAAGACCTATCTGCTCATCACCGCCTATCTCCACGCCAACGACGAGCAGAAAGCCCATCTACTCCAGCTCATCACCTCTACCACCCTCGCCCCCGAAGAGAAGATTAGCGCCGTGACAAAGCTCTACAACGAGCTGGGCGTTCCTCAACTCACCCTCAAAGCCATCGATCAGTTCTACACCGAAGCCCACGCGCTCCTACAGAAGCTCTCACTCAAGCCCGAGACATGGGCCCCACTATGGGAATATGCAGAATCGCTCCTCGGCCGCAAGAAATAGGACTCTTTTTAGAGTTTAGTGAGTTTAGGAGTTTAAAAGTTAAGAAGATGCTTATGAACATACCAAACTCTCAGAAAGCGACCTCTTAACTTTTAAACTCCTAAACTTATTAAACTCATAAACTCCTAAACCCATAAACTCATTACCCCCCTTAATGCCCTATATCGACACCCACACCCACATCTACACAGAGGAGTTCGACGCCGACCGCGCCGAAGTCATCACTCGTGCCCAGAGAGCAGGCGCCCGTATGCTCCTCCTGCCCAACATCGACGCCTCGACCATTGAGCCCATGCTCCGCCTCTGCCACGATTATCCCGACCTCTGCCACCCCATGATAGGCCTCCACCCCACAGAGCTCCCCGCCGATCCTCAACCCGTGCTTCAGCACATGGAGCACATGCTGCAACAGCCCGACCACCCCTTCTGCGCAGTAGGCGAAGTAGGCATCGACCTCTATTGGGACCAGTCACGACGAGAAGAGCAGATCACCACCTTCGCCCAGCAAGCAGAGTGGGCCATTCGCTACCATCTGCCCCTCATGATCCATAGCCGATCTGCCCACCGCGACCTCGTCAGCACCCTCCTCCCTCTCCGCGAAGAACTCACAGGCGTGTTCCACTGCTTCGGAGGCACCGCCGAAGAGGCAGAAGAGCTCCTCACCACCTTCCCCGGCTTTGTGCTCGGCATTGGCGGCGTAGTCACGTTTAAGAAGTCGAAACTTCCCGCCGTGCTCCGCACCTCCGTCCCCCTCTCCCGCATCGTAGTAGAGACCGACGCCCCCTACCTCACCCCCCACCCCTATCGCGGCGAACGCAACGAGCCATCGCGCATCCCCCTCGTCATAGCCAAGCTATCCGAGATCTACGACCTTCCCCTCCCCCAAGTGGAGCAGCAACTCATAGGAAACACGCTCCGCACCTTCCCCCGAATCGCCCCCCTCACCCCCTAAAAACGGCTTCAAAACAAGGGAAAAGGAAGGAAAAAGGAAGAAAAAAGGAAGAAAAACAGAAAAAAACTAAACTTTTTCCGAAAAACATTTGGTAGTTTCCGCAAAAGTCCCTACCTTTGCACTCGCAAACAAGCCACAAAGGCTACCTCTTTGCAAGGAGAGATGGTAGAGTGGTCGAATACACCGGTCTTGAAAACCGGCGTGCTGCAAGGCACCGGGGGTTCGAATCCCTCTCTCTCCGCAACAAAGTCTTCTGAAAGAAATTTCAGAAGACTTTTTTCATATACTGCAATAAGGGTTCATCTTATTTCACATGGCTTTACCAAGAAACTCCCAGACGCTCCATTTCCTTACGATACTCTAAATCAGTCATACCTTCCGTATTATTCTCAAACTCCTTTTGCGCAGCAGTCAGCACTTCAAGTTCTTCTTTTGTAAAAATCTCCACCTTAGGTAAGACTTCACGAATCAAGTCAAAATTAAACGATTCTTGCCCTACACGTTCATCAATGTCCTTATCAAAATAAGTAGCCAAATCTAAAGACATGGTTACGTGAGCTTGCGGAGTAAGTCTGTATTTGGTAGCAGAACCACGCCCTACCGTCTCAACATTTCCCTCCCTAACAGCAGCAGAAAGTAATCTCTTCATAGTGCTATCACTTGGACATCCATAAGCCCTGTCATTATCTCAGCCCTATTTGTCAAGGGATGAAAATGCAAGAACTGTAATATTTCTATATCTATTGTCATCTTCTTTATTTATTAATCGGCTCAAATTTACTCATTTTTTTGCCAATAATCGGGTCATGTTGAGCTGATTTTGTAGATATTTAATGGATTTTTGAGCCGATTCGATAAAAAATGTCTTGAAAAATAGATAAAATGAGATAGATAAGACCAAGCTACTAATAGACTTAATCGTCTATATCACCCTACCAGGTGCTATGACATAAAGAAACGTGTTTGGATGCTATGGTGCCATACGCCTATACAACTATTATTATAACATTGGAGTGAGCATCTCCGTATCTACTTCCGCCAGTTTGTTCTCGTTTCCAATGGCGAACTGCCACACCGCTTCTCTCTGCATGGCAAGGTGGAGCGCAAGGCCTTGCACGCACTGCCGACGACCGCCTTTGCGTCATTGCGACGCGTCACCCCGAGACCCTTTGGGACTTTGCCGATGCCCTGCGCGAGTATGGCTACGTAGATGCCATATACCTTACCGGCGGCAACGAGAGCGGTTTCTACCGTGCTCCCGATGGCACCGCCTATTTCACGGAGAAGGCAGCCAAGTATCGTACAGACAAGCACCACGACGTAGCCCCTCCTTGGCTGGTGCTCAGAACGCGATAAGCACCAAGATATACAATAACCCCTACATCTTGTACAAGCCGCCTTGGAAAGTTTCTCGGTTCATAAAAGCCACATTACTTTTGCACTGTCAATAAAGACAAAACGATTAAATTTATAGAAGACAATGAAGAAGTTAATGATTGCGCTGATGATGGTTGTAGCAACCAGCACAGCAAGTTTTGCAAAGGGTGGTGACGATCACGTACAGACAGCAGCCAAGGAAGTGGCTCAAAAAGTGAAGGATGCTCCATCGGGTACAACCTATGGCGTGATGGAAGTAACCAAGAGCCACATCGTGGTGAACACTCCGCTCGGCCGTTACAACATCAACCGAAACGAGGAC
>ERZ808240.2414-NODE-2414-length-20480-cov-4.033880_pt1 | contig 20480 bp, 16 predicted proteins | sample MGYA00521084_ERZ808240 | MGnify/ENA primary metagenome ERZ808240 (study PRJEB31516, sample SAMN03275571) | gut metagenome | biome: mammalia-associated habitat; material: feces | host: Papio cynocephalus | place: Kenya | collected 2012-08-06 ...
CATTGCGGATAGGGTTTCTATGCTATTTTGAGTTTTAGCGGACAGCAATAATTAAAATTCCAACAATCAAGTCGTAGCGTTTTCATTTCTAACGTATTTTTTGCATCATGCGGTTTTGGCAGTAGAATAATATAGAATACCTTTAAAAATAGCCAAATGCATAAAATATGTTAATAGATATACATCTTTTTATGTATTTTTATTAACTTTGCATTATGAAAATTGGACGTATAAAAATGTCTCTTTTATTTCATATATGTAGATTTTATACTACAAAAGCACATAGAGCCATCATGTATAAATATACAACATAAAAAATAAGCACCAACCCAGCTAACAAATAAAAATTATGATGAAAAGATAATCTTACATTACTTCTAAGTAATTACCAAGGATAAAACAAAAGCTAAATACTGATAATTAAATTTATTTTTTTTATATACATGTTATGAAAAATAATACTCACAATAATATTGTAGTCAATGCCATTACAATGATTGGCGATGTACTTATATGTGTCTATCTATACAAAGCATTTTTAAGTTATTATGGATTGCTCAATGGAAGCAATACGAGAATAACAATTATACTGTTAGCCGTTACTTATGCATTATTTGTTATCACAGGAGGGGTTATACTGTATAAACGTAACACTAAACGTTTTCAAATACCTTTATTAGTAGCGCGCAATGTGGCATGGTTCGCTATTGTTGGAAGCCTATTAATGAGCTATGCAAATTGTTTAATGTTGCCATTTTGGGGACGATTACTATTTTTAGTGAGTATAATATTCTTCTCATCTACATACAGACTGTGCATACGTGGACTCATCAACATTTACCGTAGCAAGCAAAAACACCGTCATCAAGTAGTTTTAGTCGGTTCTACAATCAATAATATAGACCTCTATAAAGAGTTGGTGGGTATAACGTTTCTTGGTTACCGTGTAAACGGTTATTTTGATTATCAGCCAAATCCGGATTTCCCATCGGAATGTAAATATCTTGGTACCCCTAATCAAGTAATCAGTTATTTAGCTGCTAATAAAGAGGTTGAGGCGCTTTACTGTTGTTTACCCTCAAAATACCAAGATGATATATTAAATATTGTTCATTATTGTGTAAACAATTTAGTTCCCTTTTGCAGTGTTCCAAATGTAAGAAATTACTTGCACCATCGCATGTATTTCAATATGTTGGGTGATGTTCCTTACTTAAGTTTTTATAAAGAGCCACTGTCGATAGCGGGCAATCGCATGCTGAAGCGCACTTTTGATATTTGTTTCTCTTTAGCATTCTTATGTACATTATTTCCTATCATATTTGTCATTGTAGCTATTATTACAAAAATTACAATGCCTGGTCCCATATTTTTTCGTCAACAACGCAATGGTCTAAATGACAAAATTTTCTATTGCCTAAAATTTCGAAGCATGAAGGTGAATGCAGATGCGGATAAGGTGCAAGCAACCAAGAATGATCCTCGCAAAACAAAATGGGGAAATATTATGAGAAAAACAAATATTGATGAATTACCACAATTTATCAATGTGCTTAAAGGAGATATGAGCATTGTAGGTCCACGCCCACATATGTTAAAACATACTGAAGAATATTCCAAACTGATAGATAAATACATGGTACGCCATTTCGTAAAGCCAGGTATCACAGGATGGAGTCAGGTTACAGGATTCAGAGGCGAAACAAAAGAGCTTTCACAAATGGAAGGTCGCGTAAAAGGCGACATTTGGTATATAGAACATTGGAGCTTTTGGTTAGACCTCTACATCATATATAAAACAATTGTCAATGCCATAAAAGGAGATAAGGAAGCTTATTAACCGCATACCTCCATGTAAAGCTTTAAAAATATTTACTTAATAAAAGTATTGAGTATTTCAGTTCTACACAAATACTCAATACTTTTAATTTTATCCATCCCCCACCCTCACACGTAAAGTTGTACTGCTATAAGCCAAGTGTAGGCTCACCTTATAAAATAGAGAAAAATTCAGGTACAAGCTATATAAGTCTGTAAAAGCAGTCTAAATATATGCTCATCCATACTTTTTATCTGATAAAAACAGTGTTTTTGCACTATCTTTAGCAACAAAACAAACGAATTTGTTTTGTATTATCTTTAAATTGCACTATCTTTGCATACAAATTAGGTATAGAAATACGCAGAAACAGTGTTGCGATGGTAAAATAAATATTTTCAAAATAATTTGTTATTTGCAAATCAATTGTGGTGCTATTTCCCCTATGTTGTTATTTAAGGATAATTTGCTATATATAAATTAGGCATTATACTGCTTATTATTTCTTAATAAAAGAGCAATTTTGTAATGATGTTTATTGCAAAGATATATTTTAAGATAAAAGATAAATAATAAAGATGAAAACAGTTTATGACTATTCTGTCAAAGACAGAAAAGGTAAAGCCGTATCTTTGAAAGAGTATGCTAATGAAGTACTCTTAATTGTCAACACAGCTACAAAATGTGGTTTCACCCCTCAATATGAGGAATTAGAACAACTTTATAAAAAATACCATAGCCAAGGCTTTGAAGTTCTTGATTTTCCTTGTAACCAATTTGGGCAGCAAGCTCCAGGTACCGATGAAGCTATTCATGAATTCTGCAAACTTACTTATGGAACAGAATTTCCTCGCTTCAAGAAAATTAAAGTAAATGGTGATGATGCAGATCCTTTATATAAGTTTTTGAAGCAGCAAAAAGGCTTTGCTGGTTGGGATGAGAGCCATCCACTTACTCCTGTACTTGATGATTTGTTGTCAAAAGCAGATCCAAATTATAAGAACAGCGCAGATATAAAATGGAATTTTACAAAATTCCTGATTAACAAAAAAGGTATGGTAGTTGCTCGCTTTGAACCTACCGAAAAAATAGAACATATAGCTGCTCAAATAGAAGAGCTACTTAAATAAATCCCTATTATCATGACAAACAAAGAACATGTTCGCTGCCTCATAGTTGGCAGTGGTCCTGCAGGCTATACAGCGGCTATTTACGCTTCGAGGGCCAATCTGAATCCTGTAGAATACTGTGGACTACAAGTAGGTGGACAACTCACACAGACCACGATTGTAGAAAATTTCCCAGGTTATTCTGAAGGTGTAGACGGAAATCAAATGATGTCTGATCTTAGAACACAGGCAGAACGCTTTGGTGCAGACCTTAGAGATGGAGTAATTGTCAAGGCAGACCTTAGCAAAGCTCCATATATTTTAACCACCGATGAGGGACATGAGATAGAGACAGATACACTCATTATTGCTACTGGTGCATCTGCTAAATACTTAGGGCTAGCTGATGAAGAGAAGTATAAAGGTGAAGGTGTATCAGCTTGCGCTACATGTGACGGTTTTTTTTATCGTAAAAAAACAGTTGCGGTTGTAGGTGGTGGCGATACAGCTTGTGAAGAAGCTCTTTACTTAGCTGGATTAGCAAAGAAAGTATATCTTATCGTTCGCAAACCTTTCCTGCGCGCTTCTGAAGTTATGCAAAAGCGCGTAAAAGAGGCCGATAATATAGAGATATTATTTGAGCATAATACCATAGGGCTATATGGCAACAATGGTGTTGAAGGTGCTCATCTCGTAAAGCGTAAGGGCAAAGCGGACGAAGAAAGATATGATCTTCCTATTGATGGATTCTTTTTAGCTATTGGGCACAAACCTAATAGTGATGTATTCAAAGAGTGGCTTGATACTGATGAAACTGGCTATATTAAAACTATTGGCAGTTCTCCTTGCACCCGAATTCCTGGTGTATTTGCTGCTGGTGATGTGGCAGATCCAAATTATCGTCAGGCTATTACCGCAGCTGCCAGCGGTTGCAAAGCTGCTATAGAAGCAGACAGATATTTACGCATGGCATAAATTCTTTATATTATAAAGTGGACTTCAAGTATGCTTGAAGTCCACTTTATTTTTATCATTGTTTTTTCAATACGCTATTAATGTCTATTTGGTATACAGCAAAGAACTTTTTGTTTAGCTATCTTATAACTGTAGCCTACATTCCTATTTTAATAAACAATTGTTATTTACGATGCTTATTGTTACAATTATTTTCATCTACTGCTTAGTACTTTTTGCCATCAGCCACCTTACATCACATCAGGCTACCAATACAATATTTTTCCGTGCTAATCGTAAATCGCCTTGGTATATGGTAGCCTTTGGCATGATAGGAGCATCTATTTCAGGCGTAACCTTTGTATCTGTGCCTGGTATGGTAATGCGTATGGACATGAACTATTTACAGACTTGTTTGGGCTTCATCTTAGGCTATCTCGTTATAGCCTTTATATTATTACCCATCTACTATAAGCTAAACGTAACTACCATTTATTCTTACTTAAAACAGAGATTTGGTATGCAAGCTTATAAAACAGGTGCAGTTTTTTTTATTCTAAGCGACCTTACAGGTGTAGCCGTAAAATTTTATATCGTCTGCATCATTTTACAACAATATGTGCTCAGCACCTACAATATACCCTTCTACTTTACCGTCCCCATACTTATGTCGCTTATTTGGCTTTATACACATAAGGGTGGCATTAAAACGCTTGTATGGACTGATTTTTTCCAAACATTATGCATGCTCACTGCACTAATACTAATCATTATACAAGTTACTCAAGCCTTGCAAATTAGTCCTATGCAAGCCGTAAAAGCCATTATGAACAATCCACACAGCCATATCTTTGTAACGAATGATTGGCTGTCGCCTCAAAATTTTTGGAAACAATTTATCAGTGGAGCATTCATTGTGATAGTAATGACTGGATTGAATCAAAATATGATGCAGAAGAATTTAACGTGTAAAACACTTTCTGAAGCGCAAAAAGATATGTGTACCTATGGACTTAGTTTTGTTCCTGTAAATCTACTTTTCTTATCTCTTGGTGTACTTCTTATGCTTTTGGCCAATAAAGAAGGCATTGCCTTGCCTAATAGTGTCGACGATTTATTACCCATGTTTGCCGCCACAGGAAAATTAGGAACTGCCACATTAATACTGTTTATCGTAGGTATTGTATCCGCTTCATTTAGCACTGTAGATTCATCACTAACAGCCCTTACTACTACCTATTGTGTAGATATAAGAGAACATCCAGAAGACGAGCGATTACGACATAAGGTTCATGCTGTAATAACCCTTATATTTGTAATTTTTATCTTGTTATTCCATTCTGTCAATTCTACCAGTGTTATTGATGCTGTCTATATATTATGCTCTTATACTTATGGCCCACTTTTAGGTTTGTTTGCTTTTGGATTGCTTACCCATCGAAAGGCAGCCAATAAATTGATTCCCTATATTGCCATAGCATCTCCCCTATTGTGCTACTGTATCAACGTTGCTGTTTCAACTTTTACAAGTTACCGTTTTGGTTATGAGTTACTGCTGTTAAATGGATTCCTTACATTTTCAGGATTGTGGATAAGTGGGATGTACAAAGATTAATGCAAGTATTTTGATGTACTTCTAAATCAGTGAATCTACTTAACATTGGCAATGACAAAGAGTAATGAAAAGCAAATACATGGCAATTGATACCGCCCATATCATTAAGTTTTTGTACTTTTGCAAAAGAAAATACCAATATAGAAAGAAATGGAATGGATAAATGGGCTGTTCTGTATTCATACAGCGCTTCAGGCGACAGTTGTGTTGTCGTTAATAATATCAATAGGTTTAGCTTTAGGAAAATTACGCATAAAAGGAATTTCTTTAGGCGTAGCATTTGTTTTTTTCATCGGCATTATAGCCGGACATTTTCAATTAAGTATAGACACTACTGTTTTACAGTTTGCAGAAACATTTGGCCTTACACTATTTGTGTATACTTTAGGCCTATATGTAGGTCCTAACTTTTTTGGTCTTATGCGGCATGAGGGCATAGCAAACAATCTATGGAGTTTTGCTGTAATAGCATTAGGCACCATAATGGCACTCGGACTATGTTTCATAACGCCTATCAGTTTGCCCGACATGATGGGTATTCTCTGTGGAGCTACTACCAATACTCCAGCTTTAGGTGCTGCACAACAGGCTTTAGAGTCGGTAGGCTTGTCAGGAAAAGGCGCAGCCTTAGGCTGCGCTGTAACTTATCCTTTAGGGGTTATCGGTGTTATCTTGGGTATGATTTTTATTCGTCGTTTTTTTGTAAAGTCTGCTGACCTTAAACCGAAAAATAATACAGAAACTGATAAAACATATGTAGTGCAGTTTGAAATTATCAATCCAGCTCTTAACGGTAAAACCTTGGAAGAAATTTCACGCATGTCTCATATCAAGTTTATCATGTCACGTGTATGGCGTAATAATGATGTCATTGTACCTTTTGCAAACACAAAATTGCAATTGGGCGACAATGTAATGGTTGTTACTACCGTTGATGAAGTGGCAGCCCTTGAAATGTTATTCGGAAAGAAAATAGAGAAAGACTGGAATAAGCAAAAAATAGATTGGAATGCGATAGATACACATGTCGAAAGCCGGATTATCATACTAAGTAGGCAAGTTCTCAATGGCAGACACTTGGGGAGCTTGCATCTACGAGATACTTATGGCGTAAACGTAAGTCGCATAAGACGCGGTGATGTAAAACTATTGGCCACTGATGATTTACGCTTACAATTTGGCGACCGTGTTACTGTAGTTGGAGCACCTCAAGATATAGATCATGTAGAAGGCTTTTTAGGCAATACTGCACAAAATCTTAATGAGCCAAATCTTGGAGCAATACTTATAGGCATCATTCTCGGATTGGCTTTAGGTACTATACCTGTTAACATTCCAGGAATGGATGTACCCATGCGATTGGGTATAGCTGGCGGTCCAATTATCGTTGGCATTTTGATTGGCTCATTAGGCCCCAGAGCTCACATTATCAGTTACACTACCCCATCTGCATCACTTATGCTTCGCAAATTGGGTCTCTCTCTCTATTTGGCTTGTTTAGGACTTGAAGCTGGTAATCAGTTCTTTGAAACAATAGTTAGGCCAGAGGGCTTACTTTGGATAGGCATAGGATTAGCCATTACCATAATTCCTGTCATTATCATCGGCATAGTTACCCTTTTCACACACAAATACGACTTTGGTACTATCTGTGGCATTCTGTGTGGTTCTATGGCCAATCCCATGGCTTTAGGATATGCTAATGATACATTATCTGGCGATACAGCCTCTATCAGCTATGCATCTGTCTATCCGTTAGGTATGTTTCTGCGCGTCGTTATAGCACAAGTTGTTATAATGATATTTTGTTCCTAATGCATACAATGAGATATTTTAAACTGCTATTTGCTAAAAAATAAAAGCTTGGTTTGCATAAACAAATTATTATTATTACCTTTGCAGTTGCAAAAGATTGATTATATTTTTAATAACTATATTTAATAAACAATGAAAAAAGGTATTCATCCAGAAAACTATCGCCCCGTCGTATTTAAGGATATGTCCAACGGTGATATGTTCCTTACACGTTCTACTTGTAAAACTACTGATACAGTAGAATTTGAAGGCGAAACTTACCCAGTGGTAAAAGTCGAAATTTCAAGCACTTCTCACCCGTTCTATACAGGTAAGAGCAAGCTTGTTGACTCTGCAGGTCGTGTAGACAAGTTTATGAGTCGCTACGGTAAGGCTCGTAAATAATATATTTCATATTATTAAAACTCGATTTTGAAATGCGTTTGAACATAGTTGCATATATGTTTAGACGCATTTTTATTTACTACTCATATTATTATGATATGGCTACGAAGAATGATTTGAAATGGGAAGAGAATTATCAACTGCTCAAAGCTTATATTATAGAACATAAACATCTTCCAGATAAAAAGAAAATTGAAAATAGAGGTTTGCTTAATTGGTGGAAATATAACAAAAAGCGTATAAAAATGGGAAAGATGGATGCAGAACACTTAATAAAATTGCAGCAGCTGAATAATATGCGAGAATATGGATACTCATTGACAGAAAGAAAGTTTTAAAGATTTTCTAATGTGGTTAAATCATCCTTTAACGGCAGCTGTATTGAAATTGAATATGCTTTGTATCTGTTCTGCACTATCTTTGCTGAGTTTATAGTTTTTGATGACAGTAGAGACTATCTTCACCGTTTCGTCCACTTAGTTACTCGCAATAGTAACTAAATGGGCTTTGCCAACTTTATCTATTCATCAGCCCCCTCACGCATTAAGTGCAGGAGTTTTTCTGTTTTCTTTTCGTCTAAAGTTCATGATTTCTGCCAGTTGCAATCAATGCTTGAAATAAGGCAGCAAAGTTCAGAGGCACTGTGTACGCATATGTCCCCAGGCATTGCACTCCGATTTCACAGCATTTCTTTCCATACTTTCTACGCTGTGTAAAGCTCTGCTGGGCAACACGCTTACCACCGATGCCAAGGGCAAAGGCACACAGGCGCTCGGCACAGTGCACAAGGAGAAAGAGGACGACATGAACACCGATGACCGCGACTTCCTGCTTGACATCCTCAACTATGACATGAAGTCTATCTTCACCAACCTCGGATTCAATGTGGAGGGCGGCGAGTTTGCCTATGTCTGCAACGAGAAGACGGAGCCGCAGACGCTGCTCAACATCATGCAGGGCATGCAGCAGATGGGACTGCCGCTGGACGATGACTGGCTCTATGAACAGTTCGGCATAGAGAAACCCAAAGACTATGACTGCCAAAAGCAGCTGAAGGAGGAGCGGCACAATGCCGTACAGCAAGCTCTGGAACAGTCTTCCAACGCTGTTCAAACGCTGTTGGAACAGCATCCCGACAAGCCACGGACAACAAGCCAAAGGCAGCATCAGAGACCGGCTGAACGTTTTTTCTGCATAGCCCCGACAGCCGGGGCGGACACCGACTTCTGATAGATTCGCTCTACTACGGCGGCAATTACAGTTGCCATCACCACCCGCAGCGTTTCCACAATGCGGCAGGATCCGTGCGCTTCTCTGTCGGGGTGCTGGAGAAGTTTGTCAACAGAAGTATCTAAGAAAAGCTATTGTCGCAAGATTAAGATTTCCGGAAATGAAAATCGATGAGATTTGGGCTTACGAAAAAGGAAATCTCAGATTATTCTACAAGAATAGAATTTCCTACTACCACTAAAATAACTACAGGGAAACTCGTTAGAGCTTCCCTGCGAGACGTCATGCCGTAGTATACGCAAATACTTTCGTAGCTTTTCGCAAATATACAACAAAAAACAAAACACCAAACATTATGGGAAAGAAAATGCAAAATTACGATGAATTTGTAGAAAAATTCAAGCCGAAGAAGACCACCGACGACTGCTACACGCCGCCTTTGGTCTATGATGCCGTGCTCAGTTGGGCAAAGCAGCACTTGGACATTGTGGGCTGCCCCGTGGTGCGCCTTTTCTACCCCGGCGGCGATTATGAAAACCATCTATACCCGGAGGGCGCGTGGTAATAGACAATCCGCCGTTATCTATCTTTGCCAAGATAGTAAATTTCTATGTAAGTCGGGGCATCGGCTTCCTGCTCTTTGCGCCGGCAATGCCTTCCATCCGCTCCAACTGCACTTACATAGGCGCCACTGCCACCGTTACCTACGAGAACGGGGCAAAGGCTTGCAACGCCTTTGTTACCAACCTCATGGGCGACCTCGTCTGCACCACAGTACCTGAGCTGCTGCGTACCGTCCAGCAGGCAGATGATGCCACACAGAAAGCTGCGCAAGCTCAGCTATCCCGACAGCGTGCTGCGCGTCTCCACGCTGCAATCCATGAGTCGGGCAGACGTCAGCTTCGCGCAGCATAGAGGCGAAGGCATGGTGGTAAGCAAGGCATGCGACTGCAAGGAATTTGACAACTCAGCACGCAAGCCACTCGCAAGCGATAGAAAGAATGGAGAATAGCGGAAAACAGTTATCAGAGGGTACCGTCTTTAAGATTTTTTTGCATAGTGTGCAAGCGGATTCCTTTACAATAAAAAATCATGAAATAGATAGAAACAAGGTAGTTTTGCGACATCAATAGACACTCTTAGCAACCATTTACCTGCAATTTCAATGCTTTTGGAACTAAAATACACTGAAATTGGCCTCCAAAATCATAATTTTATACCTGCTAAAACTATGAATTAACTTTGTAAAGCAGTGCTTTACAAAAATAAAGCACCGCTTTATACGCATCAAAAACTGCACATTATCTACAAATACTATATTAACAAACTGAATAGCAACTATTTACAATTGCACGTAAAAACTTCGATTATTTCGCTTCAATCAGCATTTTACGCAGAACGAAGGCTGTTTTGGCGCATTTAAAAACTTATTTTTGTAAACAAACAAGAAAGTGTGCAATTTTGTTTAAGATATTTTTAAGCATAACTTGCAGATATATACAGTGCATAAGATTAAGCTACTACATGTAGTCTAATGTAGAGAACATGGCGTAATAAGATGTCTTTATCTTCAACTTTATCCCATTATGGCCCACTACACTCCCCTCTTGAAGCTGTGCATACAATTGGAAACAAAGTACAATCTTAATTAATTATTCTGTACAACTGCCTATAAAAGTTCACACTCCTTTAGCCACATTTCACTTGAAGCGTCACTTGGCATACGCCAATCACCTCTCGGGCTTAAACTAACACTACCCACTTTAGGACCATCTGGAAGACAAGAGCGTTTGAATTGATGACTAAAGAAACGCTTATAAAACACTTTCAACCAATGTTTTATTGTGCTTGCATCGTAAATAGAAGCGCGGGCATCATGCCCATCAAATGCTTTTAATGCAAGAGCATATACTTTAGAAGGTTCAAAGCCATATCTTAAAGTATAAAACAAATAGAAATCATGTAACTCATAGGGACCTACCAGGTCTTCTGTTTTTTGAGATATGTCGCCATTTGAATCTGCTGGTATTAATTCTGGACTAATTGGTGTATCAATAATATCTAATAATATATCACATGATTTTGTATCAACACTACTAATGGCAATAAATTTCACAAGATATTTAATCAGTGTTTTTGGGATACTTACATTTACAGCATACATGCTCATATGGTCGCCATTATATGTGGCCCATCCCAAAGCCAATTCGGACAAATCACCTGTTCCTATAACCAAGCCATTGTACTTGTTGCTTAAATCCATTAGAATTTGAGTTCTTTCACGTGCTTGACTATTTTCATATGTAACGTTATGAACTGACATATCATGATCTATATCCTTAAAATGCTGAATTACCGCATCAGAAATACATATCTCCTTTGAAGTAATGCCAAGGCTTTCCATTAACCCCAAGGCATTGTTATGCGTACGGTCTGTCGTTCCAAATCCTGGCATCGTAACACCAATAATGCCTTTTCTTGACAAATGAAGTTTATCAAATGTTTTAATGCATACCAATAATGCCAATGTACTGTCTAATCCGCCACTAATTCCCAAAATAACAGTTTTGCACCCTGTATGAACCAATCTTTTAGCTAATCCTGCTACTTGTATGGAAAATATTTCATCGCAACTATAAGACATGTCTGCATCCTTTGGAACAAATGGCCACGGATTTATCTCTCTGATAATTTCATCTTCTTTAGGTGCAACACACAATGTTTCAATGATAATCGGCTCTGGAACTTTTTGAGAATTTATGAATGTTGTATTCACACTTCGCTCTATACTGAGGCACTCGATGTCTATTTGAGATATTATTAATTGCGGTTCAAGTGAAAAGCGTTGTGCTTCTTCCAGCAATTTCCCGTTCTCATAGATAAATGCATTTCCTCCATATACTACATCCTGAGTACTCTCACCAAATCCACAACTGCTATATACATACCCACATAAGGTACGGGCACTTTGCTGAGAAAGAAGTGCCTTTAAATAATTATGCTTGCCAATAAGCTCGTTACTGGCAGATAAATTAAATATAATATTTGCTCCTGACAGACATAAGTTATCACTTGGCGGTTGTGGAGCCCAAACATCTTCACAAAGCTCAATGCCAAAAAGAGCATTATTGCATGTTCTAAAAAGTGTGGGCTTTGCAGATATTCTCAATGTATTTCCTGCATACTTTATTTCAGTATCAGTAATATCCAATGCAGATGCAAACCAACGCTTCTCATAAAATTCATGATAATTAGGCAAATATGTTTTCGGCATAAGACCGAGTAAAGTGCCTCGTTGAATAACAGCTGCACAATTGATTAATACATCATTGAACATGACAGGAACGCCAACTATTGAAATGATATCTAACTTGCGTGAAAAATCAAGTAACATCAATATCGATGTCTCTGCTTTTTCTATCAAGAAGCGTTGACGAAACAAATCTTGACATGTATATCCTGTTATGCACAATTCTGGAAATACTATAATTTCAACGCCCTTCCCTTCAGCCTGAGCAATTAACGTTTCTATCTGTTGAGTGTTATACAAGCAATCTGCAACCTTTATCTTTGGAATGGCAGAGGCTACTTTTATAAAACCTTTATTCATATATAAATATTTTGTGCTCAACTAATATTATTTTATCAAGACCAGAGTAGCTCCATAGCCATACTCTTGGAAAGAAGCATCCTGATACGAGAATTTCTTGTATTTATAGTTAAGTTCATGGATGATAGCCTGTCGTAAAACACCATTGCCTTTTCCATGTATAAATACAATCCGCTTATTATGCTTATTTTTATTTTCTTCCAAAACTTTTCTGAATACATCAAGCTGATAGTTTAATATGTCAATTGACGACATTCCTGCTGTTGTTTCAAGAATTTCGTCTGCATGCAAATCAACTACTAACGGATTGTTTTTATCTTCCTTCTTAATTGGATGATAAAGATGTTTTTGTGGCTGAATCTCTTGCTTCTTATTCAATTCTTTTCTTAGAGTATCCACATTGACAAACAGTGGCTTTAATAACTTATCATTTTCTATGATTGGATAAATTAAAGCAGGTTGTTCAAAATAGTCATTTTCTTGAAACGTGTGCAATTTGTAAAACTTAACGGTATCAATCTTTAACTGAACGTCTGCCACTGGTTTTAGTAAAAATTCTTTTTCTTTTTTATAGGATATAAATTGTATGGATACTTTATCTAATTCATTCAATATATCTTTGTCAAACTCTTCAATAAATAGTTTTGTATTAGGTTCTACTGTTCCTATGGAGCGTAACTTCCAACTTTCCTGTCCTAAAGAAAGGTAACTATAATTGATGTAATAATTAGTGTCATTTACTATATATGTTTCAAACTTGGTATGTGCCAAATCTTCAACATTCGCAGGTATAAATGCTAAATATACTGATAATTTATCCCCACCTCGTCTTTCTTCTATCTGAGGCTTAAAACTTATAGGTCTATCTGCGGGATCGTAATCAGCATCATCATCCACAATATTCTTTGTAGGAACTGTTGTATTTTCCTTTTTGTCATAATTATCTTCTTCCACTACTACAACTTCTGTAATTGGCGTAGGTATTTGAAAACCGTCTTCATCCTCAACAAAGACAATGTCTCGACCTTGAAAACCAGCAATTTTACCACCACCGACTTCACTTAGGAATCTTACTTTATCACCTATCTTCATTTCCGTTTTTCCCTTCTAAATTTGTATTTTTATTAATTCGTTTTTATTTATGGTATTAATAATGAACTATCACCATAGCTCAAAAAGCGAAAATCATGTTTTAATGCATAATCATATATTTCATGCCAATGTCCTTTTACAAAAGCACTTACTAACAAAAGCAACGTGCTTTGAGGCTGGTGAAAATTCGTAACCAACATTTTTACAATTTTATAATCATAGCCAGGAGCTATAATTATTTGAGTGCTACTATGCAGGACATTAAGATTATTAGTATCGAGATAATCAGCTATGCATTGCAATGCTTCGATTGTAGATAATGTAGGATTTGTATCATATGGTTCCCATTGACTGATATGCAACTGATCTTCTGTCAAATTTGGATTATCATGCAGTTTAACGCCCATATAATACAAACTCTCTAATGTACGCACGCTTGTAGTACCGACAGCAATAGCTTTGCCATTATGCTTTATCAAATTTTCTATCGTTTTCTTTTGTACAGAGATATATTCTGTATGCATATTATGGTCTATAATCTCATCGCTTTTAACAGGTTTAAAAGTTCCTGCTCCCACATGTAATGTAACTTCATCACGCAAAATTCCATGCTTATCAATTGCAGACAACACATCATTAGTAAAATGCAAACCTGCCGTAGGAGCGGCAACGCTACCTTTTATCTTTGAGTATACAGTTTGGTAAGTTGTTTTATCGCTTTCTTGAGTTTCTCTATTCAGATATGGAGGTATTGGTAATTCACCAATGCTATCAAGAATATCTGCAAAAGAAACAGCCTTATTATCCCATGAAAAACAAACCAAATGGCTTGTACCTTGATCAGATTTTCGTTCTGCACGTAACGTTACATCCATACCTTTGATGTTGAACTCACGGCGAAGTTCACCTTCCTTCCATTTTTTCAAATTGCCTATCATGCATAGCCATGAACATGTTTCATTTGTCTGAAACATCTGCTCATAATCTGAAGGAACAGAAGGTTCCAACAAAAAGACTTCAATCAATGCACCTGTTGCTTTTCTGAAATGAATTCTTGCCTGTATTACACGTGTATTATTAAAAATCATCAACTCGCCTTTCGGCAGATATTCTGTGATATTATAAAATACATCATCACTTATTTTACCTTTATTGTATATCAATAGCTTGCTGTGATCACGCTGTGCTACAGGGAATTTAGCTATTCGCGTATCAGGTAAATCATAATTATAATCCTTAATTTGTATATGTTTTGTATCCATTTTGGAAATTAATATGTTTGTTCTTCTTTAAATAAAAAATTATAAAACACTATATTCTTACGTTTTAGTTGCAAATATCTTAAAGATTTTTGCAAAAAAAATATAAAGAGACTATATATAGTCGTTTAAACAATATTATAAAAATAATAATACCAATAAGTTGTCTCATACGAATCGCGCACATAAGCTGCACGAATTGTGAGGTCATTATATTTTCTCATGATTTTTTGAAAATCAGCATAATCTGCATCAAGAACTTCACTATGATAGACTATGACAGGATTCAATTTTAAGTGTGTATACAAAATAAGAGCTTCTTTGTAGTGCTTTGGAAGCGTTGGTGATGTAATATTATAATGTTTCATTATTTCGCTTACAAATGCATCTAAATTTTTATCTAACAAGTAGGCACATAATAAATAATCAGCTCCACTTCTTTTTGCCAAACCGTTTGCATCTATATATTTTAAGTACTGTATAGCTGTCATTTTTCCACGTTTACGGAAACTTAGTTGATTATAAATTACATCCGGCGATATCAACATTGTTTTAGTACTGTTGCCATTAGGTAACAAGGCTTCGGAACTTCCATATAAAGGGTATTCAAATAATTTTTCGCCTAAATGCCCTTCTTTTGCTAAAGCATAGGCTCTTAACATTGTAAGACTTGCATCTGTAGTATCACATTGAGACGCTGTTGCCAATGCTTCAGCTGTATCACCAGATTTCAGTAATGCTTCCATGTGTAATCTATAATGCAAGACTTTATCTGTATTACCAAAATAACAAGTAAATAAAAATATTATTATTAATACAATTAAATTAAGGAACAATGAACGTGCCACATACAAATTTGATTGAATATGTTTGAAAAATGTAATGTTACGTTTATATGCAATTGCAAAAAATGTATAGAAAAATAACATTATTGGCAATACGAATAATATACTTCCAAAAGAAGTTGTTGTATCAAAATTTCCATCGACATTCGTTAATAATGCCAGCAATAAGAACGAAGGGATGTATGTAAGTGAATAAAATATTCCGTCAAATTTTGTCAACTTGTATGCTCCAATTTGTAATAAATAAAGAACAGCCAATATTACCAATGACCCTATTGTTCTATTATAAGTAGTAGTTCCATTTGATAAAACATGTTGTTCCATTGCCAACAAATCTGCTTGAAAAAAAAACAAATATGCAAATGTAAATACTATAAACACTATTGCACACAAGGAGTGAAGTAACTTTGTATAATTCATTATTCAACTTTATTTTTTTTAATATGGACTCTATAATATCGCATCATGCAGATGGTTCATTATAGAGTCTATATTATATTAATTCAAAACATTTCTTCACAGAAATAAAAGCAATAACATTAGTAATGTTACTATTTCAATTTTTTCTTAGTACAACTGCTGATCGTGCAGGAATATATAATTTTAACCATTCTTTATGCTCCTTTATGTATAATGGATCGTAATTAGTTAAATGTGTAATACTATCATCTGCCAATCCATTGCCACCAAAACATTTTGCATCGGTATTCAATACTACATCATAAGACCCTGTAGGAACTAAAAAGCCATAATCTGTAAAAGAACGTGTAGGGCTGAAATTAAATACGAAGAGTAAGTTTCCACGCATAAATGCCAATACTTGGTCTCCATCATTATGCCAAATTTCAGTTACAGGTGTTTTTTGTATATTCTTCTCACTCTTTAATACCTTGAGCATCTCTTTATCAAAATCACCTAAATAATGATAGCACAAATCATGATTATCCACTAAGTTCCATTGTCTACGAGCATATTTATAACTCCAGCCATTTCCTTCACGTGGAAAATCTATCCATTCAGGGTGTCCAAATTCGTTACCCATAAAATTTAAATACCCTCCATTCATCGCAGCAGCTGTTGCCAATCGTATCATTTTATGTAAAGCGATTCCTCTATAAACAGTTTCATTTTCATCGCCTTTTTTAAAATGCCAATACATATCAGCATCTATTAAGCGGAAAATAATAGTCTTGTCACCCACTAAAGCCTGATCATGGCTTTCACAATAACTAATAGTTTTTTCATCAGAACGCCTATTCTTTATTTCCCAAAATATGCTACTGGGCTTCCAATCCTCATCTCGCAATTCCTTTATTGTTTTAATCCAATAATCAGGTATATTCATTGCCATGCGATAATCAAACCCATAACCGCCATCTTTAAATTTGGCAGCCAATCCTGGCATACCACTAACCTCTTCTGCAATAGTAATAGCATTGGGGTTGATTTCATGAATAAGAACATTGGCAAGTGTCAAATAACAAATTGCATTATCATCTTCATGTCCATTAAAATAATCACCATAATTATTGAATGATTCGCCCAATCCATGACTATAATACAGCATTGAAGTAACACCATCGAAGCGGAAACCATCAAAATGAAATTCTTCAAGCCAGTACTTACAGTTACTCAATAGAAAATGCATTACATCATCTTTTCCATAATCAAAGCAAAGACTGTCCCATGCAGGATGTTCATGACGATCACCTGAATAGAAATATTGATTGGGGTCACCTGCTAAGTTTCCAAGACCCTCTTCCTCATTTTTAACTGCGTGGCTATGAACTATATCCATTATAACAGCTATGCCGTTTTTATGTGCTTCATCAATTAAGGATTTTAGCTCTTCAGGCGTACCAAATCTGCTTGATGGAGCAAAAAAACTACTTACATGGTAGCCAAAAGAACCATAATAAGGATGCTCTTGTATTGCCATTATCTGTATACAATTATATCCATCTGCAATTATACGGGGTAGGACATTCTCTTTAAATTCAGTATAAGTTCCAACCTTTTCCGCATCTTGACTCATGCCTATATGACACTCATAAATCAACAATGGGCTTTTATTGGGTTTAAAAGTGCGTTTCTTCCATACATACTTATCTGTTGGGTTCCAAACCTGCGCTGAAAAAATTTTAGTTTTTTCATCTTGAACGACTCGTTGTGCCCATGCAGGAATACGTTCACCATGACCGCCATTCCAATAAACATGCATTTTGTATAAATCACCGTGTTTTATACCTTTTTCTGAAATTTTTAATTCCCAATTACCTGTTTCAGGAATTCTTTTGGCCTTAAATCTTTCAGATTCTTCCCATTTATTAAAATCGCCCACTAAATATATGGCAGTTGCATTAGGAGCCCATTCCCTAAAGACCCAACCTTTTGCTTTCTTATGCAAGCCATAATAATCATATCCACTTGCAAAGCAAGATAAAGTTGTTTTTCCATTATGTGTAAACTGATTCAATTTCCACACAGCATGATTATGACGCCCTCTTATGGCATCTTCATATGGTTCCAAGTAAGAATCTTTCGCCACAATCCCTATATGCGTAGGTTTCTTTTTCCTTACTGTTTTACCTTTTATTGACTGAAACTTCCTATCTGTCATATTATCACGTTTTACATGGCCCAGCTAAACTATAAGCATATATTAATATTAAAGAAAATATTGCTTACCATTGTATCTGAGTTTTAAGATTACCTCTGATGACTAGTATTTTATCAAAATAATAGAATATCTATTGTAACTTGTCAAAATATTTGTATCGATTAAAATTTGAAAGATTTCTATTCTTAAGCCAATGCTATTTTAAACAAGTACCTTAAATATTGCTTTTTTTATCTCATATTCATCACTTATACATGGAGCATGACCATCTTGGGGAAAAAATATAGCAAATTCACCTGGTTTACATGTGAAATATGTTTCTGCCAATCCTTCATATTTCGTAATATCTTTATCTTCATTGTAAGTGGCATTTGGCAAATCACATAATGGCGTATAGCCAAATGTTTCTGAAGAACTTAAAGGTATTTGTATATCTATCATACGTTTATGAGTTTCTATTAATGCAATGTCTCTTTGCTTGCCTTTTGCATTTTGAATATTAACAAATAAATTTTCACCTTTTATCAAATGCTTACCAATTTCAAGATTATCCAAATCATTAGTTTTGATAAAGTCAACTACATCCTTAAACAGAGGGTTTAAAGATGTATATTTTTCTAAATTTTCTAACGTATCTACTATCATAACAAAAAATTTAATGATGTTTATATTCTTATTCTATTGCACTTTATTTCCCAACAAATACATTCCTTGAGAAATAATGTTACCATTTCTATCTTTTTCTATATATTTCCCGTCACGCAAATCGTCCTTATAAGTGCCTTCAAAGCGTTTACCGTCTTTATCTACTTCTATCGCATTTCCATTTCTTTTTCCATCTTTATAGATGCCTTTAAATTTACTTCCATTGGCATAATGTATAATAATGCTGCCATGAAGTTTTCCATCCTTAAAATCGCCATCATAAATACTTCCATCACGCTTTACAAGCTTACCATGCCCATTTTGATTGTCCGCCTTCCAATATCCCGTATAAGTATCTCCATTATTCCAAACAAATGTTCCAAATCCATCTTTATCGCCTTCGGTGAAATGGCCAATGTATCGATTTCCATTAGAAAAAGTAAAAATGCCTTCACCTGTTCTTTTCCCTCTTACATAATCGCCTTCATAAACATCGCCATTTTGAAATTTATATATTCCCTTTCCATTTTGTACATCATCTTGCCAATCACCTATATATACATCGCCATCAGAATATTTATTTGTACCTTTTCCTGAACGCATATTATTTTGCCACATGCCATCATAGCTTGTTCCGTCAGCCCAATCAAAAAAGCCTTTACCTTCTTTTTTGTCATTCTTCCATTGACCATCATAGTAGGCCCCGCTGTTATAGGTATATTTACCTTTACCGTTGCGTTTGTCTTGATACCATTCACCATCATAAATGTCACCATTATAATAGTACATAATACCATGCCCTTGCTGATAATCGCGAAACCATAAACCAACATATTTATTGTTATTTATAAAATAATATGTTCCTTTACCATGCTGCTGATCTAAAAACCATTCACCTTCATACTTTTCGCCATCAGAGAATGTATAAACGCCATAACCTTGACGCTTACCTTTAACATAATTGCCTTCATAAATATCGCCATTATCATAAGTCGCTTTGCCTTTACCATTAGGCTTTCCTGATAGCAATTCTCCTCTATAATGCCCACCATCTTTCGTTTCACAAATACCTAAAGTTATTTTCTGAGCATCCATAGCAATATGGCACAAAAAAGCAAAAAAGAAAAGTATGTATTTTTTCACAATTATCTATTTTAAATTCTTTTCAAAATTAGTAATTTTCTACTATATCACAAAACTATTTTATAAAAATATTTTTGCTGTTAACTTAATTGTAAATTATTAAATAATTGGCACGCTTTTTCGTACATTCCATTCTTTATAACAAAAGTTGAGTAAAACAATAAAATTATTTTAATTAATACTCTGTTAATTCTAATGTAATCGTTTGAAAATGAGAGAGTTAATTAACGTAATACAACTAATGAAATTTGGTTAAATGGCTGATTGTCAGTAACTTTATAGTTCTCTAAACTTAAAGTAACATGACATCAGAACCACTCAACCAATATACGGAAATCTG
>ERZ808240.2415-NODE-2415-length-20479-cov-9.180523_pt1 | contig 20479 bp, 17 predicted proteins | sample MGYA00521084_ERZ808240 | MGnify/ENA primary metagenome ERZ808240 (study PRJEB31516, sample SAMN03275571) | gut metagenome | biome: mammalia-associated habitat; material: feces | host: Papio cynocephalus | place: Kenya | collected 2012-08-06 ...
CGACGACCCCCAGCGTGACAGGCTGGTGCTCTAACCAACTGAGCTACCGGGCCATATTGGAGCAACTGCTGCTGCTCCGTTATGGAGCGGCCGACGAGGCTCGAACTCGCTACCTCCACCTTGGCAAGGTGGCGCTCTACCAGATGAGCTACGGCCGCATATTCAGAGGAACAGGAGTAATTCGTGTTCTTCTGAAAGGTGGTGCCTCCGATCGGAATCGAACCAATGACACGGGGATTTTCAGTCCCCTGCTCTACCGACTGAGCTACAGAGGCGCACCGGACGATGATTATTATACCCGAAATTCTGGATTTGTAAAGGGGTAAATTCAAATTTTTTTGAAAAAAATGAAAAAACTTGAAAAATAAACGCTCCATCGAAAAACAAATTGGACAAAATATTGGGACAAATCCGCATGGCAGCTGCGAAGATCCGGAAAAATCATGTCGACGATTTGAATTTGACATTATTAACAACCTATGGTTTAATATCTGGAGACAGAATACGGTGCCAGAACTTCCAAGATGGGAGACGCAGGCACTGGGAGGATCAATATGGCAAGAAAACAGGAATATGGCAACGAAAGCATTACTTCTTTAAAGGGTGCAGACCGTGTCCGCAAACGTCCGGCGGTCATCTTTGGCTCGGACGGCGTGGAAGGCTGCGCCCATTCGATTTTTGAGATCGTCTCAAACTCCATTGACGAGGCGCGCGATGGACACGGCAATGTCATCAACGTGACTCGCTGCAAAGACGGAAGCGTCATCGTCGAGGACTTTGGCCGTGGTATGCCCGTGGATTGGAACAACGGCGAGGGCCGGTATAACTGGGAACTGCTGTTCTGCGAGATGTACGCGGGAGGCAAGTACGGTGAGGGCGAGGATAACTATGAGTTCAGCCTTGGCCTGAATGGTCTGGGTCTGTGCGCAACGCAATATTCGTCAGCATGGATGACGGCGGATATCTACCGTGACGGATTCCACTATCACCTTGATTTTAAGAAGGGCGAAAATGTCGGCGGACTCCAGAAAGAACCTTATAAAGGCCGAAGAACCGGAAGCATCATCCACTGGAAGCCGGACGACGAGGTTTTTACCGATATCGACGTTCCCGGCAGCTACTATAAGGATGTGCTGCGCCGTCAGGCCGTCGTCAACGCAGGGCTGACCCTGAACTTTACCGATGAAAAAGAAAAAGACCCGGCCACCGGCAAGGCATGGAAGGAAAGCTGGTGCTACGAGCATGGCATCTCCGACTATGTGGCTGAGATCGCAGGCGAAGACAGCTTGACTCCAGTGTTCAGCTGTGAGAGTGAAGCCTCTGGCCGTGACCGGGAAGACCAGCCCGAATATAAAGTAAAGATGAGCGCGGCGTTCTGCTTCTCGAATAAAGTCCAGATGCTCGAGTATTATCACAACTCGTCTTGGCTGGAACACGGCGGAAGTCCGGAACATGCTGTCCGCACGGCATTTGTCTATCAGATCAATAAGTATCTGAAAGACAAGAACCTCTATAAGAAGGGCGAAAGCTCCATCAGCTTTCAGGATGTGCAGGACTGCTTGGTATATGTCTCGTCCAGCTTTTCGACCCGTACCAGCTACGAGAACCAGACCAAAAAGGCCATTACCAACAAATTCGTTTCGCAGGCAATGACCGACTTCCTGAAACACTATCTGGAAGTCTACTTCCTCGAAAAGCCCGAGGAAGCACAGAAGATCTGCCAGCAGGTCCTGGTGAATAAACAGAGCCGGGAACATGCCGAGAAGACCCGTCAGAGCATCAAGAAGACCCTCTCGACTCAGATCGACCTCGCAAACCGGGTGCAGAAGTTCGTCGACTGCCGCACCAAGGATGCTTCCCGACGAGAACTGTACATCGTCGAGGGCGATTCTGCTATGGGCGCAGTCAAGACCAGCCGTGACAGTGAATATCAGGCCATCATGCCGATTCGCGGCAAGATTCTGAACTGCCTGAAAGCGGATTATGCCCGAATCTTCAAGTCGGACGTCATCGTAGACCTCATCAAGGTCATGGGCTGTGGCGTCGAGCTGGGCGGCAAGCATAACAAAGAACTGGCGACCTTCAATCTGGACAACCTGCGGTTCAATAAGATCGTCATCTGTACCGATGCCGACGTGGATGGTTATCAGATTCGCACGCTGGTTCTGACGATGCTTTACCGTTTGACGCCGACCCTCATCAACGAGGGATACGTCTACATTGCAGAGTCTCCGCTGTATGAAATCACTACAAAAGACCGCACCTACTTTGCCTACACCGAGCCGGAAAAGGCGACGTTCTTAGAGGAGATCGGTGATAAAAAGTATACGATCCAGCGGTCAAAAGGTCTGGGTGAAAACGACCCTGAGATGATGTGGCTGACGACCATGAATCCGGAGAGCCGCCGACTTATCAAAGTCATGCCGACCGACGTCATCGAGACGGCGAAGGTGTTCGACATCCTGCTGGGTGATAACCTCGCCGGACGTAAGGAGCATATCGCTCAACATGGCGCAGAGTATCTGGATGATTTGGATGTGTCTTGATAAAGAGGATAGAGAATGGCAAAACGAACAACAAAGAAAAACACGAAACCGGTTCGTCCGCAGCTGGGCGAAGGGGTCGAGATCCTGAACGCAGGCAGCGTGCTGGAAGACCCCATTACCCGGACGCTGGAAACGAACTACATGCCCTATGCGATGAGCGTCATCGTCAGCCGCGCACTGCCGGAGATCGACGGCTTCAAGCCGGCACACCGCAAACTGCTCTATACAATGTATGAGATGGGGCTTATCAAGGGCGCAAGAACCAAGTCGGCGAATATCGTCGGCAGCACCATGCACCTGAACCCTCACGGCGATGCTGCTATTTACGATACGATGGTGCGCATGGGCCGCGGCAACGAGAGCCTGCTGGTGCCGTATGTGGACAGCAAGGGCAACTTCGGCAAGGCGTACAGCCGAGATATGTCCTGCGCTGCCGCCCGTTACACCGAGGCAAAGCTTGAGGGCGTCTGCGAGGAACTGTTTCGGGATATCGACAAGGAAACGGTCGATTTTGTGCCGAACTACGACGGTACCACCACCGAGCCGACCCTGCTGCCGGTGACATTCCCGACTATCCTTGCGAACAACACGCTGGGCATTGCGGTCGGTATGGCCTGCAACATCTGCTCTTTTAATCTGGCGGAGCTGTGCGCAACGACAGTCGCTTTGATGAAAGATGAGCATCACGACATCAGCACCACCATGCCTGCGCCGGACTTCGTGGGCGGCGGACAAATCATCTATGATGAAGCCCAGATGCGCGAGATTTTCGAGAATGGACGCGGCAGTGTCAAAGTCCGGGCAAGATACAACGTTGTGCCGGGCGAGAACATGATCGAAATTACCCAGATTCCGCCGACAACGACTGTCGAAGCCATCATGGACAAAATCGCCGAGCTGGTAAAGGCCGGTAAAATCAAGGAGATCAGCGATATGCGTGATGAGACCGACCTGAACGGCCTCAAACTGACCCTTGATTTGAAACGTGGCGTCGACGCTGACAAGCTGATGGCAAAACTGTTCAAGACCACACCGCTGGAAGACAGCTTCAGCTGCAACTTTAATATTCTCGTGTCCGGTCAGCCCCGTGTCATGGGCGTCCGGGAGATTTTGAAAGAGTGGGCGGCGTTCCGAACCGAATGCGTCCGCCGCCGCACCTTCTACGACCTTCACGGCAAGGAAAAGCGGCTGCATCTGCTGCAAGGTCTGGCGGCTATCCTGCTGAATATTGATAAGGCGATAAAAATCATCCGCACCACCGAGGAAGAGACGGAAGTCGTTCCCAACCTGATGATCGGTTTCGGCATCGACGAGGTGCAGGCGGACTATGTGGCGGAAATCAAACTCCGCCACCTCAACCGGGAATATATCCTCAAGCGGACGAGCGAGATTGAGCAGCTGGAAAAAGACATCGCCGATCTGAATGATGTGCTGGCACGGCCCTCCCGTATCCGCCGCATCATCATCAACGAGCTGAACGACGTCGCCAAAAAGTACGGCCAGCCGCGCCGCAGTGAAATTTTGTACGACCTGCCCGAGGATGAGAGTGCGCAGGAAGAGGAGACCGTGCCGGATTATCCCGTCACCGTCTTCTTTACCCGTGAGGGTTACTTCAAGAAGATTCCGCCCCAGAGCCTGCGCACAGCCGGTGCGCACAAGCTGAAAGAGGGCGACGAAATTATTCAGCAGATCGAGACGAGGAACAACGTTGAGGCATTGTTCTTCACTGACAAACAGCAGGTGTACAAAGTCCGCCTTGCAGAGCTGGAAGACGGCAAAGTCGCCCAGATGGGCATCTACATCCCGGGCCGTCTGGGGATGGATGAGGGCGAGAACATCCTCCTGATGGTCATTACCGGCGACTACACCGGCTTTATGTATTTCTTCTTCGCAAGCGGCAAGTGCGCAAAGATTCCGCTGACGGCCTACGCCACCAAGCAGAACCGCCGCAAGCTGCTGAAAGCCTACTGCGACAAGGAGCCGCTGGCCGTGATGCTCTATCAGGCCGAGGAGACTGAGCTTGCCATCCGCACCAGCGCAGGCCGGATGCTGCTGGTCGGCACGGCACAGATTACATCCAAGGCTACCCGTGACAGTCAGGGTGTGGCCGTCGTGACCCTGAAAAAGAACCAGAAAATCACTTCTATTGTCCCGGCGGACACGCTGGAACTGGCAAATCCCCACCGCTACCGTGTCCGCAGCCTGCCGGCCGCCGGTGCGCTGATTCGGGCTGAGGATGAAGGGGAGCAGATGACGCTGCTGTAAGGAAAAATTATGCAGAATATTGATTTGATTTGTGTCGGCAAGCTGAACGCAAAGTATTTTGCGGATGGTGTAGCCGAATATCAGAAGCGTCTGGCGGCGTTTGCGAACTTTCGTATCATCGAGCTGCCGGAAGAGAAAATCGAGGAGAAAAACGCCTCGGATGCCGTCGTGAAGAAAGCTCTTGATAAAGAGGGAAAAGCCATCCTTTCCAATGTCCGGAAGGGCGCGGCCATCGTTGCGATGTGCATCGAGGGCAAGCAGATTTCGAGCGATGAGCTGGCGCAGTTCCTCGCCGACCGTGCCAACAGCGGCGCAGGAGATGTGGCGTTTGTCATCGGCTCGTCGCACGGTCTGTCGGATGAGGTCAAAAAGGCAGCGGCTCTCAAGTTCAGCATGGGACGCATCACCATGCCGCACCAGCTGGCACGTCTTGTCCTGACCGAACAGATTTACCGGGCCTGTACCATCAATGCCGGTATGAAATATCACAAGTAACTTTACAACTTCTCCAAAACATGATAAAGTAAAAGCGATGTGTCTCTTTTAAGCGTGAGATACATCTGCCGGTCGGGAAAGCCGGCAGAAAAACAACACGATACGACACGGCAAGCCAGCCGCGGACGGAAAGGATGTTATTACAATGGAACAGAGCGAAAAGACCCTTGATATGATCGTCAATCTCTGCAAGAACCGTGGTTATGTGTTCCCCGGTTCCGAGATCTACGGCGGTCTTGCAAACAGCTGGGATTACGGCCCTCTGGGTGTGGAATTCAAGAACAACGTCAAGAAAGCATGGCTGAAGAAGTTCGTGCAGGAAAGCCCCTATAACGTCGGCCTGGATGCGGCCATTATCATGAATCCGCAGACTTGGGTGACGACTGGTCACGTTTCCAGCTTCTCTGACCCTCTGCTGGACTGCCGTGCCTGCAAAGCCCGTCACCGTGCAGATAAGCTGATCGGCGAGGAGCATCCGGAAGTCAACGTCGATGCTATGAGCTTTGACGAGATGGACAAGTTCATCGCAGAGCATGAGGACATCGTCTGCCCCGTCTGCGGCAAGCACGATTTCACCCCCATCCGCAAGTTCAACCTGATGTTCAAGACCGCAATCGGCGTTACCGAGGACAGCTCTTCCACCTGCTACCTCCGTCCGGAGACTGCACAGGGCATCTTCGTCAACTTCGCGAACATTCAGCGTACCACACGCCGCAAGCTTCCCTTCGGCGTCTGCCAGGTCGGTAAGGCATTCCGCAATGAGATCACCCCGGGCAACTTCACCTTCCGTACCCGTGAGTTCGAGCAGATGGAGTGCGAGTTCTTCTGCAAGCCCGGCACCGACCTCGAGTGGTTCTCTTACTGGAAGGATTACTGCGAGAACTGGCTGCTGAGCCTCGGTATCAAGAAGGAGCATCTGCGCCTGCGTGACCACGAGCCTGCAGAGCTGGCATTCTACAGCCGCGCGACCACTGATATCGAGTATGCCTTCCCGTTCACCGACTGGGGCGAACTGTGGGGCATTGCAGACCGCACCAACTACGACCTGACCCGTCATCAGGAAGCATCCGGCAAGAGCCTTGAGTACTTCGACTCTGAGACCAACGAGCATTACATCCCGTATGTCATCGAGCCGTCTCTGGGCTGTGATCGTGTGGCTCTAGCATTCCTGTGCGAGGCTTACGACGAAGAGCATCTGGTCGATGCAAAGGGCAAGGAAGACGTCCGCACCGTCCTGCGCCTGCATCCGGCTCTGGCTCCTTATAAGTGCGCTGTCCTGCCGCTGAGCAAGAAACTGAGCGAAAAGGCAATGGAGATTCGCAACGAGCTGAGCAAGTACTTCATGGTCGATTTCGACGACACCGGTTCCATCGGCAAGCGTTATCGCCGTGAGGATGAGATCGGTACCCCGTACTGCATCACTGTCGACTTTGATACCGTCGGCGACGAGGCAAAGGGCATCGCTGCGGATAACTGCGTCACCGTCCGTGACCGCGATACCATGGAGCAAGTCCGTATGCCCATCAGCGAGCTGAAGAGCTATATCGAGAGCAAGATCGAGTTCTAAGTTGAAATAAACGAAAAAGCTCCTATCTGCGAGAAATTGCAGATGGGAGCTTTTTGCGTCAAAGGGAAAAGAAGAACAGCTCCGCCATTGAATTTTCGGCGGAGCTGTGGTATACTCTAAACAGAGAGAATGCTGTCCGGCAAACGGTCAACACCTTTCCGGCTAGTCACTTATAAAAAATGACCGCACGTTTGGTAGGTGGGCGGTCATTTTTTATTGTTGAAGATCTTCCATGCGATGTCAAACATGCCGAAGCCGACCGTTGCAAGCAACGTCAGCAGAGCTAAAGTCTCTAACAGCGTCATGAAGCATCACCCCTTTCGCTCAGAAGCGTCGGGGGCTTTTTGGGACAACAAAAAATAGATAAGCCTCTCCGACGCAAAGCCGGAAAGGTGTGACCGCCTGCCGTATGTGGACAGCATTCTCGCATTTAAGTATACCAGACGGATTTCCGTTTTTCAACAAAAATAAAAGAATCGGTGGACAAAAACCACGGAAAGGAAACTTCTGTGAAAAACTTTGACGAACTTCTGAAAAAATATGCTGATTTTATTGTCTGGGTGGGCGTGAATCCCCAGCCGGGCCAGACTCTTATCATCAACTGTTCGCTGGAGGCTGCTCCGCTGGCACGGCTCTGCGTCCGCAGCGCATATGAGGCCGGCGCACGGGATGTGCTGGTGAACTGGTCGGACAACGCCGTTTCCCGGAGCCGGATGGAACTTGCCAGCGAAGAAGCCCTGACTGACTTCAAGTCGTGGCAGCTGCGCCGGTATCTGGACTATGCTGAGAGCGAGGGCGGTGTCTGCGTCCTGCATCTGCTGGCAGACGACCCTGAAGTCTTTGCCGGTCTGGACGGCGGTAAGATCAGCCGTGTCAATGCGGCAAGCCGGAAGTTCATGGAGCCGTGGCGCGGCTATACCATGAATGACCGGGTACAGTGGTCGATCGCGGCCATGCCCAGCGCACCGTGGGCCAAGAAGATGTTCCCGGAGCTGGATGAGGCTGCCGCCATCGAGAAGCTCTGGCAGCTGATTTTTGACGTCTGCCGTGTCACCGGCGGCGATCCGGTCAACGAGTGGAAAGCGCACCTCGACCGTTTGACGACTCTGAAGGACAAGATGAATGCGTTCGACCTTGAGAGCGTCCACTTCAAGAGCAGCAATGGTACCGACCTGACTGTGGGTCTGGCCGATGAAGCTCGCTGGGAGAGTGCGGCAAGCAAGAGCGAAAAGGGTGTCATCTTCCTGCCGAACATCCCGACCGAAGAGGTCTTCACCGCACCGCACAAAGATAAAGTAAATGGCATTGTCTACGGCACCAAGCCCTACGTCTTCAACGGCCAGCTCATCAAGGGCTTCCATGTGACCTTTAAAGATGGCAAGGTCGTCGAGCATGGCGCGGAAGAGGGCGCGGACCTGCTGGGTCAGCTGCTGGACACCGACGAGGGCGCACGCCACATCGGTGAGGTCGCTCTGGTGCCTGCATCCAGCCCCATCAACCGGAGCGGCGCACTCTTTTACAGCACCCTGTTCGATGAGAATGCGGCCTGCCATATTGCATTCGGCGCAAGCTATCCCGGTACTACCGTGGGCGGTACTGGCCTGACAAAAGAGCAGCTGCTCGACCGCGGCATGAACCAGTCCTCCCTGCATGAGGATGTCATGATTGGCGCAGAAGACAGCGAGATCACCGGCAAGTGCCGTGATGGACGTACCGTTGAGCTGTTCAAGAATGGCGTCTGGGTACTCTGAGCCTGACGGAAACAGCAAGGCGCAGAAGCCTTTGATAGAATAAGCTCTCAAAACCGGCCTGCCAATGGCTCCCCTAACAGGGGAGCTGGCATTGCGGAGCAATGACTGAGAGGTTTTTCCTCAAAAAAGCTTGCATATTTCGCCGGAGTATGCTATATTCTAATTGTACGATATAACTTTTACTGGAAAGTGGGCCGCAAGGTCCGCTTTTCTTGTTTGTTTGGAGGTTTTTATGGCGAAACAGTCTGGCGGCAATACCGCCCAGAGAGTCGAGAAGCTTGTCCGCCCCGTTGTGGAGGGTATGGGTCTGCGCCTGTGGGATGTTGTCTTTGAGAAGGAAGGGCCGGACTGGTATCTCCGTGTCCTCATCGACAAAACGGACGGCTCCACCATGGACACCGACACCTGCGCCGATGTCTCTCACGCCCTCGACCCCATTCTGGACGAGGCAGACCCCATCGAGCAGAGCTACTATCTCGAGGTCGGCAGCCCGGGTCTGGGCCGCAAGCTGACTCGTCCGGAACATTACGAGGAAGTCAAGGGTCAGAAGATCTCGGTCAAGCTTTTCCGCGCAAACGAAAACGGCGTGAAGGAGTTTTCCGGCATCCTGACCGGTCGTGATGGAAATACCGTGACAGTGGAGACCGACAACGGCACCGTGAACTTTGAAGTAAGCGCAGCAAGCATCGTGCGTCTGTGCGACGACGAAAACTTGTTTGATTAACATCGTATCAAAAAGAGAAAAATAGGAGGAACCCGAAAAATGGCGAACAATGAATTTTTTGAAGCTCTCTCCATGCTGGAGCATGAGCGCGGCATTACCGCCGAATATCTCATCGACAAGATCAAGGCTGCGATCGTTATCGCAGTCAAGAAGAACTATGAGGTCGAGGATGACAACGTGATGGTCGAGATCGACCCGGCCACCGGCAAGTTCAATGTCTCTCTGGTGCAGGATGTTGTGGCAGACGAGGACTGGTACGACGAGCATACTCAGATCGGCGAGACCGAGGCACAGCACATCCGCAAGACCTACAAGGCAGGCGACCGGATGGTGACTCCGCTGAAGACCAAGGACTTTGGCCGCATCGCAGCCCAGACCGCAAAGCATGTCATCCGTCAGGGCATCCGTGAGGCAGAGCGCAGCCAGCAGCTGAGCGAGATCCAGAGCCGGGCACACGACATCATTCAGGCAACTGTCACCCGTGTCGACCCCGAGAAGGGTATCGTTGCTCTGGATCTGGGCAAGGGCGGCGAGGCCATCCTGCCCCGGAACGAGCAGGTCCCCGGCGAGGTCTACACCGAGGGTCAGATGCTGCAGGTCTATGTCGTTGATGTCGTCAGCGGCGACCGTGGTGCGCGCGTCATGATCAGCCGCACTCACCCGGGTCTGGTCAAGCGTCTGTTCGAGCTGGAAGTTCCCGAGATCTACGATGGTACCGTCGAGGTCAAGGCTATCAGCCGTGAGGCTGGCGCACGCACCAAGATGGCTGTCTGGTCCAAGGACCCCAATGTCAACCCTGTTTCTGCCTGCATCGGCCCCCACGGTGACCGTGTTGCCGCTGTTGTTGAGAAGCTGGGCGGTGAGAAGATCGACATCGTGAAGTGGAGCGAGGATATCTCCGAGTTCATCTCCGCTGCACTCAGCCCGGCAAAGGTCATCAAGGTCGAGCTGCTGCCCGGCGAGACCCGTTCCTGCCGTGTGACGGTTCCCGATCAGCAGCTGAGTCTGGCCATCGGCAACAAGGGTCAGAATGCTCGCCTGTGCGCACGTCTGACCGGTTACAACATCGACATCCGCCCCGAGAGCGGTTACTACGGCGAGGACGAATCCAAGAAGGAAGAAGAGCCGAAGCCCGAAGAGAACGCAGCAGAATAATTCTGCCTGACCCATGCCGAAGGAGGGAAATCGGATGGCACAAAAAAAGATCCCTGCGCGCCAGTGCATCGGCTGCATGACGAGCCGCCCCAAAAAGGAGCTGGTGCGTGTGGTGCGTGCGCCGAGCGGAGAGATCAGCATCGACCCGGTGGGCAAAAAGCCCGGCCGCGGTGCCTATCTCTGCCCGGACTCCGCCTGCTTAGCCAAGGCGAAAAAGAAGAAGGCGTTGGAACGCTGCTTTGAGCAGCCGGTTCCCGCTGAGGTGTACGACGCGCTGGCAGTCCAGCTGGCCGACGTCGAAAAGGAGGCTGCGGAAGATGGCAAAGAATAAGAAAAATGTTTCCGAAAAGCCGGCTCTGCCGCCGGAAGAAGCACTGTTTCAGGCGATCAGCCTCTGCCGCAAGGCAGGTGCGCTGACGATGGGCTTCGACGCTGTCGAGGATGCCGTCGTCAAAGGCAAGGTGTGGCTCGTGATGACCGCATCGGATGCCAGCGCAAAGACTGTGCAGCGTCTGAACTACTCGGTCGGTGACCTCGTGGATGTCATCCCGATGCCGCTGACCCAGGATCGTCTGGCCGACATCAGCCGCAAGCCGGTTGCTGTCTACGCCGTGACCGACCGCAACCTCGCAAAGCTCTGCTTTGACCGTCTGAGTGACTGCGGAGCAATCAAAACTGAGGAGGATATGAGCGAATGATCGTAAAATATAAAGTAAGCGATTTAGCAAAAGACCTGAATGTCTCTTCCAAGAAGGTCTTGGATGAGCTGGCTGCAATGGGCAGCACCGGAAAGAAGAACAGCTCCACGCTGGAAGAGAACGAGCTGAACTATCTGCTGGAAAAGTTCAGCAAGGACAACAGCGAGAAAGACCTGTCCGCTTTCCTGAACAGCGCAAAGCAGCCCAAGGAAGAGCCGAAGGCAAAGGCTGAGAATAACAACAAGAAAGCCGACAAGAAGCCTGAGAACAAGGCTCCCAAGGCAGAGCAGAAGCAGGACAAGAAGCCGGCTGCTCAGGCTCAGCCCAATAATAAGAATAACAACAATAACAATAAGCACAACGACAAGAAGAACGAGCAGCACAAGAAGCGTGAGGAGAAGACCGTTTCTCTGAGCGAGCTGGCTCGTGAGACCGGCGCAAAGGCAACGACCACTCCGGCTCAGTCTGTCTCTGTCCGCCGTGAGGACAATCAGGTCACCGTCGATACCCGTACCGTCGATATGAACGTTGACCGTTTCGATGCCCGTTACGACGACCTCGCATCCACCAAGAATACCGAGAACCGCCGCAAGCCGACTCCGCAGGGCAACAAGCAGAAGTTCACCCAGCGCGGCCAGCGTCAGCGTCAGCAGTTCCAGAAGGGCAAGCGTGAGACTGAATTCGAGCGTCTGCAGCGCATCCAGCTGGAAAAGGCTCGTAACGCTCAGCTGAAGGTCATGATCCCCGATGAGATCACCGTTGGTGAGCTGGCGACCCGTCTGAAGCAGCAGGCCGGCAAGGTCATCGCAAAGTTCATGCAGATGGGTGAGATGCACGCCATCAACGATGTCATTGACTTTGATACCGCTTCTCTGCTGGCAGAGGAGTTCCACGCAAAGGTCGAGCATGAAGTCCATGTTACCATCGAGGAGCGTCTGTTCGATCAGGAAGAGGATTCCGCAGAAAATCTGGTCGAGCGTCCGCCGGTCGTCTGCGTCATGGGCCACGTCGACCACGGCAAGACCAGTATCCTGGATGCCATCCGCAAGACCAACGTCACCGCAGGCGAGGCCGGCGGCATCACGCAGGCTATCGGTGCATATCAGGTCAAGATCAACGACAGCCTCATCACCTTCCTCGATACCCCGGGTCACGAGGCATTCACCTCTATGCGTGCCCGTGGTGCGAACATGACCGATATCGCGGTTCTGGTCGTCGCAGCGGATGACGGCATCATGCCTCAGACCGTTGAGTCCATCAACCACGCCAAGGCTGCAAACGTCAAGATCATCGTTGCGATGAACAAGATGGATAAGCCCACCGCAAACCCCGAGAAGGTCATGGAAGGCTTGACCAAGTACGGCATCATTACCGAGGACTGGGGCGGCGATGTCGCCTGCATCCCGGTCTCTGCACTGACCGGCATGGGCATCAACGACCTGCTGGAGCGTATCGCTCTGGAAGCTGAGGTCATGGAGCTGAAGGCAAACCCGAACCGTCGTGCTAAGGGCGCAGTTGTCGAGGCTCGTCTGGATAAGGGTCAGGGCCCCATCGCAACCATTCTGGTCCAGAACGGTACCCTGCACTCCGGCGATGTCATCATCGCTGGTACTGCTGTCGGCCGTGTCCGTACCATGCGCAGCGATAAGGGTCAGCTCATCGAGACCGCAGGCCCGTCCACTCCTGTCGAGATCACCGGTCTGACCGCTGTTCCCGAGGCAGGCGACCTGTTCGAGGCTGTTGCTGACGAGCGTCTGGCTCGTGAGCTGGCAGAGCAGCGCACCGCTGCCGCCAAGGAGAAGCAGTTCTCCGCATTCCAGAAGGTCACTCTGGATAACCTGTTCAGCCAGATGGCTCAGAACGATATGAAGGAACTGGCGATCGTCGTCAAGGCAGACGTTCAGGGTTCCGCTGAGGCTGTCAAGCAGAGCCTCGAGAAGATCTCTAATGATGAAGTCCGTGTCCGTGTCATCCATGCCGGTGTCGGTGCCATCAGCAAATCCGATGTCGATCTGGCAGACGCCTCCAACGCTATCATCATCGGCTTCAACGTCCGCCCGGATAACGTCGCGAAGGAAGAGGCTGCTGCGACCAAGGTCGAGATGCGTATGTACCGTGTCATTTATGACGCCATCAACGATGTCACCGACGCTATGAAGGGTATGCTGGCTCCCAAGTTCCGTGAGGTCTCTCTGGGCGAGTTGCAGGTCCGTCAGGTCTATAAGATCTCCAACGTCGGTACCGTTGCAGGCTGCCGTGTCACCAGCGGTAAGATCACTCGTGACAGCAAGGTTCGTGTCGTCCGTGACGGCATCGTTCTGGCAGAAGACGAGATCGCATCTCTGAAGCGTTTCAAGGACGACGTCAAGGAAGTTGCCGAGGGCTACGAGTGCGGCGTGACGCTGGCAAAGTTTGCCGATGTCAAGGAAGGCGACGTCTACGAGGCCTTCAAGATGGAAGAGTATCGTGATTGATATTTAAGGAGAAACTATGTCTCAGAAAAATATGGGCCGTCTGGCACAGGACATGAAGCGTGAGGTCATCGCCATTATCGGACGGCTGAAAGACCCTCGCCTCGAGGGTGGTCTGCTGACCGTGACCCGTCTGGACGTGACGCCCGATCTGGATGTTGCCAAGGTCTATGTCAGCGTGATGGGCCGCGAGGACGGCCCAAAGCCGGCGATCGAGGCTCTGAACCGCGCTGCCGGCCATGTGCGCACCGAGGTCAGTAAGAAAATGCACATCCGCAAAGCTCCCCGGTTCATCTTCGTTGAGGATGACGGCGCAGCGTATGCGGCTCACATCAACCAGCTGCTCCGTGAGCTGAATGTGAACGGCGACTCTGACGAGCAGACGCCGGAGAACGAGGACTGATCAGCCTGCGGAAAGGATGGATTCATGGGATGACAGAACGATTGAATGTGCAGCAGATGGCCGAACGGCTCTGCGCTGCGGAGGATATCCTGATTCTGTGCCACAAAAACCCGGACGGAGATACCATCGGCTGCGCCAGCGCGCTCTGCTACGCACTGGAATCGCTGGACAAAAACGCGGCCGTTCTCTGCTCCGATAAGATCCCGGAGCGGTATTCCTATACTGCTGCCCGGATGTTCAAGGCCGATTTTGAACCAAAGACCATCGTTGCGGTAGACGTTGCCAGCATTCAGCTGTTCGGCGAGAACAACGGCGTTCCCCAGTATACCCGTCACGTGGACCTGTGCATCGACCATCACGCAGGCAACAGCGGCTATGCGGATTTCACCCTGCTGGACGGGGATGCGGCTGCTGCGGCGGAGCTGTTATATGAGGTCATTCTGGCGATGGGCGTGACCATCACGAAACAGATCGCCAACTGCCTGTATACCGGTCTGTCGACCGATACCGGCTGTTTCAAGTTCTCGTCCACGACGGCAAAGACTCACCTCGTGGCGGCAAAGCTCATCGAGGCAGGCGCACAGCTCGAGGAGCTGAATACCCGGCTTTTTGAGACCAAGCCCCGGGAACGGATGGAAGCGGAGCGCATTGCGCGGAACCATCTGGAATATCATCTGGATGGCCGCTGCGCTCTCATCTACCTGACTCGTGATGAAATTGAGATGAGCCATGTTGACCCGGCTGACCTCGAGGAGCTGACGGGGCTTCCCATCAGCATCGAGGGGGTGCAGGTCGGCTTGACCCTGCGTCAGCAGCCCGGCGGCAGTTACCGGGTCAGTGTCCGGACGGCGAAAGGCGTCGATGCCTGCGCCATTGCCCGGCGGCTGGGCGGCGGCGGACATAACCGCGCGGCCGGCTGTGAGCTGCTGGGAAATCTCGATAACGCCAAGAGTGCGATCTTGGCGGAGGTCGAGACGGAACTGGACCAGAATGAACAGCAGGAGGACGTCTGATGCAGGGGATACTCATCGTAGATAAACCGATGGACTGGACGAGCTTCGATGTCATCGCCAAGATGCGCGGTATCCTCGGCACCCGGAAGCTGGGCCACAGCGGAACGCTCGACCCGATGGCGACCGGTGTCCTGCCGGTGTTCTGCGGCGGAGCAAGCAAGGCCGTCGATCTACAGCTCGACCACACCAAAGCCTACCGTGCGACCCTGAAACTGGGCGAAAAGACGGACACCGGTGACATCACCGGAACCGTGCTGGAAACGGCACCGGTCACGGTGGGCGAAGCAGAGGTGAAAGCCATCCTGCCGCAGTTTGTAGGAAAGCAGATGCAGACGCCGCCCATGTATTCGGCGGTCAAGATCAACGGACAGCCGCTCTATAAAATGGCGCGGCAGGGCATCGAGGTGGAGCGGAAAGCTCGCCCCATCGAGATCTTGAGCATCGAGTATAACGAAAGCCCGACGGAAAATGAGTATCAATTGACCGTCCGCTGCTCCAAGGGAACCTATATCCGCGTCCTGCTGGAGGACATCGCCGAGGCTCTGGGGCAGAAAGGCACCATGAGCGCGCTGCGGCGCATTGCTGCTGGCGTCTACACCGAGGCAGATGCCCACACCATCGAAGAGATTCAGGCAGCGAAGGACGCTGGAACGCTGGAAAGCCTGCTGCTGCCGGTGGAGAGCGTCTTTGAGTCGCTGCCCCTTCTGGTGGTGGATAGCCGGGTGGAACAGCACCTGTACAATGGCTGTCCGACCAGCCGATATCCGGCGGCGGATGGCCGCTACCAGGTGCGGAACGCTGAGGGAAACTTCCTCGGTCTGGCGAACGTCGTGCAGGGTGTCCTCAAGGTCGAAAAGCTGTTCGTAGAACGGAATTAAAAAGGAAATATGCCAATGCAGATCTATTCACAGCTGACCCCACTTTCGCTGGGCGAAGCAGACGGCTCTGCCGTTGCGATGGGATTCTTCGACGGCATCCACATCGGCCACCGGGCCGTCATCGAGGGAGCCGTCAACTGGGCGAAAGCCCACGGTGCGTCTCCGGCGGTGTTCACTTTCCGGCTGCCGACCGAAAACAAAATGAAGGGCAAGCGGCTCCTCTCCACCGAGGATAAGCACGCCCTAATCGAGAGTCTGGGTGTGGAGCATTATCTCTGCCCGGATTTCGAGGAAATAAAAGCCATGACGCCCGAGCAGTTCGTGCTGGGCATCGTCCGTGACTGCAAGGCCCGGGCTTTGTTCTGCGGCGAGAACTTCACCTTCGGCGCAAAAGCGGCCGGAAACCCCGAGATGCTCCGCCGACTCTGCGAGCCGATGGGCGTGGAAGTGGTCGTTGTGCCGATGACCCAGTTCGAGGAAAAGCCGGTCTCGTCCACTCGCATTCGGACGGCTCTGGAAGGCGGCGATATCCCGGCGGCAAATGCCATGCTGGGAATGCCCTACGCCATCCGGTTCGCTGTCCATCACGGACAGGGGCTTGGCCGGACGCTGGGCGTTCCGACCATCAATCAGCTCTACCCGGAAGGGTTCCAGCTGCCTCGCTTCGGTATTTATATCACCCGAACCAAGATTGGGGATAAGTGGTATCCCTCGGCGACCGGCCTTGGGACCCGGCCCACGGTCAACGATGACCCGTCGAAAGTGACCTGTGAGACCTTTATCCCGGGATTTTCGGGTGACTTGTACGGTACCGACCCGGTGGTGGAGTTCCACGCCTACCTCAGCCCCAGCAAGAAGTTTGATTCTCTGGATGAGCTTCGTGACTGCATCAACCATGCGGCAAAACGGGCGCAGGAATATTTTAACGACTCGGAATCCTAAAAATGAGCGGAACATCATAACGCCTGTATCAAGGCCGCTATGAAAAAAGTTCCACGGTGAGCCTGACGCTCTGCCGCAGATACAATGAAAGCCCTTCATCGTTTCGGGAAAATCCCCGGCGATGAAGGGCTTTTTGCGTGTTCAGATATTGGTCAGCAGGCGGTGTTACACCCACAAACTCCCATTCTGATAATGTTCATCTATCGGTTCACTGAACCAGCGGCCATTGAGGACGTTTTGGATGACGGCGGATTTGAGGGTGGGGGAGATGGTGGCATCGGCATCCATTGCGGCGAGGATGGCGGAGTCGGTGGTGGAGGTATCTTTCACTTCGGGGTAAGCGGTGGAAGCGTCGGCGTCGAGGACAAGGGTCTGCCGGGCGGTGAGTGTCCATGCAGGCCAGTCGGGAAGGGAAGAACGCTGTCTGCCGTTCGGGTTGCCGCAGGCGAGGAAGTTCTTTAGATAGGAGTTGAACTGCTTTGCCATCGCCTGATACCCGGCGGCGGAGAAGTCGGCGTAAAGGCGGAAGCCGTTTTCGGACGAGAGCATCGGTAGGAAAATGCCGTGGAAGGAACCCAGCGGCGGAAGCGGCGTTCGGCTGTTGTCGGAGCCGTACTCGACCTGACAGAGATAGACCGGTACATCCGACTGTGGCGCAATCGTTTCCGCGCTGGCCTCGGCGTTGAAGCGGCGGTAGAACTCCGACCCGTAACGGGAAGCAAACTGTTTTGCGGCGGTAAGCTCGGCGGTGGTGTAGCTCTGGGCGGCGTCGCTGACGAACCAGCTGTCCGAAAAGGCGGTTGCGCTGAACTCAGTGGAGCCGGTCAGGAGCAGGAGAGGAACATGGTTTAGTGTCTCGGTGGAAAATCCGGCTTTCGGGAGAATCACATCGTCCTGATATAGATGTGGGAAACGGCTCATCCGGATACCGGCGTTCGTCATTTTGGAGCAGAGCCGGGCAGGTTCGACGCTGTACAGCCACTCACGAACGGCGGTGTCGGGCGTCAGCAGCCAATTGAAGGCGGAATTCTCGTCGGAGAAGCGGCCATCCTCGACGGCCAGCGGTGCGAGGGCGTTGGCGATTTGACGTGCGCTGGCGTTCTCGTCGGCAAAGGTGATGCCGCCGGAAAAGGAAATGGCTTTCTGGAACCGGTCGGCAAAAAGCGGACTTGTCAGGCAGGCCATGACATCCCGTCCGCCTGCGGAGAATCCCGAAAGGGTAATGTTGGATGGGTCGCCGCCAAAGGCTGAGATGTTGTCACGTATCCAATCCAGAGCTTTAGCGATGTCAAGAAGAGCAAAGTTGCCGGTCGATTCACCGCCGGAGCAGAGGGCAGGAAGGCAGTTGAATCCGAATAGCCCAAGCCGGTAGTTGACCGAGACAAAAACACAGCCGTCGTTCTCAACAAGCTCGCCACCCGGAAGCTCCAGCGAGTCGCCGGTCTGGTTATTTCCGCCGTGGAGATAGACCAGAACCGGGCGGCTGTGCGCTGACGGCACCGAGTAGACATCCAGCTTGAGACAATCCTCCGAACCGATGGGGCAGGTGGAAAACTGGTAGGCGACGGGCGCAGGCTCAGTGCAGTCGAGAGGGCTTGTCCAAGGAGCCGGGTCGAGCGGAGCCGCCCAGCGTGCTTCGCCGACCGGTGCGGCTCCATACGGGATGCCGTACCAGACCAGATGCGCACCATCCGCTTTGCCCTGCACTGTGCCAAATTGGGTGGAGCAGGCGGCGGTGACGGTTTTGTTTTCCGTTTCCGGGGAAGCGGCCTTTGCAGGCAGGCTGAGCGCGGCGGCTGCGGCAGTCACGGCGCCGCCTTTCAGGAAACTGCGTCGGGAAATATTATTCATCGGAAAAACCTCGAAATCGAATATTTTTGATAAGATTATAGCATCCTTGTGCCGAAATTGCAACGAGTGGGAGCAAATCTTGAAAATAGAAGTTGACAGGGGCAAGAGGGGTATGTTATAACGGAAAAAAGACCTGAAAACGGTCGAAATAAGGAGGTTCCTGCGATGAAAAAACAGCTTACGGCGATGCTGTTGACGGCGGCATTCTGTATCAACCTCACGGCACCAGTCTTTGCGGCGGCTCCGGCGGCGGAAAGCACCCCAAAGACCGAGGTCGTCTACCGTGACAGCGGCGACCTGACCCTGCCGAAACTCAGCGAGGGCGAGATATCCCAACTGCTGAGCGACAATCCGCTGACGCTGCCCGACGAACTTTTTGATGAGGTTCCGCACACCAGCGCACCCTATTCTCCGGGAAAGATGAATGATGAGATTTTGCAGGCCGGTCTGAACCGCCTCAATGCTCTGCGAAGGATCGCCGGACTTCAGCCGGTCGAGCTGGATGAGGAATTCTGCGAGGCCGCCCAGCATGGCGCGGTGGTTCTGGCGGCACTGGACAATGGCTTGAATCACCACCCAGACCAACCATCGGATATGGACTATGATTTTTATCAGAAAGGCTATGATGCAGACGCCAGCAGTAACCTGTATTGGGGGCCGACGCTGACGGAAGCGGTCGATGGATTTATGAAAGACCCGGGAGACTCCAATGCGCTTCGTGTCGGTCATCGACGCTGGCAGCTGAACCCTTACATGGCACGAGTTGGTTTTGGACAGGCAAAGGGAAAACAGAGCAATAGTCCATATACGGCAGAAAAAGTTTTTGGATATGGATACGGCAGTCAGGCAAGCTGTGATTTTGACTTTATCGCATGGCCTGCGTCGGGCAATTTCCCGAAGAGTCAGTTCGAGTCGGATACTTCGTGGAGCGTGACACTGAACCTGTATCAATATGAAACCCCACAGCAGGAAAATATCAAGGTCACATTGACGCGCCAGAGCGATGGAAGAAAATGGACTTTTTCGGATGAGTCGAGCAATGGCCTGTTTAATGTGGATACAACAGGCTACGGTGTTGCAAACTGCATCATCTTCCGTCCGACAGGCATCAGCCAGTATGATGGTGTTTACACTGTCCACATCGACGGTCTGAAAACGATAGATGGCAAAGATGTCACGGACTTCGATTACAAAGTGAATTTCTTCAACGCAGGCCAGAGCAGCGGCGGCTGGAGCTGGGGCGGCAATACAGGCGGCAACACCGGTAACACCAGCACCGGCGATTCGCAGGGCATTGACGACGGCGTTGCAACGGCGGTCATGGTCGGCTGTGTCGTCATTCTGGGAGCAAAACTGGTTTACGATGTCGCGAAAACCGTCCAGTCGATGCCGGTCGAGATCAGCGGCAGTGTCAAGCTGGCTGACGGCACACCGCTGGAAGGCGCAACGCTGACCCTGACGAAGAACGGAAAGACGGTCGCTTCAACGACTGCCAAGGCGGACGGCAGCTTTAAGATGAAAGTTGAGCGCGGCGATTACACCCTGAACGTTGGATTTTACAACGAAGCCGGGCAGTATTACGAGCAGACCCACGCTCTCAAAGTGCCTGCGTCCGGGATGCAGTTCGTCTTCTGAGCCTAAAACCGGAAAGAAGAGCAGAATGTAAAAATTTTTCTTGCTTTTTACGTTGGTTTCTGTTATACTAGCCCTGTTACCGCGA
>ERZ808240.2416-NODE-2416-length-20476-cov-6.283042_pt1 | contig 20476 bp, 18 predicted proteins | sample MGYA00521084_ERZ808240 | MGnify/ENA primary metagenome ERZ808240 (study PRJEB31516, sample SAMN03275571) | gut metagenome | biome: mammalia-associated habitat; material: feces | host: Papio cynocephalus | place: Kenya | collected 2012-08-06 ...
TATTTAAAATCTGTACCGCCGGACGGTTACAATATGCGGAACATTATTCCCACTCTATCGTCGCGGGAGGTTTGTCTGTGATATCATACACTACTCTGTTGACTCCCCTGACCTCATTGGTAATTCTTCTCGAGACCTTGGAGAGCAGTTCATATGACAGCGGGGCGAAGGTTCCGGTCATGAAGTCGTTCGTGATTATTGCTCTGAGCGCGAGCGTATAATCGTACGTTCTGCCGTCGCCCATGACTCCGACAGAGCGGTTGCCCGTAAGGACTGCGAAATACTGGCTCGCCTTTTCGCCGGAAGCTTCAAGCTCCTGTCTGAATATAAGGTCGGCGTCACGCAGGATATCGAGTTTTTCGCGCGTAAGGTCGCCGATAACGCGTACGGCGAGTCCGGGACCGGGGAACGGCTGGCGGTCGACAAGATAATCGGGAAGACCGAGTTTTCTGCCGACGGCTCTTACCTCGTCCTTAAAGAGCCCCCTTAAAGGTTCGAGAAGTTCAAATCCGAGCTTTTTGGGCAGTCCGCCTACGTTATGATGACTCTTGATTGTAGCGGCCTTTTTATTGCCCGACTCGATAACGTCGGGATAAATCGTACCCTGTGCAAGGAATTTTACGCCGTTGATTTTCTTTGCTTCCTCGGTAAATACATCAATGAAAAGTTTACCGATAATCTTTCTCTTTCTCTCGGGAACCCTAATTCCCTTGAGCTTGGAAAGATATAATTCGGACGCGTCGACCATACGGAGATCGAGAGGCATATCCTTGAACGCGGCGGCAACTTCGTCCGCTTCATTCTTTCTCATCATACCGTGGTCGACGAATATGCACGTAAGCTGTGAGCCTATCGCTCTGGAAATAAGCGCGGCGGCGACGGAGGAATCGACTCCGCCCGAAAGACCGAGGATAACTCTGTCGCTTCCGACTCTCTCTCTTATCTCTGCAACCTGACGCTCGATATAATCGTCCATCGTGTAGTCGCCGACGGCACCGCATATATTATAAAGGAAATTATGTATAAGTCTTGTTCCGTTTTCGGTATGCTCGACCTCGGGGTGAAACTGCACGCCGTACAGCTTCATCTCGGGGTTTTCAATTGCACCGCACGGACAGTTATCCGTTTTTGCGATAACCTTGAATCCCTTGGGAACTTTCGAAACAAAATCGGTATGGCTCATAAGAACGTTCTGCGTCGCTTTCATTCCCTCGAAAAGGACGGAAGAAATTTTAAGTTTTGCCTTAGTCGGGCCGTACTCGCTGACATCGCACGACGAAACCTCACCGCCGAGCATATAGCTCATAAGCTGGAAGCCGTAGCAGATTCCGAGAACGGGGATTCCGGATTTAAAAAGCTCGGGTTCGCATTTCGGCGAATCCTCGCCGTAAACACTCAAAGGTCCTCCCGTCGTTATAATGCCTATGGGATTGAGTTCAAGCAATTTTTTCAGCGGAGTGTCTCCCGGTTTTATAACGGAATAAACACCGCATTCTCTGACTCGTCTGGCGATAAGCTCTTTATACTGACCGCCGAAGTCGAGAACGATAACTGTCTGATTGTGTTGCATATATATTATACCTCTTTATATAATGATCAATTTTCGTATCTGCCGCAGCACTTTTTATATTTAAGTCCACTTCCGCAGGGGCAGGGGTCATTTCTGCCGACCTTCTGACCTTTCTTAACGGGACGGGCTTTTTCACTGCCGTCCGTCTGATTGGTCGAAGTAATCTTGACAGTCTGCTCGCGCTTAACATCCTCCTCGGAACGTACAATAGCGGTAAGAACGAACTGAACGGTTCCCTCGCGGATACCGTCGGTCATCTCCTCGAACATGTCGTAGCTCTCCATTCTGAACGCAACGACGGGGTCTTTCTGCGCGTAGGCTCTCAGACCGATGCTCTGTTTTAACTGCTCCATAGCGTCGATATGATTCATCCAGCGGATGTCGACGTTTTCTATAAGAGCCTTATGTTCAAGCTCCTTCATAACGTCCGCGCCGTAAAGTTCGGTCTGTTTTTCGAGCTTTGAATTAGCAATACTGAGCATCTGCTCGAGAATCTTATCGTGGTCGTCCTCGCTCTCAAGTTTTTCGTCGCCGAAGAGCCAAGCATATTTGCTCGTAAGTCCCGCGATGTTCCAGTCGTTGGAATGATTCGTCTTGGGACAGTAAAAATCGACAGCCTCGGTTATGGAATCCTTAATCATCTTTCTGATCGTCTGGTCAAGGTCAACTCCGTCGAGAACCTGGTTTCTCTGTGCGTAAATAAGCTCTCTCTGCTTATTCATAACGTCGTCGTACTGAAGAACGTTCTTACGTATTGCAAAGTTGTTGCCCTCAACCTTTTTCTGCGCGTTCTCAATCTGACTTGTAAATACTTTATTTTCAATAGGCATATCGCCCGCCTCACCGAAACGGTCGAGAATGTTATAGAATCTGTCACCTGCAAAAAGACGGATAACGTCGTCCTCCGCAGAGAGGAAGAAACGGCTTGTACCGGGGTCGCCCTGACGTCCGGCACGTCCTCTTAACTGGTTATCGATACGTCTTGACTCGTGTCTTGCTGTACCGATTATATAAAGACCGCCGAGCTCGCGTACCTTGTCGGCTTCCTCTTTTAATTCGGATTTATATTTCGCCTCAAGCTCGGAGAAAATCTTTCTGGCGTTGAGAATATCCTCGTTGTCGGTCTCCGCAAAGCCCGTCGCCTCGGCGATAAGCTCCTCGGTCATACCCTCCATTTTACGCATTTCGGCTTTAGCCATATATTCAGCATTACCGCCTAAGATAATATCGGTGCCTCGTCCCGCCATGTTCGTAGCGATTGTAACGGCTCCGAGTTTACCCGCCTGAGCAATAATTTCGGCTTCTTTTTCATGATATTTAGCATTTAAAACGTTATGTTTTACTCCGCTCCTTTTAAGAATAGCGGAGAGAAGTTCCGATTTTTCAATATTAACGGTACCGACAAGCACCGGCTGTCCTTTTTCGTGGAGCTCTTTAATAAGGTCTATAATCGCCGCGAACTTTGCCTTTTCCGTCTTATAAAGAACGTCGGGAAGATCCTTTCTTATCATCGGCTTATTCGTCGGAACGGCGATAACATCGAGGCCGTAAATCTCCTGGAACTCGTCGCTCTCGGTCATAGCAGTACCGGTCATACCGGAAAGTTTGTCATAAAGTCTGAAATAATTCTGGAATGTAATAGTGGCAAGCGTCTTTGACTCGGAACGGACGTTAACGCCCTCTTTTGCCTCGATAGCCTGATGAAGACCCTCGTTATAGCGCCTGCCGAGCATAATACGTCCGGTAAATTCGTCGACGATAAGAACCTGTCCGTCCTTAACGACGTAATCGACGTCTCTCTGCATGACTCCGCGCGCTTTAAGAGCCTGATTTATATGATGCTGAAGCGTAAGGTTGTCCGCATCCATAAGGTTTTCGAGGTTAAAATGAGCCTCAGCCTTTGCAATACCGCGTTTTGTAAGAGTCGCGGTCTTTGCCTTTTCGTCAACGATATAATCGCAGTCGGCTCCTGCAACGTCGTCGATTTCCTTTTTGGAATCCATCTCGGTAATCTTCTTAACAGTAAGACCCTTTACAAAGTCGTCGGCAAGTTTATACAATTCGCTCGACTTGTCGCCTCTGCCCGAAATAATAAGGGGTGTACGCGCCTCATCGATAAGAATCGAGTCAACCTCGTCGACGATTGCGAACGAGTGACCTCTCTGAACTCTGTATTCTTTATAGGGAACCATGTTATCACGAAGATAATCAAAGCCCATCTCGTTGTTTGTTCCGTAAGTAATATCGGCGTTATACGCGTCCTGTTTTGATTTATTATCCTGACCGTGAGAAATAAGTCCGACGGTAAGTCCCATGAAACGGAAAACCTTGCCCATCCACTCGGAATCTCGGCGGGCAAGATAATCGTTTACGGTTACGATATGAACGCCCTTGCCTGCAAGAGCGTTAAGGTAGGCGGGAAGCGTTGCGACGAGCGTTTTACCTTCACCGGTTTTCATCTCTGCGATTCTGCCCTGGTGAAGAACAATACCGCCGAGTATCTGCACGGGGAAGTGCTTCATGTTAAGAACTCGCCACGAAGCCTCACGGCATGCGGCAAAAGCCTCGGGCAGGATATCGTCAAGAGTCTCGCCGTTGGCGAGTCTTTCTTTAAATTCGGGCGTTTTAGCCTGTAATTCGGCGTCGGTAAGAGCGGAATACTCCTCCTCAAGCGCGAGAACTTTTTTCTGAATCGGGACTATTCTCTTTAATTCCTTCTGCGAATAGTCGCCGAATATTTTAGTTAATAAAGACAATGCGTTTTCATCCTTTCAAGACATAAATATTTTTAGTATGTAAAAGCGTTTATTTCACTTTATTGTTTTCTCTGTATTCTTTACAGATATCGCTGAGCGGGCATATACCGCACTTCGGATTTCTCGCAGAGCATATCTCCCTGCCGAAGAGCACGCATCTGTGACAAAAGTCGCTGCTCTCCTTAGGCGGAAGCAGAGGTCTCGTCTCTTTTTCAACCTTAAACGGGTCGCGGGTCGAGACAAGCCCCAATCTGTTGGATATTCTTATATAATGAGTATCGGCTGCGACGGCGCCGGGCATTTTATAAACATCGCCGACTATCAGGTTTGCCGTCTTTCTTCCGACACCGGGCAGACGGGTAAGTTCCTCGACCGAATCGGGAATTACTCCGCCGAACTCGCTTAAAACCATCTGAGCCATGCCGATAATATCCCTCGCCTTCTGACGGAAAAATCCGCATGAGCGTATGATATTTTCAATATCCTTAACGTCCGCCGAGGCGTAGTCCTCGAGTGTTTTATATTTTGAAAACAATTCGGGCGTTACGAGATTTACCCTCGCGTCCGTGCACTGCGCCGACAGCCGTACGCTGATAAGCAGTTCAAACGGATTGTCCGCGTTGAGCGAGCATACCGCGCCGGGATATCTGTTCTTAAGGCGGGAAACAGCCTCATGCGCCGTTTGTTTTTTCGTCATGGAATTCACTCCCGGGCGGATTTATGTTTTTTTGATATCATCGGGATGTTTTTCGAGTTTTGCCGAAATTCTCAGCACGGTTCTCGCGTCCGCGGGGGAAACCCTGCCGTCGGAATTTATATCGGCGACAGCCTCGCCGGGACGGGTCAGATTCTCAATCTTCGCCGCGTGGCGGAGAATTGCGCGCGCGTCAGTTCCGGTTATCCTGCCGTCAAAATTGATATCCCCGAGATATTTTTTGTAAACGTTGTGTTCGAACACCGCGGTAAACTGTCCGTGCTTTACCGTAACGCGGTAAGCTCCGGGCTCGTTTATGTCGATATCCGACGAAATATCGAATTCGTCCGTCTGCGAACGAACCGACGAGTTATAGGTTATATAAACTTTAAGCTCGGAAAAATCCGGGACATCGCCGATAAAGGAATACGAATCCTCGGGCGGAACGATATCCATACTCTGTTCCTCGCTCGGAATAACCGTAAAATCAAACGCCGCGTATTTGCCGTCGAAATAGAGCTTTGCAACGGCCGTGCCGGGAACGGACGTATCGTACTCCGCGGTAAAATCGGAAGTTTCGATAATGTTTCCGTTGTCATACTCGGCAATAAGCGTTATATTCGATAAATCAAGTTTGCCGTACTGGTACGCCGAAAGGTTTGACGGCATCGATTTGATTTTAAGAGATTTAAGGCTCTTGCTCTCGACTGTGATCGGGAACGACGCAGTAATATCGTTATATTTATACTTTACCGTAACCGTGTAACGTCCGGGCTTTGCGGGTGAGGACGTATCGACTCCCGAAATCTCGTAATCCGTAACCTCGGCGTCGGCTCTGCCGTCCGAATACTTCGCCGTAACCTTAAGTCCTCCGAGAGAAACGGTCTCGCCCTCAAGATACTCGGTCTTTGTAGGAAGCGACGATATTTCGATTGAAGACACGGGAATACGCGTTACCGTAATATCAAACGACGCGCTCATTCCGCCGTAGGTTATTACGACAGTCTTTTTACCGGGTTTTGTAAGCGGAGGAACGCTCATAACATAGCCGTCGGCATCCTTTTCGCTCCCGTCGTCAAAAACGGCTTTGACTGAAAGCCCGGAAGCGTCAAACGTCTCCTCCGAGTCGACATATGTAAGTTTATCGGGAAGCGACGCTATTTTTAATGATTTTAATCCCGTTACGGGTTCAGGCTCTGTCAGTTTTTTAATTCCCGAGGACAAATCTATCCAGCACGGTATCGAATCGTAAACGATATGACCGAATCCGTTTTTTGTTTCACTGACGCTCACGCACGCACCGCGTCTGACAACCGCGGTCTGCTCGCTGTTAACATCGGGTTCGGAGTATGCCGTCAGTCCGTCCTGAGCCGTGACGAGATAAACGTCGTCAAGAGCGAAAACGCACAAAGGCATGCACATAAATGCCGTAATAACGGATAATAAAACAGCCGTAACTTTTTTTATCATACGTTTTTCCTCCCGAATGAAACATATCGAGCGCGGGGCGTTCAATTCGTATTATAATATTTTTTATAACGCATGTCAAATATATATTGTTATTATTTTATTAAATTATTGCTATTACTTGAAATACTTGTTCCGTTGTGATAATATTATTAAAAATGAACATAAAATCTCTTAACGGGAGGTACCGAATGGATAAATTCAACCCAACAATCATTATTCCCGGAATAGGTCAGTCGAAGGTTGACATGATTGATTCCAAAGGGAATAAAATAAAAAGCGCGTGGCCGTTTGACATTGACATGAAATCTGCGCTTGACGACCTGAAAGGCTCGATTATGAAAATGATGCTTTTCAGAAAGGACGCGGGATTTTCCGATAAAGTCGCGAACATCGTACGCTTGATAACGTTTCCTCTTTCATGCAAAAGCGACGGAAGTTCTTTAAATCCGCTGAGAACGGTAACGTACGAAAAAAGCGTAAAAGAGTGCACGGACAACGAAAAAAGATTCATATATAAAATGATTCCCATGGAGGGACTCGGCGAGAAAATCGGCGAGGAAAATCTCTTTTTCTTTGCCTATAACCCGTTCGGCGACGTTTATCCGACCGCCGAAAAACTTAACGAATTCATAGAAGCCGTTAAGAAAAAAACGCAGAGCGAAAAGGTTAATATCATAGCCGTAAGCCTCGGCGCCGCCGTGTTAAAAGGATATCTTGACATGCATGCGGGCAAAAAGGATATTTCGTCGATAGTCTGCGTGTGCTCCGCCCTCGACGGAACGAAATGCGCGGGCGATATATTCACCGACAGCCTCGACCTCGGCGACCCGGCAAAGTTTCTTTCATACGCCGGCGACAAGGCTTCGCAGATTGCTCCGATGGTCAATATGATACCAAAAGATGTAGTCGATGTAACGCTGACCAAATCGATAGACACGGCGAAAAACGACCTGCTTTATAACTGTACAATGATGTGGGCGTGCGTCCCGGTTTCCGATTTTCAGGAGGCTTCCGACAAGCATTTAAAGAACGCCGACCCGGTGTTAAAAGAAAAAGTAACGCGTTTTTACAATTACTCGCTAACATTCCCCGATAAGATAAGAGAACTCGCAAAGGATGGAGTGAGATTCTGCATAGTAAGCGGATACGGCAAACAGCTTCTGCCGATTTTTAAGTCGAAAAACGAGGATTCCGACTCCGTTATCAACGTTTCATCATCGTCGCTCGGCGCACAGTCTTCCGACGGCAAAATAGACGTTTCAACATGCGTTCTGCCCGATAACACATGGTTCTTTAAGAATCAGGGACACAGCGCAGCCGCATATAACGATGTTGTGCTCTCGCTTGCCGAGAAATTCATAACGGGCGAAATCGAAAATGTTCATTCGTCCGAAAACTATCCGCAGTTCAACACGGCGAGAAACATTAAGAAGCTTAAATACGACATCGTCCCGAAAGCCGAAAAAACGATAAACGACGAGACGGTTTCTCCCGAGGTTAAGGATAAATTAAAGGAACTCAACGAAAAATACAGCGTTCTTCTCAAAACTACCGTAACCGAAAACGCGCAGAACGTGACTGAACTTGAAAACGAATACAAAGAAGTATTCGATTCCATAGAAAGATAATAAATTCGGAGGCATGCATATATGGAAAATCAATATGCCGTAAAAGTCAGGAATCTGAATAAGTCCTACAATAAGCACGCCGTTATACTAAACGATTTGTCGTTCGATATCCCGGCGGGCAAGATAGTAGGTCTGCTCGGTCCCAACGGATGCGGTAAGACAACGCTTCTCAAAATTCTCGCGGGCGTTATACACGACTACGACGGCAAGGTCGCAGTAAACGGTTATGCGCCCGGTCCCGAGTCGAAAGCCACGACGGCTTTTCTGCCCGACACGACGTATCTTGAGGAATATTTCAGAACGATTGACGCGATAAATTATTTCGACGACTTTTTCAGCGATTTCGATAAGGTAAAAGCTCTCGATTTCGCACAGAGATTTAATTTAAGACTCAATCAGAAAATCAAAACGATGTCAAAAGGCATGCAGGAAAAAGTTCAGCTTCTGCTTGTTATGTCGAGAGCCGCGGAACTTTATCTGCTCGACGAGCCTTTAGGAGGCGTCGACCCCGCGGCGAGAAGAATGATTCTCGACATTATAATGAAAAACTACGCGGAAAAATCCACGCTGATAATATCAACTCACCTTGTAAACGATCTCGAAAACTGCTTCGACCACGTTCTGATGCTCGGCGGCGGCAGAGTTCTCGTAAACACGGGCATTGAGAATATTCAAAAGAGCGGAAAGAGCGTAGAGGAAGTATTCAGGGAGGTAATCGGCGATGCTTGGTAAACTTATAAAACACGATTTTATCTCCGGCGCAAGAAGAATGGGAACCATCTATCTTGTCGCCGCAATAGCCGCGATTGCAATGATTATAACTTCGTTTTTCCAGAGCGGAACGATACTTAAATATCTTACTTTGAGCGTAGTCGTTCTCGTCGCGTTCGCGGCGGTCGTCGTTACGTTCGTCTCGATTGTTTTCGGCGCAAATAAGAGTTTGTTCGGCAGACAGGGATATCTCTCGCAGACTCTGCCAGTCCGCTCAAGCTCCCTCATATTCTCAAAATGGTTTGTAAGCAGCGTATGGGTTATGATAAGCTATCTTCTCGTAATTCTCGCGGCATTCGGAGTTCTCTCATACGCGGCGGAAAACGGAAGCGGTGACGACGCGTACGGGATATTCGAAATGGTTAAAAACGCGTTCGAAATGCTCGGACTTACGTCAAAGGCTTTTTATTATAAACTTGTATTTGAATGTATCAAGGGGCTTATCAACACGCTGATTTTCGTTATGTGCATTTTATTCTCCATGACGATAGGCAATATAAGACACTTTGACAGATTCGGCATGCTCGGCATAGTTTTCTACGTTGTCGCGTTCGTCGGAATCAGCCAGGGCATCGCGGCGGGATTACAGCATCTGTGCGACATTTCGCTCGTAATTCCGTATGAGGGCAGTATGCATTTCATGATAAATCCCGACCTTTTGGAGCTGGACAAGCAATATATACAGGGCTACTACACATGTCAGTTTACCGGACTTTACTTCAGAATGTTACTGGCTGTACCCATGTTCCTGCTTACGGTTCTTCTCAACGAAAAGAAGATAAATCTTAAATAAAAAAATAAAACGACCGGCGGTGATACCATGAGCATTATCGACATATCAAGAGACATTGCGCGCTGCTCGGTTTATCCGGGCGACCCCGAAACGCACATCGAGGCTGTCAGCCGTATGGCGGACGGCGCGGGGTGTAATCTTGCAAAAATCAGCATGGGGCTTCATAACGGCACGCATGCGGACGCTCCGCTTCACTTTGTTGAGGACGGCGATTCGATTGACAAGGTCGACCTTGACAGATTTTTCGGCGAGTGTGTTGTAATCGAAGTCGAACCGGGTCCCATAACGGGCGAATATGTTGAGGAAAATTTTCCGAACGAAGAACGGATACTCGTCAAAAGCATGGGCAGAGCGTGGTTTCTCGAAAGCGCGGCGACGGAGCTTGCGTTAAGAGGAATTAAACTCATAGGAACCGACGCGTTGTCGGTCGGAACAAAAGGAGATCAGGTCGCTCCGCACAGAGCGTTTCTGACTCAGAATATCGGAATTCTCGAAAGCTTAAAGCTCGACAATGTAAAGCCGGGCAGATACTTTCTTTCCGCTCTGCCTCTTAAAATAGGAGCGGCCGAAGCCTCCCCCGTAAGGGCGGTTCTCATCGACAGCTACATTTTCTGGGGCGGAAGCAATAACACATAAAAACAGCGAGGTTTCTTTAAATTATGAAAAAGAATACATTAAGAATTATATCGTTATTTATCGCGCTTACAATGTGCATATTATCGTTTGCGTCATGTTCGTCAAAGGATAATGACGTAACGAACGCAGATTCTCAGATAAACAAACAGGACAGCGAGCAGAAGGATGAAACGCCCGTTTTAACGGCTAAGAATCCTCTTACCGGCGAGAGCGGTTACGACGAGCATCTCCTTGACGAGAGACCCGTCGCGATAATGGTTGAGAACACACCCTCCGCGCGTCCGCAGTGGGGTCTGTGCTCGCCCGATATCGTTGTAGAGACCGAGGTCGAGGGCGGTATCACGAGAATGATGTGGCTCTATGCGAACAAGGACAGAGTCGCCGATAAGGTCGGCCCCGTCAGAAGCGCGAGAAACGCGTACGTAGAGCTTGCGGGCGGACTCGACGCCGTTTTCTTCCACATAGGCGCGAGCGACCTTGCGTATAAACTTCTGAGAAAAGGAGTCGTTGACGATGTCGACGGCATGGCTGTTGATTTTTATTCACGCGATAAGTCGAGAAACGTAGCCGTCGAACACACCGCATACACGACGAAAACCGCCGTTGCGAAAGCGATTGAGGAGCATATTTCGAATACGAAGCTCGGCGATTCCTGTAAAAATCCCCTCACGTTTGTCGATACGGGCGCGACGGCATCCGGCAGCGCATGTTCGAGCATTAAGGCGGTATTCTCGGACGAATACAAACATACGTTCGAATATAATTCATCCGATTTGCTTTATTATAACTGGATGAATTCGAATGAGATGACCGACGAAAACGGCAAACAGATGGCTGTTAAGAACGTTCTCGTTCTCTACGCGGACATGGTTGACCTCGGCGACGAAAAGGGTCATGTAGACGTCGACCTTTCATCCGGAGACGGATATTACGCTTCGGAGGGCAAAGTTATAAGCGTTAAATGGTCTAAGGGCGGAATTTCGGACAAGCTCAAGATAACCGACGAAAACGGAAACGATTTAAGCCTCAACGCGGGCAAATCGTGGATAGGCTTTGTAAGAAGTTCGAATTCTTCAAGAACCGTAATCAGCGAATAAGGGGCGCATTAATATGAAAAGAATCGCAAGTTTTGAAGTCGACCATACGAAATTGGAGCGCGGCATGTACACCTCGCGAATCGACGGCGACATAACGACATACGACATAAGGACGAGAAAACCGAATTCGGAGCCGGTCATGGACAACGCCTCGATTCATACGATTGAGCATTTATTCGCGACGTTCGTAAGAAATTCGGAATTTTCAAACGAGATAATTTATTTCGGCCCCATGGGATGCAGAACGGGATTCTATTTCCTCGTAAGAAACGTTTCCCCCGCCGACGCGGTTAAACTTACAAAGGACGCGTTTAAATTCATAGCGGACTTTGACGGCGAGATACCCGGAGTCTCCGCGGCGGAGTGCGGAAATTACAAAGACCATTCGCTCCCCGGCGCAAAAGCCGAAGCCGAAAAATTTCTTCCAGTTATCGAAAACTGGGACGAGACAAAATTAAAATATTAAAATTAAAAAACATATTTTACATAAAAACGCGGTCGTTTACACACCGCGTTTTCTCGTTTTTTGAACATTTTACTTAGAAGAAAGCGGAATAAAGATTCAATCAAAAGCCATACTTTTTATGAAGAATACAACGCTTTATGACATTAATTCACATTATACGAATTATTCTTCCCATTGGGATTATTAAATACCGTACTAAACGTTTACATCTTTTGTGCAATGCAACAAATATTTAATTTTTTCGTATAAATTCAGAAAAAAACCTTTAAATTTATATCAATCGGTGATATAATACCTGAGGTTATGATTCTATATATAGTATTCGGATATCCGTATGCAGGTATTCGACACATCATTCGGCGTTTTACGCGCCGACGTTTTAATTATTGCTAAGGAAGTGCCGTTGTGGAAAAATTCGTAATTGACGGTGGATATGAACTTCAGGGCGAGCTTGAAATCAGCGGAGCTAAAAACGCCGCCGTTGCCATACTCCCGGCTACCATTCTTGCCGAAGATATTTGCAGAGTTGAAAATATACCCGATATACGCGACGTTCAGGTCATGGTTAAGATATTAAGAGACATGGGCGCGTCAGTCAGATATATCAATTCAAACACCCTTGAAATCGACACCAGATATATTAATTCATATATTATACCCTATGAGATGACAAAGCATTCGAGATCGTCATATTACCTTCTCGGCGCTCTGCTCGGCAGATACAACCACGCTAAGGTTGCAATGCCCGGCGGATGCAATTTCGGCGGAGTCAGACCCATAGATTTTCATCTCAAAGGATTTGCCAGACTCGGAGCCGAGATATCAAACGATAACGGCATGGTTGACGCTAAGGCTCAGTCGCTGACAGGTTCGACAATTTACTTTGACAAAGTCTCCGTCGGAGCTACCATAAACTTAATGCTTGCCTCGGTTAAGGCTAGAGGACTCACGATACTTGAAAACGCGGCGAAGGAGCCTCATATCGTCGATCTTGCGAACTTCTTAAACCTCATGGGCGCGCAGGTAACGGGCGCGGGTACCGACGTTATTAAAATAAGAGGCGTCGAGAAACTTCACGGATGTTCGTATTCGATAATCCCCGACCAGATAGAGGCGGGTACGTACATGGTCGCCGTCGCTGCGGCTAAGGGCAACGTTCTTATTAAAAATGTTATTCCTAAGCATCTTGAATCTATTACAACAAAATTAAGAGAGTGCGGAGTTACCGTAGAGGAATACGAGGATTCCGTCAGAGTCATAAGTGACCGACGTTACGACGCATGCAAAGTCACGGCTACGCCCCATCCCGGTTTTCCGACCGATATGCAGCCCCAGATGACTACGTTCCTCTCCATATGCAACGGTACGAGCATCGTTACCGACAGCGTTTGGGACAACAGATTCAGATACGTCGACCAGCTCATCAGAATGGGCGCGTCTATTCAGATAGAGGGCAAGGCGGCTATTATAACAGGCGTTGAAAAACTTCAGGCGGCACCTATAAAGGCGGACGATTTAAGAGCGGGCGCGGCAATGCTCATAGCGGGCATGTGCGCTCACGGCACTACTCAGATTGAAGAAATCATTCACATCGAGAGAGGTTATGAAAACGTTGTTGAAAAACTGCGCGGTATAGGCGCTCATATCAGCAAGGTTAACTTCCCCGACGACGCAGGCGAAACTATCGTCGGCAACGCGGGATAATTACAGAAAAGACGGGGGACTGTCGCTTAATGCGGCAGCCCTTTTTAAGTGGAGAGAGAATAATGGCGCAATTCTGTACGCTGTGTTCATCAAGCAGCGGTAATTCATCATACATAGGCTATTCCGGCGGAGGAATACTAATCGACGCGGGATTAAATGCAAAACAGCTCTGTCTCGCAATGGGCAGAACAGGCGTTGACCCTAATTCGATAAAGGCTATTTTTATAACGCACGAACATACTGACCATATCAGCGCATTACGCGTTTTTGCTTCGAAATTTTCAGTTCCCGTTTACGCGTCCGAAGGTACGCTTAACGCGCTTATAAAAATGGGATGCGTCAACGGAAAATTCAAAGCCGATGTAATAGACGAAAAAGGCGTGGAGATAAACGGAATGTACGTAAAACCGTTTAAAACCTCGCACGACTCCGCACAGAGCTGCGGTTACACCGTAAACATGCCGTACGGTCACAAACTCGCCGTCGCGACGGACACGGGCTATGTGACGGATGAAATGAAATCCTCACTCGTCGGATGCGACCTCGTTTTACTCGAATCAAATCATGATTTGAATATGCTGAAAACAGGTCCGTATCCGTATTACTTAAAACAGAGGATTTTATCAAAAAAAGGTCATCTGTCAAACGACGACTGCGCAGAATTTGCAAAATATTTAGTACATAACGGAACAAAGAGAATAGTCCTCGGGCATTTAAGCAGGGAAAATAACGCCCCGGATCTTGCCTTCGAAACGACTAATAATGCGCTCGGCTCGGCGGGACTTCTCGAAAACGAGGATTATCAGTTATACGTAGCGCCCGTATCAAATTCCGAAAGGATGTTTAAACTGTAATGCAGTCCGTAAAAATAATAGCCGTCGGCAGACTGAAAGATAAATTCTATTCCGACGCGTCCGAAGAATATTTAAAAAGGCTCAAAGCATACTGCAAGTGCGAGATAATCGAAATTCCGCAGACCGTTCTCCCCGACTCCCCCGCCGAGGGCGAAATTAATTCCGCGCTCGAAAAAGAGGGAGAACAGATTTTAAAAAAAATTCCGTCCTCATCGCTTGTTATTGCAATGTGTATTGAAGGCAAACAGTATTCGTCCGAAAAGCTCGCAAAACTCATATCCGACGCGGGAGTGAACGGCAAAAGCTCGCTTGTATTCATTATCGGAGGCTCATTCGGACTGAGCGAAAACGTTAAAAAAAGAGCCGACATCCGTATGTCGATGTCGGAAATGACATTCCCGCACAGATTGGCGCGGGTTATGCTTTTGGAGCAAATATACAGAGCATATTCGATTAATGCAGGAACTAAATATCACAAATAATAGTACTCTGTACCACCTAAAACTTTACAAGCATAACAGCGTATGACAGCGTTTAACTGCGTCTTCAAACTTGACAGGCGCCAGCCTGCCTGCGTTTTCAATCCTTGTTAAACACAGCCATACTTGTAATCAGATGTAAACTTTTAGGCGTTACAGAGTAATAGGGGATGTTAAAAACGCCCCGATCGACAAATTAATAATTCATCAGCCTCCCAAAGTATACGGGAGGCTGAATTTTTATCAAAAAAAACATCAGTTGCTGTTTTCCGTCCTCTGAAAGTGGAACATATACTGCTGGGCTATACCCGAATATCCGTTAACGCACTCCGGCAGTCCGTCGGGATAAAACTGCTCCGCAATACGCTTTATATGCCTGTCAACGGGGAAAGAATCTATAAATCCGAGCCCGTACAGCATGGCGCAGTCCGCGACCTTTTTGCCCACGCCTTTTATTGTCATAAGCTCATTTCTCGCAGAATCGATATCGAGCGTTTTTATTTTTTCAAAATCAATCCTGCCCTGAGCGACGGCGCGCGACGCGTCCATGATAAATTCATTGCGGTACCCCGCATGCAGTACGTCGAGAGCCGAAATATCGAGCGACGCAATTTTCTCCGCCGACGGAAAAGAATACATATTATTTATTTTTTCTCCGAAATTTACGCACAGTTTTTCAATAATTGACTTGATTCTGGGAATGTTATTGCAGGAGGATATAATAAACGAACAAAGCGCCTCCCACGGCTCCTGATTTAAAATTCTTATAACTCCGTAATGCGAAACGGTTTCGCTGAGCAATAAATCCGAACCGAAATTATTTAATATCGCGGTATAATCCCTGCCAAAATCGAAATAATCATAAAAAACGCCGTAAAAATCGTCCTCGTTTATCGAATGAAAAATAAGTCCGCCGTCGGTTTCTTCAATCTCGGTTTCGATTCCCCGCACGGCTCCGCGCCAATTACCGTTTTCATTTTTAACCCATCTGAAAGCCTGTCCGCAGTCGAGCGTTATACCTAAATTTATGCCGTCCGAACTCCTTACAAAAACGCCGTTGTTCAAAACTTTTGTCTCGACATTTTTCACTGTACTTCACCCCGTCGTGTCAATAGAAATATTAGACAAATTTAAGCTCCTAATTTTGTTGTAATTATACTCCTAAATGTATAATTCGTAAAGCATGTAAAACATTTTGTATACAAATTTTTTCTTAAAAAAAGTTTTGAACATACCCCTAAGCCGTCGAAAACCCCTGTTTTACACCGCATTTTATGGACTTTTGAACATTTTGAACATACTTTTGAACGGTTTTGAACCTTTAAACATTTATACTTTCAGTATAATCAACCGTCCGTTTGTTCGATAATTTTTAAGTATAAAGAGTCATTTTTTCCGTTTTACACAAAAATATATAACGATAATCTACATATTTGTCCGTACAAATAGAATTTAAAATCCGGGGGGAATTTTTTCATGATAAAAGGAGTCAACAAACAGGTTGTCGAGGTTGTCGACACAGGAAGCGATTACTTCGAAAGGGCGCTGTTTTTCGTCGACCCGAAATACTACGGAATCAGCGAAAGTAAGTTAAAAGAAAAAGCCGGACTCATTGCAAACAGCGCCGGAAAACCGCCCGAAAATAAAAGAATAAGACGAAACGGGCGAATAAAAAAAGCGGTCTGCCTTTTTGCGGCGGCCGCTGCGGGCAGTCTTACGACCGTCCTGATAAATTTTATAATCTGATTGAATTAAAGAACGACGTAAGAATAGATTTACATTCGTTTTCCATAAAACCCGCAGTAATTTCGGGCTTATGATTAAAACCGCATCTGTTCAAATCGACCGCGGAGTCAAACGACCCCGCCTTATAGTCATATGCGCCGAACACAACGCGCTTTAACCTTGCGTTAATGCACGCACCCGCACACATCGGACACGGCTCCAGCGTAACGTATAAAACGCAGTCGTCGAGTCTCCACCGTCCGAGCTTTTCGCACGCCGAATTTATCGCCTCTATTTCCGCATGCGAGAGCGCATTTTTTAATTTTTCACGCCTGTTCCTGCCCGTCGAAACAATTTCGCCGTCCAGCGCGATTACCGCGCCGACGGGAACCTCGCCGTCGGAATACGCCTCTTTTGCAAGGCGCAGAGCTTCGTTCATAAGTTCTCTGTCAGTCATATTACTTACCTACGCAGAATTTTGAAAATACTTCGTCAACGACGGTTTCTGTTGCTTTTTTACCGGTAAGCTCGTTTAATGCGTCTATCGCGGAGTCGACACCGACGTTCACCGCGTCGAGAGTCATTCCGAATTTTAATGCCTCTATAGCCTCGTCAACGCACGATTTTGCCCTGACGCAGCAGTTCCGCTGACGTTCAGTCGTGAGCATTACGGCTGACGAATCGAGATTATCGAGCGAGAGCATTTTTTCGACCGCATTTTTTAATTCATTAAGACCGCCGCCGCCGGACGCCGACATCTCAACAACGACAGGAATATATTTTTCTATTTCTTTTTTATCGACACAAACGCCCAAATCCGTTTTATTGATAACTGCGACGGCACGTTTTTCACGACATTTTTTTAATAAATCTATATCCTCGTCAGACAGCGGGATGCTCGCGTCGAAAACAGCTATGACAAGTCCCGCGCGGTCTATCCTCTGTCTCGCTATAGACACGCCGATATTCTCAATCTCGTCGGAGCTGACTCTCAGCCCCGCGGTATCCTGAAGGCGCAGAAGTGCGCTTCCGAGTCTTACGGTCTCCTCGATAACGTCGCGCGTAGTGCCTGCAATATCGGTAACAATAGAGCGGTCATAACCCGTGAGCAGATTCATAAGCGTAGACTTGCCGACGTTCGGATGCCCGCATATAACCGTGCTTATACCCTCGGTTATAGCATGCCCCGTCTCAAATGATGAGATAAGTTCATTAAGTTCATTCGATATATTTTCAAGCGATTCCGAAAGTGAATCCGTATGAACCTCGGGGATATCCTCGTCGGGGTAATCAGTCCACACTGCCATTCCCGCACCGAGGTGCGTAAGCGATTTGCATACAGAATCTATACGCCGGCTCAGCGCTCCGTCAAGAGTCGTAACGGCGGCGTTTAATGCGTCCTTACCCTTTGCGGATATAATATTCATAACGCCCTCGGCCTCGGTAAGGTCGATTCTGCCGTTCAAGAATGCGCGTTTCGTAAACTCGCCCGCCCCTGCGGGAATCGCACCCGCAGATAAAACAGCACGCAAAACGCTGTTGGTTACATACAGTCCGCCGTGGCACGAAAGCTCAACAACGTCCTCGCCCGTATAGCTTTTAGGTGCTCTGAAAACCGTCGCGATACACTCGTCGATAAGATTTTCACCGTCATATACATGACCGAAAGAAGCCGTATATCCTTTTAACTCAGATAACTTTTTAGACGAGACAGACTTAAAAACACAGTCTGCGATTTTAAAAGCGTCCCCGCCCGATATTCTTATAATTCCGATACCGCCGGGCGCGTTCGGAGTCGCTATTGCGGCAACTGTAGACATTGTTTCACCGTCATTTCTTTAAATAAATAAGCAATACGGAAATATCCGCGGGGCTTACGCCCGAAATTCTCGAAGCCTGACCGATACTGTGCGGTCTTATCTTATTGAGCTTTTCGCGCGCTTCGAGTCTTAATCCCACAACCGAATCATAATCTATATCCTCGGGAATGATTTTGACCTCGAGCCGTCTCATCTCGGCAACCTGGGCTATCTGGCGTTTAATATAGCCCGCATATTTCAAATCTATTTCAACCTGCTCGAACACGTCGTCGGGCAAATCGGGTCTGCCGAAGTCGAACGGCGTTAATATTTCATAGCTTAACTGCGGACGTCTTATCAAGTCGGCAAGTTTTACGCCCGTCGTAAGCGGAGCTGTGCCGTGCTCAATTAAAACCGAATTTATATTATCCGACGGCGCGATAACTTTTTTCTCGACGCGTCGTTTTTCTTCGTCTATCAGCTTTAATTTCGTCTGTAATTTTTCATATCGTTCGTCGGAAATCAGTCCCAATTCATGACCTAATCCCGACAGTCGTATATCCGCGTTGTCCTGTCTTAAAAGAAGCCTGTATTCAGACCTTGAAGTCATCATTCTGTATGGCTCGTTACAGCCCTTCGTAACAAGGTCGTCAATGAGCGTGCCTATATATGAGCTTGCTCTGTCGAGTATAAACGGCTCTTTTCCCTGCGCTTTCAGAGCGGCGTTTACACCCGCGACAAATCCCTGCGCGGCGGCTTCCTCATAACCGCTCGAACCGTTGAACTGTCCCGCGCCGTAGAGTCCGGGCAGACTTATAAATTCAAGAGTCGGTCTCAGTGCGAGAGGGTCAACGCAGTCGTATTCGATAGCGTACGCGTTTCGCATAACCTCGACGTGTTCAAGTCCCTTTATCGTTCTTAAAAATGCCAGTTGAACGTCCTCGGGGAGCGACGAGGACATGCCCTGCAAATACATCTCCTCAGTATCGAGTCCGCACGGCTCGACAAAAAGCTGATGACGCTGTTTCTCCGAAAATCTGACTATTTTATCCTCAATGCTCGGGCAGTAGCGGGGACCTATGCCCTCTATCATTCCCGAATAAAGAGGCGAACGCGATATATTGTCAAGAATTATTTTTTTCGTATCTTCATTCGTATACGTCATATAGCATACGGCTTTGTTTTCGGGCGGAACCTCGGTCGAAAACGAGAACGGAGTGACCTTTTCATCGCCCTTTTGAATTTCCATTTTATCAATATCGACGCTTCGTCTGTTGACTCTCGACGGCGTACCCGTCTTAAAACGTCTTAGGGGAATATTGAGTTTTAAAAGCGCGTCGGAAAGACCGATTGCGGGGAAAACCCCGTCCGGCCCCGAGGAATAACACTTGTCGCCTACATATATTTTTCCGTTTAAAAATGTTCCCGTAGCGAGAACGACGCATTTCGCCCTATAAACCGCGTCGAGTTTTGTTTTTAAAACCCATTCGTCTCCGTCTTTATGCAAGTCGACGATTTCGCTCTGCTTTAACTGCAAGCCCTCGGTTTTTTCGAGCGTGTGTTTCATATATTTTCCGTATTCGCGCCTGTCAATCTGCGCTCTTAAAGAATAAACGGCGGGACCCTTTCCGCGGTTGAGAATTCTCGACTGTATGGACGTGTGATCGGCGGCAATGCCCATCTCTCCGCCGAGCGCGTCAAGCTCCCGCACAAGATGCCCTTTTGACGTGCCTCCTATCGACGGATTGCACGGCATGTTGCCCACAGAGTCCATATTAATAGTAAAAATAACGGTTTTGCATCCGAGCCTCGCGCTCGCGAGAGCCGCCTCGATACCCGCGTGTCCCGCGCCTATAACCGCCACGTCAAAGCTGTCAGCATAGAATTCCATTTATATCACCGATTATAATAAATATCAATATATAATACCACGCATTAAAAATAAAAGCAATAATTTATTATAAGGCATAAACAAAATATTGTAGAGTTACAATTGATGTGAGACTAAAATTTGAAAAAAGTATAGAAAAAAGC
>ERZ808240.2417-NODE-2417-length-20475-cov-29.985064_pt1 | contig 20475 bp, 21 predicted proteins | sample MGYA00521084_ERZ808240 | MGnify/ENA primary metagenome ERZ808240 (study PRJEB31516, sample SAMN03275571) | gut metagenome | biome: mammalia-associated habitat; material: feces | host: Papio cynocephalus | place: Kenya | collected 2012-08-06 ...
AGGGCTACGCCCGTTACGGAAGAACCCCGCGTTTTACGCGGGGGTCTCTTTTTTTGTTTGATAGCAGGCCTGTTACGCGAATTTTTCCGCAAGAATCGCTTGACAATATCATAGGGGGGGGGGGGTATGATAAAATAAAGAAAGGATATTTTGCCCCCGAAAATCGCGGGGGCAGGGGGGTGGTTATGAAGAAAGTTTTGCTGATTTTGGCGGCGATCTTTGCTTTTCCGACTTCGCTTCGTGCGCTGACGTGTGAGGCGGGGTGTACGTTATATGAGGGAACGGAAACGGGAACGTATTGTGCTTGTTCCGGAGTCACTGATTTGGAATATCGACACGGTTGTTCGCATCATCAATACTACAATCCAGCAAACGGATCGTGTGAAGAATGCGGCTCAACGGAGTATGACTGTTCCACAGGTTCTTATAATGAAAAGATGGTTGTTGGCCGTGGTGTTACGTTCTGCCGCTCTGTCATTGAGGGGTGCTGGACATGCTATGGTGAACAGACGTGTTATAAATGCCTAAGCGGCTACACCTTAAGCAACGGCGCGTGCGTCAAAACGCCGACCTGCACCTCCGGACAATACATCGGCTCCGACGGCAGTTGCCGGCCGTGTTCCGACATCAGCATAGCAAACGGAACTTGCCTCAGCTGCTCTTCTTCCTCACAGTGCGACAATATCTCGTGCGACAGCGGTTATGTGTGGATGGGCGGCCAGACTTGCGTCAAAGCGGCGACTTGCCAATACCCGTTGAAAGAAGTCGCCGATTATTCCGGCGAATGTGACGGCTGCTGTACGGATTAAGGAGGACAATGCCATGAAAAAAGCGGTTTTGATTTTAATGCTGGTTTTGCTTCCTTTGACGGCGCAGGCCCGATCGGTGAAATTGGGCGACGCTTCGGCCGTTGTTACGGGAACAAAGTCGGTGCGTAAAAAAGTCTGCACGGAACACAGACAGTGCATAACGGGTTTGTGCATGGACGGAAATTGCGTGCGGTGCAACGACACGGACAAGCTCTGCCCCGAAGGCAAAACATGTGTCGCGGGCGTGTGCAAGAAAAAAGCGGATTGCGCGAAAACGTCGGATTGTGAAGCGGGATACGATTGCGTCAACGGAGCGTGCGTTATGTGCGCGTCGGGTGACAAAGGGTGCAACTGCGGGGACGCGGGAGCGGACGGCCACGGCGGGTGCCTGTGCGCGGCGGGAAGCTTTCAGTATGACGGAAAGTGCTTGAAATACTGCGATTACACGACGTGCGCTGAGGGCTTGACCAAAGTCGAAAAGGACGGCCGCTGCTGCTGCAAACAAATACTTAGCGGGGGCGAGGGCAGGGATTCTTAGCCGCAATCATGATGACGAAAAACATCATTGCGAATCCCGCTAGAGGTGCGGGAAGCCATTGACTCCGCCTTTGCGGTCGGCATCCTGCAAATGGATAACCACGTCGGGCTAAAGCCTTCCCAGTTATGACATCTTTCCCCCTGCGGGCGGGCAACACCCCAGTGCGGGCAGCAGTGGAGTCGGTGAAAATTTTGATTGACGTAAAAAATATTTTCATCAAACAGACGGGGAATCGCGGGAAATCCTAAAACAAAAATTTTTATAAAAAATTCCTTTGACGCGGCAGACCTTTATGGCTAGTCTGCTGTCTAACGTGATTAAGGATTTTTCAATCTTTTAACAATATATAGTGAATAAAGGCTGTCGCGGACACAAATCCTTGTCTGGCAGCGGCTTGGCAAAACGGAGAGGATTATGACGGAAAAAACGCCGAAATTAGAACTGGTTACGCCTGTTGAGGACGAAAAAACAGAGCTGTCGCACATTGTCAAACGCGACGGGTCGCAGGTTGTTTTCAACTCTGAAAAAATTATGTCGGCGATTCGCCGCGCCGGTGAAGCGACCGAGGAATTCGACCAAGACGAAGCCAATCTGCTGACGAATCAAGTCATCAAGGTTTTGCGTCACCGCTTTTCCAAGGGCGTTTTGCCGACCATCGAACAGATTCAAGACGTTGTCGAACAGGTTTTGATTTCCGCGAACTATTACAAAACGGCGCGCGCCTATATCGTGTACCGCGAACAGCGCAGCAAATCCCGTCAAGACAAAAAAACGCTGATTGACGTCGCGTCTTCGGTCAACGAATACTTGGAACGCGCGGACTGGCGCGTCAATGCGAACGCGAACCAAGGCTATTCCTTGGGCGGGTTGATTTTGAACGTTTCGGGCAAAATCATTGCGAACTACTGGCTGTCGCACGTTTATCCGCAGGCGGCGGGCGAAGCGCACCGCAACGGCGATTTTCACATTCACGATTTGGACATGCTGTCGGGCTATTGCGCGGGCTGGTCTTTGCGCGCTTTGCTGCAGGAAGGCTTGAACGGCGTTCCGGGAAAAGTCGAATCGGGCATTCCCAAGCATTTGGGTTCCGCTTTGGGACAAATGGTCAACTTCTTGGGCACTTTGCAAAACGAATGGGCGGGCGCGCAGGCTTTTTCGTCCGTCGACACCTACCTTGCGCCGTTTATCCGCAAGGACAAGCTGTCCTATGACGAAGTGAAGCAGAATTTCCAAGAATTCATTTACAACTTGAACGTTCCGTCCCGCTGGGGCACGCAAACGCCGTTTACGAACTTGACGTTCGACTGGGTCTGCCCCGAAGATTTGCGCGAACAAAACCCCGTCATCGGCGGCGAGGAAATGGATTTCACTTACGGCGATTTGACCGAAGAAATGGCGATGATCAACCGCGCCTATATCGAAGTCATGACCGCGGGCGACGCGAAAGGACGTTTGTTCACGTTCCCGATTCCGACGTACAACATCACCCCCGATTTCCCGTGGGAAAGCGAAAACGCGAACCTGCTGTTTGAAATGACGGCGAAATACGGCTTGCCGTACTTCCAGAACTTCATCAACTCCAGCTTGAAGCCGGGACAGGTGCGTTCGATGTGCTGCCGTTTGCAGCTGGATTTGCGCGAATTGCTGGCGCGCGGCAACGGGCTGTTCGGTTCCGCCGAACAAACGGGATCGGTCGGCGTCGTGACGCTGAACTGCGCGCGCTTGGGCTATTTGTTCAAGGGCGACGAAGCCGGCATGATGCGCCGTTTGGACGAACTGATGGATTTGGCGCGCACGACGCTGGAAATCAAACGCAAAGTCATTCAGCGCCACATGGACGCGGGGCTGTTTCCGTACACGAAGCGTTACCTCGGCACGCTGAGAAACCATTTCTCGACCATCGGGGTCAACGGCATCAACGAAATGATTCGCAACTTCACCAACGACGAACACGACATTACGGACGAATTCGGTCAGGCGATGGCGAATCGGTTCTTGGAATACATCCGCGGCAAAATGGTCGTGTTCCAGCAGGAAACGGGCAGCATGTACAACTTGGAAGCCACGCCCGCCGAAGGAACGACCTACCGTTTGGCAAAAGAAGACCAGAAACGCTATCCCGACATCATCCAAGCGGGCACGAAAGCCGCGCCGTACTATACGAATTCGTCGCAGCTGCCCGTCGGATTCACGGACGATCCTTTTACCGCTTTGAACCTGCAGGAATCCTTGCAGTCCAAATATACGGGCGGCACGGTCATGCACTTGTACATGGGCGAACGGATTTCGGACGCCAAAACGTGCCGTATGCTTCTTAAGAGAATTTTAGAGAATTATCGCATACCCTATGTAACGGTGACACCGACGTTTTCGATTTGTCCCAAACACGGTTATATTTCGGGTGAACACAAATTCTGCCCCTACTGCGACGAAGAATTGTTTCAAGCAAAACGTCAACAGGCTTGTTCCTGCTGATTCGGGCGATAAAATGAAAGTGAGTGGACTATGACTGAACAAACAAAAATCGAACTTTCCGACAGCGAACGTCAACCCTGCGAAGTGTGGACGCGCGTGATGGGCTATTTCCGCCCCGTTTCCGAATTCAACATCGGCAAAAAATCCGAATACGCGGAACGCAAATGCTTTTCCGAAAAAAAAGCCATGAGCAAGTGTTTGGATATCGCGGCAGAGTAATTTTACCATGTCAATTTCAATCGGCGGCGTAGAGTCTTTTACAACGGTGGATTTCCCGCACAGGCTCGCCGCCGTTTTGTTTTGCCGCGGCTGTCCGCTGCGGTGCCCGTATTGCCACAATCCCGAATTGCAGCTGTTCGCGGGCAAAGATTACATTTCTTGGGAAACATTCATCGAGTTTTTGAAAACCCGTCAAAAGCTGTTGGACGGCGTTGTGTTTTCGGGCGGCGAACCGCTGGCGCAGGCTGAATTGCGTTCCGCGATGGAACAGGTCAAAGCCATGGGGTTCGAGGTCGGCATGCACACGTCGGGCGTCAATCCGCAGCGATTGGCTGAAGTTTTGCCGCTGCTGACGTGGGTCGGATTCGATGTAAAAACGGATTTCTTTAATTACGACCGTATTCCGCTTGCCAACGGAAAAACGGCGGAAAAGTGCCTTGACATGTGTTTGGAATCGGGTGTCGAACTGGAATGCCGCACGACGCTTGATCCGCGCGTAATCACTAAGGATGAACTGTTGCCCATGGCGGAAAAATTGGCGGCTAAAGGCGTCAAAACTTACGCCATGCAGGAATTGCGCCCGCATCCGAACGATAAAACCGCCCCCGCTTTGGAGCAAAGGACGGCTTTTTTCACAGACGAAAAACTGCTGGAACGCTTACGCGGCTTGTTCAACGACCTCGTCATCCGCAGGGCGTAAAGCGGGCTGTTTGTATTTGAAATACAAAACAAAATCGCAGAAAACCAACGCAAAGTTCGCAACATACAGCCAGAATACGAAATCAAAGCTGTTCAAAACTTTGTGCGTCATTCCCGCAACATAGCCGATTAAAATCAGCGACAAAAACAACAGGCTTTTGCCTTCGACGTTTTTGGTTTTGTAGGTTTTATAGACGGCGGCGGGCCAGCTGGCGCCGAAACAAATCAGCATAATCGCTTCAAAAAGGCTCATTTCATCAACTCCCGATAAAGTTACGGCGGCAGGATATATCCAAGCCGCCGTAATGTAAAAGACTTTTTAGCGTCCTTGATTCTTTTTGTTCATCGCTTTCAGGGCGTTGCTGAGCTTCTGTTCGTCCTTGACCTGCCGCATGACCATATCGCAAGAGGTCTTTGTGCCGTCGGGACGGACGACCGTGATTTGCGGCAATCCCAGTTTTTCGGGTGTGCGGTTGTATTTCGCCATATACGGAATCAACGCTTTGGACAGTTTTTTCGCCTGTTCTTCGTTGATGAACAGTTTTTCGGGCGTTTCCAGCTTTTTGCCGTCGGTCATAAACGGTTTGCCGTCATAGTCCTTGCACAGCTTGTCGACCATTTTCTGCGTCGATTTGTTGGTGGACAGGTATTGCGGTTCCATTTCCTTTTGTTTTTTCAGTTCGCGGGCGATGTAGGACATGTATTGAACATAAGTGTCGCCGTAGGAACGTTTGACTTTCAAATCATACCATTTCAGCAAAGCCGCTTCGCGGGATTTTTCGGCGTCGCCCGTTTCTTTGAACGTTTTTTCGAATTCGGTGCTCATCGGCGCATAGCCCGATTTCTGGTGAGCGTCCCAGATTTTGGGATTCTTTTCGCGCATTTCGTGGGCGTACATGACTTCGGCGGCGCAAGCGTCGGCTTCAATCAAAAATCCGTTGACCAGAAACGAACGCGGATTCGATTTCGGGTCGGTCGTTTTCATCTGCGAATCCTGCCATGCGTGGCGGACTTCGTGAACGAACGTGACGGCAAGGTCTTCATCCGACATTTTCGGATTCAAAGCGACCAAGTTTTTGTCGGGCGCGAAATAACCGTAGTATTTCATCGGCTCGAACACCATTTTGGAACCCTTTTGTTCCAGAAATTCAAGCGTTTGCCGTCCCGTTTTGCTTTCGGACAGCATTTTTTTCAGCCGTTCCATGCGTTCGGGGGACTGGTCGACGCGCGGCCGTCTGAACAGTTTTGCCAGAGTCATCGTGTTGTGACGCTGGGCGTTTTTCTGACCGCTGGGGAAATGTTCAACGTTTCCCGCCGCCATAAATTCCTGATAACTTGCAACCATGAGGGTTCACTCCTTAAAAAACTTTAAGGAAAATATGAAATAATCCGACGATTTTGTCAAGTTTTTTTGTATAGAAAATTCGAAAAAACTTTACAAATAAAGCTCTTCGGGGGCATAGCCCGTCGGGCTGCCGCCGACGACGTGCAGATACAGCTGATAGAGTTTGTACGCTTTTTGCAGAGCAAAGGCGACCAGTTCGCGCTGGCTGTCAAAACCCTGTTGCGGGTCGATGGTCGGCACGTTGATGCGGATGACCGCCGCTTTGCCGCTTTCCTTGAACGTCATGTCGCTGTCAATAAAGCGCTGATAGGGGGCTTGAATCATCGCCAAAGACGTCATGGCAAACGTCAAATCCATAAAGCCCTGCGGCATTTTGTGAATGATTTTGACTTCGCGCGGGAACGCTTCGGGCGTCATTTCGACCCAAGCGGCTTCCTCCGCGCTGCCCGTCGGGCGCTTCATGCCCAAATCGGGATATTTTTGATTCGCGAACGCCAAGCAGTCCGTCCAGAATTGCCCGACAATCGTGTCTTCGGCTTCGCGGTATCCCGCGGGCAGGTTGAACACGCCGCCGGGGAACACGCGGAAATCGGACGCGGACGCTTTTTTCTTGGGCGCGGGCGTTTCAGGCAACGGTTCGGGCGCAGGCTGATAAACGGGCTGAGGTTGAAGCAAGGGCTGCGCCATGACCGTTTGCTGTTTGACGACGGGTTGCGGCATCGGTTGCGTAATCGGCGGCACGGTCGGCTGGGGCGCGGCGGCGCGGAAAGCGGGCTGCGGCTGGCGGTTCTGGCGGACGACGCCCGTCCCCTGTTCAATGGCTTTGCGCACCAGCTTGATTTTGTACGCGGCGCGGCCGGGGGTGGCGGAATTGCTCGGGACGGCTTTTTGTTTGAACCATTCCTCGATTTCCTCGTAGCTCAAATAGCTGGAAAAGTATTCCGACGGTTCCAGACTGGAAAAATAGGCTTGCGGAGAAAACAGGCAGGTCAGGTATTCGTCCCAGCCGCCTTCTTCAACGCCTTTTTCCCCGAATTCAAAGTAGCGCTGAGCCTGCAGGTTCTGTTTGGGCTGGTCGATTTTGTTCTCAATCAGAATCGCGCATTTGCGCCCCGAAACGTCGATGAACACAAACATAATGTCGACCGAACCCAGCGGGTCGAGCGTAAAGGTATGGTACGCCCCGACAAATTCGCGAATCCGCCGCGTATTGTTGTACAGCTTGGCCACCAGCCAGTCGCGGAACGGTTCGGAGGCGTGCATTTCCTCAATGACCAATAAGTCCATGTCCCGTTCGGCAAGCAAGGCAAAAGGTGTTTGTTGAGCAACGATGTTCAGCATGGGCGTACATCCCCCGAAAAATATTTTTTACTTTCCTTTATACACCGGAAAAAGTGACCGTTAAATTAACAAATTCAAAAACGGAAGCGAATTTTTATGCGCTCAAACCGTTTCCGAACCGCATAATCGCGTCGGCGCGGGCGGTTTTGTTGCCGTCTTTGTTCGTTAAAACAATTCCCGTTTCCAAAACGGCTGGGGATTTCGCCCCTTTGCGGCCGATAACGATGACGCGTTTGGCGGGACAGTTTTCTTTCGTCCAAATCGGAATGATGCGGATGCCGCCCAGTTTTCCGTACAGCAAAGACAGAATTTCGGGTAGTCTGTCCGCGCGGTTGATTAAAGCGAAACGTCCCCGCGCCTTGACGTACCGCAGACAGTTGAAAATCCAGTCGTGCAAAGGACAATCGGATTCCCTGTGCGCCACGTCGCGCACTTTGTCGGGGGACGGCTGGTCTTCCAAAATGAACGGCGGGTTTGAAACGACCCAGTCGAAGCTTCCCGTCGAAACGCCCTCGATTCTTTTGGCGCGAATGTCGGCCTCGACAATGTCGACACGTTCTTCCAGCTCGTTGAGACGGATGTTTTCCCGCGCCAGAGCCGCCATTTCGGGTTGAAGCTCGATTCCCGTGATGCGGGCGTCCGGACACCGCGCCGCCGCGCACAAAGCAACCGCCCCCGAACCGCAACCGACGTCCAGAATCCGCACCGCGCCGACTGTTTCGACGGCCGCCGCCAGCAACACAGCGTCGCTGGTCGCCCGATATCCGTCGACGGGCTGGCGCAAACGCACTTTCCCGCCCAAAAAATCATCCGTTGTAAAATCCATGCCCGTCCTTGGGTTAATAAAAAAGCACCCTTTGCAGAGTGCTTTTTAAACTTGGTAGGCGATTACGGATTCGAACCGCAGACCCTCTCGGTGTAAACGAGATGCTCTAACCAGCTGAGCTAATCGCCCGTTTTACGCAACGAGAGGCAGGATATATTAACGGCGGCCTGTTTGTCAAGCGTGTTTTTCGGTGAAAAATCAAGCCGCTTCCAACAATCCTTCGGCGATTTGCAGGTTCATGTTTTCCAAAGTGTCAAGCGTTTCGTCTTTGGCGTCGCAGCCGTTCAGCAGCGTTTTGGACACGACGAAATTTGCCAGCTTCAGCAAATTGGATTTGATTTCGTTCGGCAGCGGGTGTTCGGCGCGTTTCAACAGCGTTTGAATACCCGTCCACAGCCGCATGTTTTCGTCCAGCGCTTTGGCCAAAGCCGCCTTGTCGCCCAAAGCGCGCGCGTTCGAGATGTTCGTCGCCGCCCGCAGCAAAGCCAGCGCGTCCTGCTGTTCCAGAGTCAAAGAGATGTTTGTCATGGCATCCTCCGTGGTGTTTGATGGATAAAGGTGAAAAAAATATCGCTACGGAGTTCCGTTTAAGGGAGGGGAGGGGTCGGAACTCCGTAGCGTCCGCCGCTTAGAACGGCGAAAGGATATCCAGCACTTGACGGCCGATTCGCGGCTGCTGGACGTCGCTGATGGTTCCCTTGCCACCGTAAGCGACGCGTAATTCGGCAATTTTTTCCGATTTGATGGTGTTCAAAACGGAAATGTCTTCGCGGCGGATAATGCCCGTCATGTGAAGCTGGCGCATTTCATAGTTGACGCGGACTTCCTGTTTTCCGGAAATCACCAGATTCCCGTTGGGCAGAACTTGCGTTACAACCGCCGCCATGGTCACATCGATTTTTTCGTTTCGGTCAATCGATCCGTCACCCGTAATGTCACGGCTTGATGATATGTCAAAAAGGTTCGATACGTCAACTCCATTCGGCAAAATTTTCCCCGCGTATTTTTCCAGTCCCGCCAGCGCTCCGATGCTGACGCTGTCTTTGTCGTCGCCGCGTTTTTGTTCCGATTTGTTTTCCAGTAAAGCTTTGTCGGAAATAACGACTTGAACGGTCAGAATATCGCCGACCTGACTGGCGCGCTGGTCTTTGAAAAAGCCTTTCGATCCGGGGCGCCACAGCGAATTTGAATTGACGTACGCAGGCTGCGGATCGGGCATGGGCATGTCGACGGGACGATAATCCTTTTGCTTTGTCGGATTTTCGATTTTGGACAGTTCGGGGGCTTTTCCGACATCGGCCAGCCGCCCGAAGTAGGCACATCCTGCCGAGGGCAGTATCAAAACGGCAATCAATCCGGCTTTCAAAAAAGAATGGGTCATTTTTCATTCCTCCCGTTTATGGTGATGGTGTCGGGGCTTGTGACCGTGCCTTGAACAACGGATTTGCTCTGCGTGTTCATGACGCGCACCGTATCGCCCAATCCGCCGTTTTCCAAAGCTTTTCCCTGTGCGCTGAGCATAATTCCGCCTTTGACGAAACTTAAAGTTACCGCTTTTCCTTTGGTAATCATGGGACGGACGCGGACGTCCGAATCGTCCAAAGGCTGACCTGCACGGACGGGGCGCTTGATTTCTTTGCCGATAAGGTCGCCCAATGCCGCGATTTTCAGGCGGCGCGCCCGTTCCTGCGGTGTTTTTTTCATAAACACGTCCGCTTCGGTTATAATCTGTCCCGCGGTCAAGGCGTGCCGCGTCGTCGGAACAAAAACGAAAGTCTGCACTTTGCCCGTTAAATCGACGGTTTGCGTTTCTTCATCCGTTTTGATGACGGCCTTGGCGGAAAAAGCCTTTGCGTCGCGGGAAAAATCGATATCTTCAAACGAAATATCGTATTCCGCGTTTTTAGGGACGAGAATCGGGAAGTTTTTGCCGTTTAAAACGATTTCGGCGTTATCGGACAAGCCGTTGTTTTTCAAAGCCTTAATCAGCAGAGAAGCAACATCCGCTTTGCCGATTTCGCGGGCGGCGCGGCGGACGGAAACCGACACGCCGGAATCGGCGGGCGTCCAGTCGATTGCGTGTTTTTGCGCCGCTTTTTTCAGCCAGTCCGCCGTCAGAACGACGTCTTTGCCAAGGGACGGCGCGTCGGCGACGACACGGTTTTCCTTGTCGCGGGGCAGGCCGGAAAACAAGTCGCCCAAGCGTATTTTGTCGGCAGTGATTTCGGCTTTTTCGCGCAAAACGACGGGCAGAGCGAGCGTTTCACTTTGCGCTTCGTCCCACGGCGATTCGGCGCGGACAGGACAAACCGCCGTCAAAGCCGCCGCCAAAGCTAAGAGAAAAAGCCGTTTCATTGCGTCAATCCTTACGATTTCAAATTGTTGATGGTCGACAGCATCTGATCCGCCGTCGTGATGATTTTAGAATTCATTTCATAAGCACGCTGGGCGGACACCAGTTCCGTGATTTCCGACACCACGTTGACGTTCGAGTTTTCCAAGTGTCCCTGCAAAATCGTTCCGAATCCCAACGCCCCCGGATTGTCGACCGTCGGCTGACCCGACGCTATCGTTTCCATGAACAGGTTGTCGCCGATGGCTTCCAAGCCCGATTCGTTCATAAAGTTCGCGATTTCCAGCTGTCCGACGTTGTTCAATTCGGTTTGACCGTCTTCTTTGACCCAGACTTCGCCCGACGAGTTGATTGTAATGCCGATGGCGTTTTCGGGAATGGTGATGCCGGGCTGAACCGTGTAGCCGTCGGAGGTTACCAGCAGACCGTCGGGGCTGACCTGGAACGCGCCGTCGCGGGTGTAGCCCGTGCCGCGGTTGTTGGGCAGTTCGATGCGGAAATAACCGTTGCCTTGAATCGCCAAATCAAGCGTGTTGTCCGTTTTCAAAACGCTTCCGTGTTCGGAAATACGGTAAACGGAAGCCGTTTTGACGCCCAAGCCCAGCTGGATGCCCGACGGAACAATCGTGCCCGAATCCGACGAATTCGCGCCGACGCGGCGCTGGTCTTGGTACAGCAGGTCGTGAAACTCCGCGCGTCTGCGGGAATACGCCGTCGTGTTCATGTTGGCGATGTTGTTGGAAATCACTTCGACGTTGGTTTGCTGGGCCAGCATGCCCGTTGCACCGATATGTAGCGCTCTCATGGTAAGGACTCCTTATTATTTGGCGGACTTGGCGTAAACGTTCATCATGTTTTGACGGCGGGTGTTTTCCGAATCAATCATCATCTGAACATTTTCGTAAGCGCGCTGCAATTTAATCATTTCAGCCATTTCGACAACGGCGTTGACATTGGATTTTTCAATCATTCCCTGTTCCAGCTGGGCGTCCGCGGCATCCATTGGCGGATTGCCGTCCGTTGTGCGGTACAATCCGTCGTGCGTTGTTCTCAGCCGCTGCGGGTCGGCGAACCGAACCAGACGAAAACGGGCGATGACGCCGTTTTCCGTCGCGATTGTTCCGTCGCGGTTGATGTCGATTCGGGTTTCGTCGGGGGCGAAGAAAATCGGCTGATCGCGGTCGTTCAGCACGGCGTCGCCGTTTGCTGTGACCAGCATGCCGTCGTTGTTCAGCTTGAATTGCCCGACGCGGGTGTAGCGGACGCCTTCGGGCGTGTCGACGACAAAATAGCCGTCCCCGTGGATTGCGACGTCCAGCGGGTTTTCCGTCGACGAAAACGCCCCTTCGGTATAATCGCGGACAATGCCGAAATCGTGAACGAACGCCAGTCTGTCCGGCAGCAGGCGTTCGTCGTTTTTGCTTTTGGACAGGTATTCGGTAAAATGCGGCTGAACGCCTTTGTACGCGGTCGTGTTCACGTTCGCCAAGTTGTTGGAAACCATGTCCAGCTGGTTCCACAGGCTTGTCTGGCGCGACAAAGCGATATACAATGTGTTGTCCATCGGTTTCCCTTTCGTGCAAAAGCGTTAAAAAACTCTGCAGCTCAATATGCGAAAACCGTGCCAAATTTTTTGGACAAGATTTTTTCTTGAATCCGCGGGGAAAAGAAATTATTAACCAAAACGGCGTATAAGGGAAACAATACCAACAGGTTTGCGGGATTATCAAGATGGCTGACGAACTGGATGAAAACACCGAATCGGAACAATCGATTGCTGTTCCGCACAAAAAGAAAATACTGATTTTGCTTTTGCCGATTTTTTTGGTTGTCGGATCGGTCGTCGGCGTCTATTTTTCGGGGCTGGCGGATTCGCTCATCGGCGGTGCGGGGTCGGATGAAAAGAAAATGGAACGCGAGGAAAGCGTTGAAGCCGCCGCCAAAGGCGTTTTTTACGAAGTTCCCGAAATTTTGGTCAATCTGTCCGTAAAAGCGGGACAAAAACCCGTGTATTTCAAAATCAAAGTCGTTTTGGAAATGGAAAGCGCGGCGGATGTCGCCTATGCCGAAAAAATGCAGCCGCGCATTACGGACAGTTTGCAGTTCTACCTGCGCGAAATGCGCTTGGAGGAAGTGCAGGGGTCAATGGGGACGTATCGCTTGAAAGAGGAAATTCTGAACCGTTTGACGAAAATCCTTGCTCCCGCCAAAGTCAGCGATGTCCTGTTCAAAGAAATTTTGATTCAATAAGAGGCTTTTTATGGCTGAAGACGAACAAAAACAAATCGAATCCGCGGAATCCGCCGAACAGGACGATACCGATTTGTCCCAAATGCTGAATCAAGACGAAATCGACAGCCTGCTGGGGGCGGGGGATGACGACAAGCATACGGGCGTCAATGCTTTGCTGAATTCGTCGACCGTGTCGTACGAACGTTTGCCGATGCTGGAAATCGTGTTTGACCGTTTGGTGCGTCTGACGTCGACGACATTAAGGAACTTTACCCAGTCCAACATTGACATTACGCTGGAAAGCATTGAATCCATGCGTTTCGGCGATTATCTGGAATCCATTCCGTCCCCCGCGATGATGAGTGTGTTCAAAGCAGAAGAATGGGATAACTATGGTTTGCTGACGATTGATTCGTCGCTGATTTACACCATGGTCGACGTCTTGCTGGGCGGACGGCGCGGCACGGCGGCGATTCGGCTGGACGGGCGGTCGTACACGGTGATTGAACGCAATCTGATGGAAAAGATGATTCATCTGGTGCTGTCCGATTTGTCGGCGGCGTTTGATCCTTTGGCTCCCGTTACGTTCCGTTTTGACCGTTTGGAAACGAATCCGCGTTTTGCGATGATTTCGCGTCCGTCAAACGCCGCGGTCGTCGCCAAATTCCGTGTCGACATCGAAGACCGCAGCGGCAAATTGGAAGTGCTGCTGCCGTACGCGATGCTGGAACCCGTGCGTGAATTGCTGCTGCAGATGTTCATGGGTGAAAAGTTCGGGCGCGACAGTATTTGGGAAACTCACTTGGCGGAAGCGCTGTGGCTCAGCGAAGTCGATTTGAAAGCCGTTTTGGACCGGCATATGACGTCATTGAAGCAGGTTTTGAAATGGAAAGTCGGCACTCAGCTGCTGTTGAACGCAACTCCCGACTCCGAAGTTGAAATGGTTTGCGGCGACATTCCGATGTTTTACGGCAGAATGGGACGCAAGGGCAAATACATCGCCGTTAAAATCGAAGACAAAATCAAACGCCAAAAGGATTAAAGCCGATGTCCGTTGAATTGCTGGTCAATATCATTGTCATTCTGCTGCTGATTCCGACGATAATTTTTGCTTTGTTGTTGAACAAGCGGCTGGAGATTCTGCGCAACAGCCGCGCGGATTTGGGACGGCTGATCGAGGCGTTCAACGATGCGACGACACGCGCCGAGGCGGGCATTCCCCGTCTGAAACAGGCGGCGGACAGCGCGGGGGCGCAGTTGAAAGAACAAATCCGTCGGGCGCAAACCCTGCATGACGATATCGCTTTTATGCTGGAACGCGCGGAAAATGTTGTTTCCAAACTGGATTCGGAAGTGACCCGTCCACCCGTCCGCGACCGTTTGTTTGAAAAAAGCGCCGAAAAGCGTTTTGAAAAAAATATGGAAAAACGCGAGGAACAAAAGCCGCGTCCGCGGCGCGCTTTGGTGGAAAGTCCGGAGGATTTGATTTCCTCCGCCGTTTTGGCCGCCGAAGACATTCTGCGCGACGCCGACGGCAAAACGGCTAAAAAACGCCCTGTTTTCGGCGGAACGGACGATGGTGACGGCGACAGGTCGGAAGCTGAACGCGAATTGCTTAAAGCTTTGCAGTCCATGCGTTAAAGGATGCTCGCGATGAAACAACAAAACTCAAAAATTCCCGCGAAGCGCAAACAGGAAAAATCCGCTTTTCGCTTGCTGCCGCTGATGATTTTCTTTTGCGTGCTGATGCTGTCCGTCCGGATAGGCGGGCTTTGGCGCGCTTTTTCGGCTTCGCGCGGGGACGCTCCGTCCGTTTTGTCCGTCGCCGCGCTGCAGGCGCAATCCCCCGAACCGTCGAAAGACGACATTCCTTTGTCCAAAGTGGCGCAGCATGCCGCCATGCAGGTCGCAAACGAATTGCCCGCACAGGACAAAAGCTTTTCCCAATCGGAATTGGAAATTTTGCAAAAACTGGCGAAGCGGCGTGAAGAATTGGATATCCGCGAACGCACTTTGGAGCAAAAAGTCGGCGTTCTGAAAGCCGCCGAAGCCCAAATCGACGCCAAAATCGTCAAACTCAAAGAGTTGGAACGCACGATTTCCGATTTGGTCGGCGTGTACAACGAACAGGAACGCGATCGGATGAACAATCTGGTCAAAATCTATTCCACCATGAAACCCAAAGAGGCCGCCCGTTTGTTCAACGATATGGAAATGTCGCTGCTGGTGCGTGTTTTTGAAAAAATGAAAGAATCCAAATCCGCGCCGATTTTGGCGCTGATGGATTCCGCCAAGGCGACCGCTTTGACCGCCGAGCTGGCAAACAAAAAAACTTTGCCGATGCCGGATTCGGCACAGGCGGAAAAATAATTCTTTCCTTATCGTGTTCAGTCTTTTATAACTTAAAGAAATTGATTTTTTAAAGTATAGGGACTGTTATGAACAAACAAATGAACGTCCTCATCGTGGACGATTACCAGACCATGCGCGGCGTCATCCGCAATCTGTTCAACTTGAACGGCTTTGAAAATACGGCAGAGGCGGGAACCGTCGAGGACGCTTTGAAATTGTTGAAAGCAAAGCCGTTCGATTTGGTGATTTTCGACTGGTATACGGGCGCGATGAGCGGTTCTGCTTTTTTAAAAGCCGTTCACGCCGACGAACGGTTGAAAAATATTCCCTTTATCGTCGTCAGCGCGGAAAGCAATTCGGAAACATTGGCCGAAATCAAGGCTGCCGGTGTGGCGGACTTTATCGCCAAACCGTTTAACAAAGCGACGCTCAGCAAACGGTTGACCGCTTTATTCGGGGAATGACGGCGAAACGATGAGGGGATGGCGGACATTTCGGACTGTTCTGGCGGCTGTGCTGCTGATGACGGCGCGGGCGTTCGCTTTACCCGTTTTTTCGGACGGGCAAGTTCGTTTGTTCGCCGTTCAGCGCGCCGATGAAAACCGTCTGGTGCTGTCGTTTCCGGAACAGGTAACGTTTACGGAAAAAACGGCGGGTGACGACTATACGGTGGTTTTCGATGCCGCCGTATCCAATCCCGATACGCTGAAAGTGCGCCGCGTGCTGTCGACTTTTCCGAAGGAAATGCGGCAGGTGACCGTTTCGGGCAACCCGTTGTCCTTGACTTTGCGCCGGCCGAAAGGACAGCGTGTCAAAGCTGTTCAAAACGGACGCAGGATAACGATATCCGTTTCCCCGTTTGTTGAAAGTCGGGCGGAGGAAAAAAAGGTGCCCGAACCCGTTGCAAAACCGGAGGCCGCTCCGCCCGTTCAGCCGGAAAAAACGGCGGATGATGCGGAAAACATTTCTTTGAACATCATCAAACCCTTTCCGCTGACGGCGGATGAAAACGGGCAAGCCGAAGTCGTCATTCCCTCCGAATCGGGATACCGTTCCGTGTCGCTCAGTTTTCCGTGGACGCGCATGACGGCGGCGGCGGCGTTCCGACGGCAGGGTTATCTGTGGCTGGTGTTCGACCGCAAGGGCAATTTCAATTTCGACACCGAATTGAAAATTTACAAGGACATCATTTACGAAATTGTGCAGATTCCCCATTCCAAGGCAACGATTTTGCGATTGGTGACCGCGCCGGGGTATAATCCGTCCCTGCGGCGCGAAGGGTTGCTGTGGGTGGTGGACTTGATGGTTCAGCCGCTGCGCCCGAAAAAGAATCTGGATTTGATTTTACAGCGCAAAACGCCTTTCGGTCCCCGTATTTTCATTCCGATGGACGAAACGCCGGAAATCATTCCGTTGATTGACCCCGAAGTCGGCGATTTGTTTTACATTGTCCCCGTTTTCGCTTTGGGCAAGGGGGTGTCAAACCGCCGTTCGTTTGTGGATGCCGTTTTTCTGCCGTCGGCGCAGGGGTTGGCACTTGTGCCGAATACCGAAGATTTGTCGCTGTATTCTTCTTCGTCCGGTTTGGAAATCCGCGGCCCTGCCGGCGGGATGCGTTTTTCGTCCGAAGATATGATGTCTTATCTGGCCAGAAAAAAAATCAACAAAAACCCTTTGGAACAGCTGCTGGATGTCGGTGTTTGGGCGATTAACGCGGACGATCGCCAGTTTTTGCCGATTTTGAAGGAAATGCAAAAAGCGGTGGCGTTTTCTTCCGATAAAGAAAAACCTGTCAAACGTTTGCTGCTGGCGCGGTACTGGTTCGCAAACGGCTTTTATCCGGAAACGCTCGGCATTTTGAAAACGATAGCATTCGATACGCCGGATTTTGCCAAACAAAACGCTTTTGTCGCCTTGCGCGGGGCGGCCAACTTTATGATGCAGCGGTATCGCGAAGCTCTGGCTGATTTTTCCGCAGAAGGGCTGCAGGGCGACGATGCCGTCAAGTACTGGAAAGCGGCGGCAATGGCGGGGCTGTCCGGCAAACCGCAGCAATATCTGCCGCCGATGCGTGAAAATATGGCGGTTTTGACGGCTTATCCGTCTGCCGTCAAAACGCGGCTGGCGTTGGCGGGACTGCACGCCGCCATTGCCGCAGGGGATGAATTTTCCGTTCAAAACTTTATGGAAGCGGCCGTAAACGATGAAAATTCAAAGGCGGTCAATACCGAAATCGGGTTCTATCATTCTTTGTGGCAGGAAATCAACGGCATGTATTCCATGGCGCAAAAAGAAATGAAGCAAATTGCCGACGGAACGGATTATTACTACCGCGCAATGGCGGGGCTGGAATTCCTGCGCATGGACGAACGTTCGGAAACCATGACGCCGGAACAGCGGATTGAGGAGCTTGAACGTCTGTCTTATGCTTGGCGCGGCGACGATTTTGAATACAATTTGATGACGATGCTGGTCGATGCGTATCAGAAACAAAAAAATTACGCACAAATGCTGTACACTTTAAAAGGAATGCAGGTTCGTTTTGCTGATTTGCCCGAATCGAAAAAAATTCCCAAGCTGATGTCGGATTTGTTTGCAAAAATTTATTTGACCGACGAAGGCGATTCTTTGCCGCCGATTAAAGCCATTGCCCTGTTTGACGAGTTCCGCGATTTGTTGCCCAAGGGGGAAAAGGGCGCGAAAATCGTGCGGCGGCTGGCCGACAGGCTGATAGCCATTGATTTGCCCGATAAGGCCGCCGAATTGCTGGAACAGCAGTTGACTCAGCCCATCGGAAATACGGAACGCGGTTTGGTTGCGACAAGGCTGGCCTTGGTGCGTTTGTTGAATCGGGAACCCGCGGCGGCGCTGAAAGCTTTGAACGTCAGTGAAAACGCCGCTTTTTCACCGAAAACGGCGCGGCAGCGCAGACATATCAAAGCCAAAGCTTTGGCCGATTTAAAACGAATCGACGAAGCTGTCGAATTGTTGGAAGACGACGATTCCGACGCCGCTAAACAGCTTCGCGCGGAAATTTTCTGGCAGGCTCAAATTTGGGACAAAGCGGCGGACGCTTTGAAGCTGTTGATTAAGCGGCCTTCGGCCGATGTACCGTTGACGAAAGAGGAAGCTCAGCGCGTTTTGAACTGGGCGGCGGCTTTACGGCTGGCCGGACGGACAAAAGTCGTGCTGCGTTTGCGTGAAAACTTTATGCCGCACATGCAGAAAACGGATTTGGCGCAGGCGTTCGATTTTATTACGACGGCGCCGCAGCAAGGGGTCATGGATTACAGGCGTGTCGCGGATGAGGTCAAAGCCGCAGAAAACTTTAACACGTTTGCCAAAGGCTATATTGATTTATTGAAAACAAAAGGCTTGAGCGAAGCCGTACAGTAAGGATTCCCGTCATGTTCGATTCCGTCAGAAACGCATATCAGAATTTTTCAAACTCGGTGGACAGCTTTCAGCGGGATATGGCGGACATTCGCGACACTTTCGTGGGGATTAAAAACGTTGTCGGCGCGATTTTCGATTTTATGGGACAGGAAACGGCAATTCTGCTGTTTTGCACTTTTTTGTTTCTGTTTGTCGTCAATCTGATTCCCTTTCTGTTTGTCGGCAAAAAGACGCGTTATTATCTCGGCATTGGCTTCGGATTGTATTTGGGGTATTTTTTCCATTATACCCTGTTTTCGGCATTCAAATTCGTTTTAATTATGCTGTTGCCCGTTTTTTTGGAATGGGGATTGGCTTGGGTGCTTGCAAAACTGGGAAGACTGCTGATCAAAGGATTGGCTTTGCTTCCCAAAGGATTGGTTAAAATCCCTTTGGCGCTGATTAAGAAATTTCGCCGTTCCGGTGCGCAGCAGGAAAAGCTGCCCGAAACGGATGCCGTTCCCGGTGAAGCGGATATTGAAAAAAGCCGGCAGTGATAAAAATCTGTTTTAATTCGGCTGAAACTCGGTAAAATAGACCCGATACAAAACCATGAAGGTTTATGTATCGGGTAAAGCTTCTATTCCCTTTTTCGTTCTTTAACCCTACCCTGCAGGAGCGTTGTTAAAGAACTTAACGGGGAACGGGTACGATGGGAATGTTTCCAAGGCTAGTGGCATGCTGAAAAACTCCCCACCATGAAAATAAGGATATTTCCAAAATTGGAAATATGCAACACTTATTTTCAAATTTGGTTGATTTCGTTCAAGCTTTACCTTTTGTGTCAAAACGCCAGCAAAGGTGAATATAAAGTGTTGAATCGCGCAATCATCCAAAAACATTTGCAGAAAACGGTCGGCAAAATGCCGCTTTCTCGATTTGCCAAGGAAACGGGAATTCCGCTTTCGACGCTCAGCCGCGCATATAACGGAACGGATGTTTTGAATTTGGAACATCTGGAAAAGATTCACCGCCGCTTCGGAACGTCCGTGGCGTGGCTGTTGGATTTGGACGGGGACGCTTTGGCCGGATTGCCGATTCGCGGTTTTGCTTCCTGCGGTGTCGCGCAAGGCTGGTTCACAGAGGAAAATTTTTCAAAAACGGTGTTGGTTCCCGCCTCTTTTGCCGGCAGAGGTGCTTTCGGCGTTTATGCAAAAGGCGATTCGATGATTCCCGCGGGGATCGAATCGGGTGATTTGTGCATTGTCGATTCGTCGCAGGCTGTCGAATACGGCTCGGCCGTCATGGTGCGCGCCGATTGGTTCTATAAAGGCAAAAACACGCCCATGGCGACAATCAAAATTTTGGAATCCGAAAACGAATCGTCTTATTTCCTCAAAGGCTGGTTTCCGGCGCAGGACGGTTTGCCCGCGACTTCTTTTATGGATGAGCGTCCGAAAACCGCGATTACATTCATCGCTCCGGTTGTCAAAGTCGTGAAAGCCGGTGAAAATGGCGCTGATACGGCGGATTCGGACTCGATTCCTTATGATAAAAACGTATTGGCGCTGTGTTTTGACGCTCTGAAGCCCGTTTATATGGATTTGGAGTCGGAAAAATTCACGTCGATTCTGGATTGTTTATACCGCAAAGTGATGATTTCGGGGAAAACGGACGTGGATACCGTTGCTGAAATCGTAAAACTTTTGATTAAAAAATAAGGAAATCTGCCGTTTTGTAAAAAAATCGAAAAAAGATGAAAAAAGTTGTTGACGCGGGGAAGTGAAGTGCGTATAAGAAGCCTTACCCGCTAACGACGGGCAGAGCTACTAAGACAAAGTGAGATAGGGAATAGAAGAAGAGATGTACAGGCGGCGGGCTTGTTTTAGGACGAGACGTTGGCTTGGTACA
>ERZ808240.2418-NODE-2418-length-20475-cov-15.617238_pt1 | contig 20475 bp, 13 predicted proteins | sample MGYA00521084_ERZ808240 | MGnify/ENA primary metagenome ERZ808240 (study PRJEB31516, sample SAMN03275571) | gut metagenome | biome: mammalia-associated habitat; material: feces | host: Papio cynocephalus | place: Kenya | collected 2012-08-06 ...
AACTGCCTCAAGGAGTTCTTCACCAAGGAGGCCGGTTCCCTGCCCGACGAGGAGCCCGAGTGGTCCGAGATGGGCCGCGCCGAGTTCGGCAAGGAGGCTGCTGCCGAGGCTCCCGCCGACGCTGCCGCCCAGAACGCCTAATCCCGTTCATTGACATATCGCCGATACTGCATCGGTTGACTCGGATGGCCGGGTGCTCCTTTGGGGCATCCGGCTTTTTTGTGTCGAGATGAGGTTCCGTCTGGGTCAAGTAGGGGGAGCTGGTCATGAGGAGCGCGTGCGTTTGGGCGTTTTGCAGGGGAGGGCTCGGGCGTTGTACCATAGAGACGTATATGTGTGCATATGAAAGGGGCCCCGTGGCCGTCAAAGTATATTCAGAGAACCAGAAGAACGTCGACGACTTGGCCGAGCGCCTGGAGCGCGAGACGACGCTCTCGTCCGACCAGGCCAAGCTTGTCGCCTACGACCTGCTGTGCCGCAAGGCGCTCAAGATCAAATCGAGCGCGCTCGCGCAGATCTTTCGCTCCGCGGACAAGGATTGCGACACCAAGGCCATGCGCGACGAGCTGCTTTCGGCCGAGATCGTGACCAAGATCGAGGGGAGCGGCGTCAACGGGCGCCCGGCGTTCTACACCATCAATGCCACTGTCTTCGAGGACGAGGGTCCGGACGATGAGGAGGTCACGACCTTCGAGAACGTTATCGCCGAGGATGCTCGTGACGAAGCCGAGAACGAGGCTGGGCGCGTTGAAGACGCACCGGCCGCCCGCGCGTCGCGTCATCATGTCGATACCGACGAGACGCTCGACGAGAACGTCGTTCGCGCGTTCACGGCGCGTGCCGGCCGCGGTTTCGGTGGCGGCGGGAAGCGCGACGTCCAGCGTCGCGCCGCACAGGAGCGCTTCCGTGCGGCCGCGCTCGGGCATGCGGATGAGCGCGAAGACGAGCGTCCTGCCAAGTCCGCGGACGCATCTGCTACTAAGCCCGCGGATGACCGGGTTGCGTCCAAGCTGGCGGCCCTTCACAAGGCCGAGCGCATCCGCGCGGAGCACGATGACGAGGCCGCTTCCAAACCTCGCCGTGGTGCGCACTTCAAGAAGGAGCCGGTTGCCGATGGCGAACCGAAGAAGGGCTCGTCTGTGAAACCGGCGGGAAAGAGCGGGGACGTCTCGACCGAAGGCGCCAAACGCGATGCATCCTGTCGTCCGGGTCGCGGTTTCGTTGCGCGCGATGAGTCGAACCGTTCGAAGCGTGGGAACCGTGACGTCGAGGCCGAGAAGGTGGAGCCGGTTGAGTCTTCAAAGCCTGCGGATCGCAAGCCGGCCGCCGAGAAGTCTGAGACGAAGGCTGCGCGCCTGGAGGAGTCCCAGATCGCGCCCGCTGCCCATGAGGAGCGTGGTGGGGAGGAGAAATCGGCGCCCAAGCGTCGCCGCCGTCGCGGAAGCCGCGGCTCGGGCTCCTCGAAGGTCGCTCAGAGCGGCTCCGCCGAACGGGATGGGAAGGTCGTGACCGACGACGAGGCTGCCGGGCATGCCTCCGCGGCAGCGAAAGACGATGCCGCGGTTTCCTCGCCTCAGCATGACAAGGCGGAGAGCGTCTCGCGCAGGCAGCGTCGCGGCGGGCAGCATCCCGCCACCCAGAAGGCGGCGGCCGCGGCCGATACCCATACGGCGGAGCCGAAGCAGGCGGCCGACCAGACCGAGGCTCAGCACGCAGACGTGTCGGCCTTTGATATCGCGCGCGTGCTCGGCCGACGACTTCTCAAGGCGGTCCCGACCTCGACGACGCTCGTCAAGATCCGCGAGCAGCAGACGCAGATCGTGAAGGTCGACAAGGGCGATAAGAAGGCCGCTCCGAGCCGTCCCGCGCACAACGACATGTCGAACCGCAAGATCGCGGAGGATGTCGCGACCGTCGCCGCATGGGTCGAGCGCATGCGCGGCACCGATTTTCCGTTTGCCTCGCGCCGCCAGCGCGCCTACGAGATCTTCAACGACGAGAAGGCCTTCGACGGCAAGCGCGGCGAGCGCCTGGTCAAGCGTCTGGCGGAGAAGGGCATCCAGATGTCCACGCTCAAGGTGACGCCGACGCGCCCGGTGCATTTCACCGGCTTCTACACGCTCGGTGCCGACAAGCCGTTCATCATGGTCGAGAACCTCGACACCTACGACGAGATCGTCAAGCTCCTGCGCGGCCGCAAGAACGCCAAACTCTTTGGTATCAAGGTGGGCGGTGTGATCTTTGGCGGCGGGTGCAAGGCGAGTGTCTCGCACGCGCTCGATGACTACCTGGCCGAGATCGGATACCGTTTCAAGTACGTCTACTATGTGGGCGATATCGACCGCGAGGGCGCACGCATCGTCGAACAGACGCGCAACGCCAACGTGACCGAGGTGCGTCTGCATGCCGGGATGTACCGCGCGATGATCGCCGAGCACAAGCGCCGCGTGAAGGCCGGTGGCGAGTGCGAGCCCGCGGCGGCCAACCAGGGCGTGCCGCAGAACCTCGCGGCCGTGATCAAGGACCTGCCCATGGTGACCCGCGTACAGTTTCGCAATATCCTGCGCGACGGCGGGCGTATCCCGCAGGAGATCTTGATGTCGGCCGATTACCGGGATGGGGACTCGGGGTCGTTTGATCGGATGTTGAATAACTAGGTTGTGCTCAGGCGCTGCTGATTTTTCCGGCCCCGGGAGGGCGGGGTTTAAGTTTGCTGCTCGGACAGTCCTGCTCGCACGGAGAGCACATTAAGTGCTCTCCGGCTCGTGCGGAACTCGCGACAAACTTAAACCCCGCCCTCCCGGGGCCTACCGCCACTGAGTCGCCTTTGCGCGCCCCTGGTTTGGGCGCTGAATGGCACGTTGTTGTTACGGGCCCGTTGATGGCCGCTGCCGCCTTCGGCAGCCGCGCTCTGTTGACTACGGCACATGAAAAGGCGCCCTGGCAGCTAGGTTGCCAGGGCGCCTCTGTTTCTGGGGCTGGGACGGAGGGATTCGAACCCCCAACAGCCGGCACCAAAAACCGGAGTTCTACCGTTGAACTACGTCCCAATATGGTTTGCCGCGCGGTTGCGGCCCGTCTAGTTTACCTAATCCGAGAGGGCATCGCAAACGCCGTCGAGGAGGCGTACCGCCAGGGTCTGTGCGTCGCTTGCGGTGAAGGTGCCGTTGTAGCGCGTCATGCCCGTGAGTTCGATGCGGATGCGGGCCGGCTTTTGCTGGGCCGCGGCGTCTGCCGTGCGGATGCGCTGGGCCAGGTTGTGGCACTCGGAGAGGGCGATCGTGGCGCGCGGGGCGGCGTCCTCGGGCAGCGGGTCGCTTGCGATCTCGAGGACGAGGTCCGCGTCGGTCGGGATATCGTTGTCGCAGAGCATCATGCCGCTGTCGACCGTGGTGGCCGAGGCGATGTTCCACATGCGGGATGCGACGTTGCGCGCGATGGGGTCCTCGCCCACGACGGCGATGCGGAACCGCTCGAGCACGTTGGCCGCGCGCGCGAAGCCGATGCGCGATTCGGCCTCTGAGACCGAGGGCTTGCCCTCCCACACGTGGTGCAGACGGTTGATATAGGCGTAGGTGTCCTGGAAGGCCATACCGTCGGCGAAAAGCCCCACGTTCTCCTGGAACTGCTGGAGGGCAGCCTCGGTATGCGGGCCGAAATAGCCGTCGTCCTCGCCGCAGGCGAAACCGAGCACGTTGAGGGCGCGTTGCAGGGCCTTGACGTCGGCGCCGTGGAAGTTAGGCATGCGCAGGTAGAGCGTGCGGTCGCCGAGCTTGTAGGAGGAGTCGACGAGGGCGCTCCAGCACGGCATGTCGACGATGTCGCCGGCGGGGAGGGCGTTGTCGAGCCTAAACGTGCCCACGGCCTGCGCGGTGGTCGTGCCGAAGCGCTTGCAGGTGAGCTCGTCGGCATCGATATGGTAACCAAGCTGCAGCAGGCGCGACTGCACGTCCTCGACGGCGGCACCCTGCATGCCCGATCTGATAGGTTCCATGTACGGACCCCTTTCGGCGGTGTATCGAAGCACCCGCGCATGGCGGGCGGAACATTCACATATAGCGATAGTTTAGCAAGTTGCGGCACCCCGCGCTTGCCGGGCGCCGCGGGCGATGCCCTAGCTCAGGCGTTCCACAAAGAAATCCGCCATGGAGAGGAAGAGCTCACGGGCGTGGGGGTCGAGCTCGACGCCGGCGAGCGCGGCCTTGGCCTTCTCGGTGAGGTCGAGGGCGTAGGTGCGCGCGTAGTCGATGGACCCGGTCGCATCGAAGATCTCGACGGCACGGGTGAGCGCGGCCGCGTCCTCGGTGCCGGAGGAGAGGATGGCCTCGACCTCGTCGTGGTAGCGCGGATCGGCGAGCGCGTGGACGGCGACGAGCGTGCGCTTGCCTTCGGTGATGTCGGTGCGGAAGTCCTTGCCCGAGTCCTCGCCGATCAGGTTGATGAGGTCGTCCTGGATCTGGAACGCGAGGCCCGTGTGCAGGCCGAACGCGCGCAGCGCCTCGATCTGTCCCTCACTGCCTCCACCGATGATGGCGCCGCAGGCGAGCGGTGCCGCGCCGCTGTAGTAGGCCGTCTTGTGCGTTGCCATGTCGAGATAGTCCTCGACGGTGATGTCGAAGCGCCCGTCGCGCACCCAACCCAGGTCGAGCGCCTGGCCCTCGATGGTGCGGACCGTCATCTCGGTGAGCTCGTGGAGCACGCGGAGCTTGACGTTTGGGGCGAGCGAGTCATCGTCGAGCACGGTCTTGGTGACCATGATGAGCGCGAGGTCGCCGCAGTTGATGGCGAGCCCCGTGCCCTCCGTGAGGTGCAGGCAGGGCTTGCCGCGACGGAGCTGCCCGTTGTCGGCGATGTCGTCGTGGATGAGCGCGCCCGACTGGAAGTGCTCGATCGCGGCCGCGGCGCTCAGCGCGCTCTCGAACGTGCCGCCCACCGCGGTGGCGGCGAGCATGCAGATGAGCGGGCGATGGCGTTTGCCGGCGTTGGCCGAGAACGCGCCCAGGGGCCCGTAGAGATAGGCCTCGATATCGGCCGAGGTCGCCTTGCCCTCGAAGCATGCGGCCAGATACGCATTGATCTGGTCGAGATGGCGGGCGAGAAAATCGGTAAACGGACTGGGCACGTTCCCTCCTCTTGGTAAAGCGCGCGGGTGGCGCGCGTCATGCTCCACCCAGTGTAGATCAAGGCGTCCGGTGCGTCCCGCGGGGGAGGGCGCCCGGGCGGGGCCGATTGGGCGGGTGGGCGGCCCGGGTTCCCGTCCCGGGCTGTCTAAATCAGGCTGAAATGCTCGAGCGCCGTGACCACGCCGTCCTCGAACACGGTTCCCGTCACGTGGTCCGCCTGCTCCTTGAGGTAGTCGGGCGCGTTGCCCATGGCGATCCCGATGTCGACGGCGCGCATGAGTGCCACGTCGTTGCTCGCGTCGCCAAAGCCGTAGACCGTGCCGTGCTCGGAGCCCAGGGCGTCGAGCACGGCTCTGATGCCGGCCTCCTTGGTGCACGAGCGCGGCGAGATCTCTGAGACGCCGAGTTCGAGGTCGTTGACGGTGAGGCGCGGCCCCAAGGAGTCGTCGGCGGCGATGCGGCGCGCGAGCGGGGTCGGCATGAGGATCTTGTAGGCCTTGTAGCCCTCGAGCTGCACCAGGGCGTCGCCGGCCGTCCTCGCATATCCCGGCGCGTTCGGCGCGGCGGCGCTCATGCGGACCACGCGGTTGAGCCCTTCGAAGCGGACCTCCTCGCCCGAATCTTCGAGATAGGGCACGAGCCGCTGCCCGAGCGACGGGTCGATGCACACGTCGCGCACCACGCGGCCGCCGAGCGTGGCGTAGCCGCCCGCCATCCCGATGATGCCCGACCAAGGGAGCTCGAGCAGTTTGGGATGGATGCAGCTGGGGGCGCGCCCGGTGCAGAGGAAGGCGAGGTTGCCTCCGGCCACGAGCGCACGGATCGCCTGGGCGACGGTGTCGTCGGGATAGGGCGAGAGGTCGCGCTCGTCCTCGGGCAGCTCCTGCGCCTTGGCGGGGTCCTGCCAGGCGAGGGTGCCGTCGATGTCGAAGAAGCAGGCGGCGCGCTCGCCTCGGGAGCCATCGCCGTGTCGCCGGACGGGGGCCGTATCGTCCGCGGAGAGGGCACGGTCGGGATGGACGGTCATGGCGGCACCCGCGTCGACCTGTACCGTCCCAACCGACCCGTCGGCATCGAGGCCCATCAACCGGTCGAACTGCGCTTTGACGCGGGGGACCGAGACGCCGATCACCACCTGCACGACCTTGCCGGCGGTGATGGCGCCTTTGGCACCGGCGGTGACGAAGGCGGCGCTCGGGGCGACGACCGCGGTATCGCGCACCTCGACACGTAGGCGCGTGGCGCAGTTGGTGGCGCCCACGATGTTCGCCGCGCCGCCCAAAAGCCCGATGACGCGCTGGGCGAGCGTGCGGTCGGGATCGTCTGCCGGCGCCGCCTTGGAATCTCTGCTACCCGGGCCGGGCTCGACCGGCCCCGCCGTGGGCGCGGCGCCCTCGGCGACGTCGCGTCCCGGGGTCTTGAGGTCGCGGGCGAGGATGATCGTGCGGAACACCACGAAGAAGACCAGGCTGAAGAGGAGGCCGATGACGAGCGCGGTGAGGTAGGCCGCCCCGTGCGTCTTGACGAGCGGAATGAAGTTGAACGCCCCCATCTCGACGAGGCCGCCCGAGAAGATGCCCACCACGCCGGCGAGGTTCATCGCCATCGCGAGGCAGGCGGAGAGCGCGGCGTAGACGACGAAGAGCCCGGGGTTGGTGAACATGAAGAGGAACTCCAGCGGCTCGGTCACGCCGCAGAGGACCGATGCCACGATGGCGGGGACGAGGATGGTCTTGAGCTGGGCCTTGCGCTCGGGTCGCGCCGTCGAGTAGAACGCGGCGGCGATGGCCGGCAGGCCGAAGAGCTTGACCCATCCCGTCGCGGTGAAGCCCGCCCAGGGCGCGAGCTCGGTGAGCGGCCGCGTGCTGTGGGCGATGAGCGGCATCAGGTTGGTCCAGGCCGCGTAGATGCCCCCGTTGACCGCGAGGTTGTCATAGTAGAGCGACATGTAGAGCAGATGGTGCAGGCCGATGGGCTCGAGTGCGCGCTCCAGAAAGACGAAGAGCCCCACGCCCAGGGTTCCCACGTTCGAGATCGCGAGCCTGGCGGTGGCGGTGAGCTGGTAGAACACGGGCAGCACGGCGGCGGAGATGCCCGCCAGCGCGAGCATGGCGAAGAAGCTGATGAGGTAGACGAGCGTGGAGCCCGAGAACGTGCCGAGCCAGTCGGGCACCTTGGCATCGTAGAAGCGGTCGTGGATGGCGACGACGATGCCGGATGCGATGAGCGGGCCCACGACGCCGGTGTCGAGCGTCTTGATGCCGGCGATGACGGTGATACCCGTCGCGGGACCGTCGGCCGAGGGGTAGGGGAGCCCCAGGTTGTTGCCGCTGAGTTTGACGATCTCGCTCATGAAATAGCAGTAGGTGAGATATGCCGCCAGCGCCTCCATGCAGCAGCGCGCCTGTTGTTTTTTGGCGAGGCCGATGGGGAGCGCCACGGCGAACAGGAGCGGGAGCTGCTTGAAAACCGTCCAGGCGCCGCGCAAGACGACGCTCCATACCATGTACCAGGGCGTTCCATAGTTCGCGAGGTCGCCCATGATCGTCGCTGTCGTGGCGACGGTGGAGATGCCCACCATGAGTCCCGATATGCAAAACAGCATGGCCGGGGCGAAGAGCGCCCCTCCAAAGCGTTGGATCTTCTGCAGCATGCGCGTCCTTCCGGGGTCCCGATGTGTTGCAGGTGCATTATAAATGTCCGGTGTTCGGCGAAATCCGGTTTAAACAACTCAAAATGATGCTATCGTCTCAGTCGTATCAAATTAGAGGTGAGTTCGATGCCAAAGGCCCTGTACGAAGGAATCTATCGCGAGATCCGCTCCCGCATCGTCGATGGAACCTATGGGTTCCAGGAGATGCTGCCCACGGAGGCCGAGCTCACCGAGGAGTTCGGGTGCACGCGCAACACGGTGCGCCGCGCCATCTCCATGCTTGCCGACGAGATGTTCGTACAGTCCATCCACGGTAAGGGCGTGCGTGTCATCTGGCTCAAGGGTGAGGGCGGCATGACGGGCGACCTCGAGGAGATCGAGTCCTTCGGTGAGTACGCCAAGCGCAACAACGCCGTGGCATCGACCGAGGTCAAGCTGTTCGAGCACCTCGTGTGCACCGAGCAGCTCTCGCGCCGGCTGGGATTCAAGACGGGGGAGCCGCTGATCCGCCTGGTTCGCGTGCGCAGCCTCAACGGCAATGCCCGCCAGGTCGACCATGACTACCTGCTCGAATCGGTGGTGCACGGGCTCACCCCCGAGATCGCGGGCAGATCCATCTACGGCTACCTGGAGGGCAAGCTGGGCGTCAAGGTGGCCGCGAGCCGTCGAACGGTGAGCGTCGAGCTCGCCAACGACGAGGACTACAGCTACCTCGACCTGGGCAAGTACAACTGCGTCGCCGTCATGGAGAGCCAGTCCTACACCTCCGACGGCATCCTCTTCGAGGTCACGCACGCCCGCACGCACCCCGAGATCTTCCACTACCGCGTGAACTCCCGCCGCTAAGATGCTTCACCCCTTTGTGCCGCCGGTTCAGACGACGGCACCCGAGCGTCGCTGCCCGAGGTGCCGTCGTGCGGCGTGCCGGGCGCGGCACTGCTCGCTTGCGGCAGAGGTCGGTTTATAGACGTTCAGACAAGTAAAGTCAAGCGCTCGAGTCCACTAACCGTTCATCGGCGATTTTCTACCGTTCTGCCAATAGTTGTTTAAACAAATCGTAAATAAGCCTATTGTACAAACTAGCAAGAGGGGCGGATGCCCCGATGACGATCACCGAGACGGCGCTCGATAAGGGCGGGCGTCGCCGGGGTGCGAAAGGGTGGATAGCAATGAACAGCAACATGAGCAGAAGGCAGTTCCTGGGTCTCACCGGTTCCGCGGCCGCGTTCCTCGGCCTGGGCCTGGCGGGCTGCGGCGGCTCCAACGGCGGCTCCGGCTCCGCCTCGGGCTCCGGCAGCGCCGAGGTCTACTACCTCAACTTCAAGCCCGAGGTCGACAAGCAGTGGAAGAAGATCGCCAAGGCCTACAAGAAGGAGAAGGGCGTCGAGGTCAAGATCGTGACCGCCGCCTCCAACACCTATGAGGAGAAGCTCAAGTCCGAGATGTCCAAGAGCTCCGCGCCGACGCTCTTCCAGGTCAACGGTCCCACCGGTCTCAAGAACTGGAAGGACTACTGCGCCGACCTCTCCGGCACCAAGGTTCGCAAGCAGCTCATCGATAAGTCCCTCGTGCTGAAGTCCGACGGCCAGGATCTGGGCATCGACTGGGTCCAGGAGTCCTACGGCATCATCTACAACAAGGAACTCCTCGAGAAGGCCGGCTACAAGGCCGAGGACATCAACTCCTTCGACAAGCTTAAGGCCGCGGCCGACGACATCCAGGCCCGCAAGGACGAGCTCGGTATCGACGGCGCTTTCACCTCCGCCGGCATGGACGATTCCTCCAGCTGGCGCTACACCACCCACCTCGCCAACCTGCCGCTCTACTACGAGTTCGAGAAGTACAAGGACCAGGACGCCGAGGAGATCAAGGGTACCTACCTCGATAACTACAAGCAGATCTTCGACCTCTACATCACCGACTCCACCTGCGACCCGTCCCAGCTCGCCTCCAAGACCGGCGACGACGCCACCAACGAGTTCGCCAACGGCAAGGCCGTCTTCTATCAGAACGGCTCCTGGGCCTACTCCGACCTCACCAAGGCCGGCATGAAGGACGACCAGCTCGGCATGATGCCGATCTACATCGGCGTCGACGGCGAGGAGGACCAGGGCCTGTGCTCCGGCGGCGAGAACTACTGGTGCGTGAGCTCCCAGGCCTCCGAGGACGCCCAGAAAGCGACCGAGGACTTTATGTACTGGGCCGTGACGTCTGAGACCGCGACCAAGATCATCGCCGACGAGATGGGTCTCACCGCCCCGTTCAAGAAGGCCAAGGAGACCGACAACGTCTTCTCGCAGCAGGCCGTGCAGATGGCCAAGGACGGCAAGAAGACCGTCGCCTGGGACTTCGTCTACATCCCCTCCGAGGAGTGGAAGAAGAACCTCAAGAGCGCGCTGATCGCCTACGCCGCCGACAACTCCAAGTGGGACGACGTCAAGAGCGCCTTCGTCGACGGTTGGAAGACCGAGAAGGCCGCCTCTGAGTAAGCGGTGACTGCCCGGGCTATGTGACCAGTAGCGAGGGGCGGGCAGACGAGCGTTTGCCCGCCCCTCGTGCGTTTTCGAAAGGATCCCTCCATGGGTAAGGCACTCAAGCGGTGGTGGCCGCTGTTCATGCTTCCCACCGTGCTGGCGTTTCTGATCGGGTTCGTGATCCCCTTCGTTCAGGGTTTCTACCTCTCGTTCTGCCAGTTCATCACCATCAACAACCCCAAGTTCGTCGGAATCTCCAACTACGTGCGCGCGCTCAGCGACCCGCAGTTCGCGCAGTCGTTCGTCTTCACGGTGGCGTTCGCGTTCCTCTCGACGGTGCTCATCAACGTGATCGCGCTGGCGATCGCCCAGGCGCTCACGCGCAAGGGCCTCAAGGGCACCAACATCTTCCGCACCGTGTTCTTCATGCCCAACCTGATCGGCGGCATCGTGCTGGGCTACATCTGGCAGATCCTCATCAACTGCCTGCTCTCCAACGTGGGCGCCCAGCTCATCGCGCTCAACAGCGCCGCCGGCTTCTGGGGCCTCATCGTCCTGACGCTTTGGCAGCAGGTGGGCTACATGATGATCATCTACATCGCCGGCCTGCAGTCCATCCCGTCCGACTACATCGAGGCCGCCAAGGTCGACGGCGCCACGGCATGGCAGACCTTCTGGAAGGTCAAGATCCCCAACCTCATGCCGACGATCACCATCTGCCTGTTCCTGTCCATCACCAACGGCTTCAAACTCTTCGATCAGAACCTCGCGCTCACCGGCGGCGCCCCGGCGCATGCCACCGAGATGCTCGCCCTCAACATCTACAACACGTTCTACTCGCGTGTCGGTATCGCATGGCAGGGTATCGGCCAGGCCAAGGCCGTCATCTTCTGCATCCTGGTCGTCGCGATCTCGATGATTCAGCTCAAGGCCACCAAGTCCAAGGAGGTGCAGCAGTAATGAAACGCGAGAAGCTCATCAACCGCGTCATCTCGATCGTCTTCACGATCCTGTCGCTCGCCTGGATCTACCCGGTCTTCATGATCGCCCTCAACTCGTTCAAGAAGGCGACCGCGATCAGCACCACCACGGCGTTCGACCTGCTCACGCCCGATACCTTCAACGGCATCGCCAACTATCTGCAGGCCCTGAACGAGCAGGGGTTCGCCTCGGCGTTCATGTACTCGCTCATCATCACGGTCACCTCGGTCGTGCTGATCCTGGTCTGCTGCTCCATGTGCGCCTGGTATGTGGTACGCGTCAACAACAAGATCTCGAAGTTCTTCTACTACCTCTTCGTCTTCTCGATGGTCGTGCCCTTCCAGATGCTCATGTTCACGCTGTCGAACCTCGCCGACCGTATCGGGTTCAACACGCCGTTCAACATCTGCTTCATCTACCTGGGCTTCGGGGCCGGCCTCGCGGTCTTCATGTTCGCCGGGTTCGTCAAGAACATCCCGCTTGAGATCGAGGAGGCGGCCATGATCGACGGCTGCAACCCTGTGCAGGTGTTCTTCAAGATCGTCATGCCCATCATGAAGCCCACCTACATGTCCGTTGGCATCCTCGAGACCATGTGGGTCTGGAACGACTACCTGCTGCCCTACCTCACCCTCGACTCCACCAAGTACAAGACGATCCCCATCTTGATCCAGTACTTCCGCGGCGGCTTCGGCCATGTCGAGTTCGGCCCCATGATGGCCTGCATCATGATGGTCATCATCCCCATCGTCATCATGTACGTCCTGTGCCAGAAGTACATCATCGACGGTGTGGTAGCGGGTGCCGTCAAGGGCTGATCGACGGCTTCCAACTGCAAGTTCCTGCGGCGTCGTTCGCGCGGCGCCGCATCTAGAAAGGTATTGTCATGGCAGAGATCGTACTCAAGCACGTCCAGAAGGTGTATCCCAACACCGAGTCCAAGAAGAAGGGCTTCTTTGGCAAGAAGAAGACCGAGGAGAAGAAGCACAACCTCAAGGTGACCGAGGACGGTGTGCTCGCCGTCGAGGATTTCAACCTCACCGTGCACGACCATGAGTTCATCGTGCTCGTCGGTCCCTCGGGCTGCGGCAAGTCCACGACGATGCGCATGATCGCCGGCCTGGAGGACATCACCTCGGGCGACATCCTCATCGACGGCAAGCGCGTCAACGACGTGGCGCCCAAGGACCGCGACATCGCCATGGTCTTCCAGAGCTACGCGCTCTACCCCAACATGACCGTCTACGAGAACATGGCCTTCACGCTCGAGCTCAAGAAGGTCCCCAAGGACGAGATCGACCGCAAGGTGCGCGCCGCGGCGCAGACCCTCGGCATCACCCAGTACCTGGACCGCAAGCCCAAGGCGCTCTCGGGCGGCCAGCGCCAGCGCGTCGCCATCGGCCGCGCCATCGTGCGCGACCCCAAGGTCTTCCTCATGGACGAGCCCCTGTCGAACCTTGATGCCAAGCTGCGCAACCAGATGCGCGCCGAGCTCATCAAGCTCCGCCACGAGATCAACGGCACCTTCATCTACGTCACCCACGACCAGACCGAGGCCATGACGCTCGGCGACCGCATCGTCGTCATGAAGGACGGCGTGGTCCAGCAGATCGCCACCCCGCAGGAGGTCTTCAACCATCCCGCGAACCTCTTCGTCGCCGGCTTTATCGGCGTGCCGCAGATGAACTTCTTCGATGCCCGCCTTATGCGCTCGGGCAACGCCTTCACCGTCAAGACCGACGACATGACCGTGGCGCTCGATCCCGAGACGTGCGAGCAGCTCGTCGCGAACTGGGACGGCGGCGACTCCAAGGAGATCACGGCCGGCGTGCGTCCCGAGCAGATCCTGCTGGCGAGCGAGGGCGAGCCCAACGCCGTCAAGGGTACCGTCGAGGTCACCGAGCTCATGGGTTCGACCGAGCATGTCCACGTGACGTCGCCCGACGGCCAGTTCGTGCTGATCATCCCCGTGGTCGACCTCGAGGCCAAGGGTGCCCTCAAGACCGGCGACGTCATCTGGTTCAAGTTCGAGAAGAACGCCACCCATCTCTTTGACAAGGACTCCGGCAAGAACCTCATCTAGAGCTACCGAGATTCCCCTTTCCCCTTTTGGCGACTGCGGCCTTTGCCATCCTTTCGCCGCAGCCATATCACGAGCCTCCCCTCCGAGCCATGACGGAGGGGAGGCTTTTTCGTGCGTGGGGTGTGGGATACCGGGCCGGGCGCCGTGCTCCTTGCGGCCCCTCTATCGCGCGCCTTAGCGACATACATAAAAAGACGGGGCCGCACGTTCTGTGCGACCCCGTCGGGAGGACAAGCCGTTATGTCTGCCGTGCGGCTAGCCCAGGTGCCAGATCTCGTCGTTGTACTGGGCGATCGTACGGTCTGACGAGAACGTGCCGGCGTTGGCGATGTTGATGAGCGCCTTGCGCCTCCAGGCATCCTGGTCCTCGTAGTCGGCGAGGACGCGCTCCTTGGTCTGGATGTACTCTTCGAGGTCGAGCAGCGCCATGAACCAGTCCTTGTCCTTGATGTCGTCGTGCAGGCGCTGCAGGCGCTCGGGGTTGCCCGTCGCCATGAAGGCCGGGTTGGTGATGAAGTCGACGAGCAGCTTGATGCCCGGCTTGGCGTAGAGCGCGGGGGCGCTGTAGCCGCCGGTGGCGTAGAGCTCCTCGACCTGCTTGGAGGGGGCGCCGAAAGTGTAGATGTTCCCGTCGCCCACGAGCTCCGCGATCTCGACGTTGGCGCCGTCGAGCGTGCAGAGGGTCACGGCGCCGTTGAGCATGAACTTCATGTTGGAGGTGCCGCTCGCCTCCTTGGAGGCGAGGCTGATCTGCTCGGAGATGTCCGCCGCGGGGATCACGTGCTCGGCCGCGGTGACGTTGTAGTTCTCGATCATCACGACCTGCAGGTAGGGGGCGACGTCGGGGTCGCTGGCGATCCATTTCGAGAGCGTGAGGATCAGATGGATGATGTCCTGCGCGATCGTGTAGGCAGGTGCCGCCTTGCCGCCGAAGATGATGGTGATGGGGTGCGCCGGCTTGTTGCCGTTCTTGATGTCGAAGTACTTCCAGATGATGTAGAGCGCGAGCATCTGCTGACGCTTGTACTCATGGAAGCGTTTGACCTGCACGTCGATGATCGCGTCTGCGGGGATGGTCACGCCCTGCTGGAGTGCCATGAACTCGCGCATGACGGCCTTGGCCTGCATCTTGGTCTCGGCGAGGCGGGCGAGCACGTCCGGATCGCCGGCAAAGTCCGCGAGCTTGGAGAGATCGCCCGTGCGGCGCCAGTCGGTGCCGATCACGTCGTCGAGCAGGCTCGCGAGCGCGGGATTGCAGCCCATGATCCAGCGGCGGAAGGTGATGCCGTTGGTCTTGTTGGAGAACTTCTCGGGGTAGATCTCGTAGAACGGGTGGAGCTCGGTATCCTCGAGGATCTTGGTGTGGAGCGCCGCCACGCCGTTGATGGAGAACCCGAAGTGGATGTCGATGTGCGCCATGTGCACGATGTCGTCCCCGTCGATGATGGCGACACGCGGGTCATCGTGCTCGGTCTTGGCGATGGCGTCGAGTTTGACGATGATGTCGGCGATGGCGGGCGACACCTTGGCGAGGCTCGCGAGCGGCCACTTCTCCAGCGCCTCGGCGAGGATCGTGTGGTTCGTGTAGGCCACCATGGAGCGTACGATCTCGACGGCCTCGGTAAAGTCGATCCCATGCTCGGCGGTGAGCAGGCGGATGAGCTCGGGCACCACCATGGTGGGGTGCGTGTCGTTGATCTGGACGACGGCATAGTCGGCGAGGTCGTGCAGGTTGGAGCCGCGCTCGAGGGCCTCGTCGATCAGGAGCTGCGCCGCGTTGCTCACCATGAAGTACTCCTGGTAGATGCGCAGCAGGCGGCCCTCGTCATCTGAGTCGTCAGGGTAGAGGAACAGCGTGAGGTTCTTGGCGATCTGCGTCTTGTCGAAGTCGATGGAGCCTGTGGGGACGAGACCGTCATCGACTCCCGCCAGGTCGAAGAGGCGCAGACGGTTCTTGGTGGGCTGGCCGTAGCCGGGCACGTCGATGTCGACGAGCTTGGAGGTCACCGAGAAATCGGCGAACTCGACGGTGTAGGAGCGCTTGTCCTCGATAAGGACATCCTGCTCGGCGAGCCATTCGTCGGGCACGGCCTTCTGCTGGTTCTTCTCGAAGCGCTGGCGGAACAGTCCGTAGTGGTAGTTGAGGCCCACGCCGTCGCCCGTGAGGCCGAGCGTGGCGATGGAGTCGAGGAAGCACGCGGCGAGGCGCCCCAGGCCGCCGTTGCCGAGCGAGGGCTCGACCTCGAACTCCTCGATTTTGTTCAAGTCGTGTCCCGCGGCCTCGAGCTGGACCTTGACCTCGTCGTAGAGCCCGAGGTCGATCATGTTGTTGACGAGCAGCTTGCCGATCAGGAACTCGGCGGAGATGTAGTAGAGCTTCTTCTTGCCGGCGTTGAGCGGGCAGGCGGCCGAGTGCTCTTGGACGAGCTTGACGAGCAGCTTGTAGATGCTGCGGTCGTCGAGCCCGGCGAGCGGTTTGCCAAAGGCCTGCTCGGCGCGGTCGTTAAGGTTGATGGTGGGCATGTTACCTCCTATGTCGTGCGCATCTGGCATGCCGGATTGATGCAAGGACCGCGCGGGGGAGAGAATGGGAAAGCCCCGCGCGGGTATGGTCGAAGCGCGCCCGGGCACTTGAGTCCGGGCGCGCCGTGGACGCTAATCGGGAAGTTTGATCTCGCCTGCGGCGGGAACGCGGAAATACGTCTCGGTCCAGGCGGCGAGCTTGTGCTCGAGCTCGCGCGTGATGGCGCCGTCGAGCATGCGCCACGTCCAGTTGCCGCCGAGCGTGGCGGGCGTGTTGATGCGGGCGCGGTTGTCGAGGTCGAGCAGGTCCTGCATGGTGTAGATGCAGGTGTCGCTCACGCTGGCGGCGATGGTGCGGTTGAGGGCGTCGGTGATGGGCTCGCCGGGCGCCCGGTGCGTGTAGAGGGCCGCCTGCTCGCGCTGGCGCGGGGTCGCCGTCCCCTCGAACCAGCCGCGCGCCGTCTCGTTGTCGTGCGTGCCCACATAGGCCACGGTGTTGGCGATGTAGTTGTGCGGCAGGTAGTAGGAGTTGGCGTCCTCGAATGCGAATTGCAGGATCTTCATGCCGGGGAACCCGGTCGTGTCGCGCATCTCGATCACGCCGGGCGTGAGGAAGCCCAAGTCCTCGGCGATGATGGGAAGCTCGCCGAGCTTGGCCTTGAGCGCGTCGAAGAGCTTGATGCCCGGCCCCTGGGTCCATGAGCCAAAGGATGAATCGGGCGAGGAGAACGGGACCTCCCAGTAGGCCTCGAAGCCGCGGAAGTGGTCGAGGCGGATGATGTCGTACATGGTGAGCGCGGCGCGGATGCGACCCTCCCACCAGGTGAAGCCGTCGGCCTCCATGGCATCCCAGTCGTAGATGGGGTTGCCCCAGTACTGGCCGGTGGAGGAGAACTGGTCGGGCGGCGTTCCGGCGACGCTCACGGGGTTGCCGGCGGCGTCGATCTTGAAGAGCTCGGGCGTCGCCCACATCTCGACCGAATCGCGCGAGACGTAGATGGGCAGGTCGCCGATGATGAGGACGTCGCGCTCGTTGGCGTATGCCTTGAGACGGCTCCACTGGCGGTCGAAGAAGTATTGCGTCATGCGGTGGTAGAGCATGCGGTCGGGGTTCGCGGCACAGATCTTGTCGGTCGCGGGGCCGCGACGGCGGCACTCCTCGGGCCATTCCCAGAATGCCTTGAGGCCAAACTCCTCCTTGACGGTCATGAACTCGCAGTAGGGCTCGAGCCAATCGGCGTTGATTTCGATGTAGTCATCGAAATCTGCCGGCTTGTTCGCGCCGAAGCGCCGTGCCGCGCGGTCGAGGATCTCGCGGCGCCCGGTGAAGATGGCGCCGTAGTCCACGCTGGAGGGGTCGGACCCCAGGTGGATGCCGTCGATGTCCTTCTGCTCCAGATAGCCTTGCTCGAGAAGCTCGGCGAAATCGATGAAGTTGGGATTGCCGGCACGCGCCGAGAACGATTGGTAGGGGGAGTCCCCGTAGCTGGTGGTCGTGAGGGGCAGGATCTGCCAATAGTGTTGTTTGCACAACGCTAGAAAATCGACGAACTTATAGGCGCTCTCGCCGAAGCCGCCGATGCCGTACGGTCCGGGGAGGGACGACACGGGCATGAGGACACCGCTTGCACGCTCCATGGATGCGTTCACCATCCTTTGATCAGGGCTGCGACTGTCGCGTTCGGGGAGTTCACAGCCCGGCTCTACAATCAGAAACACCTGTATTCTAAACCAAGTTGTTTAAACATGTTGCGAGCACAGGGCAAAGATGGAGCCTTCGCGAACGCTTTTCCGCGAGCGGTGCGGTTGGATGGGTGGGCGGGGATTCTGGGGCCGAGGGCCAGCGCCGCTTGATCGGATGAAGCCCTGGGGCGCCGGGCCCGTGTCCAAGGCCGGGGGCGGGCCCGGTCGGACGGGTCGGGGAGATGACCCTGCCATGAAAAATGCCCCGGTCTCCGTGGGGACCGGGGCATGATGCCGTTTCATGGGGCAGACGCCGCGGTATGGGCGTCACCCTTTATGCGGGACCGGATCGACGATGCCGCTACTTGGCGTCGGCGAAGCCGTTGGGGTTATGCGACTGCCAGTTCCAGCTGTCGCGGCACATGTCGTCGATGTCGTACTGTGCCTTCCAGCCCATCTCGCGCTCGGCCTTGGAGGCATCGCACCAGTTGGCGGCGATGTCGCCGTCGCGGCGCGGGCAGATCTTATAGGGGAGCTCCTTGCCGCAGGCCTTCTCGAACGCGTGGATCACGTCGAGGACGGAGCTGCCGGTGCCGGTGCCCAGGTTGAAGATCTCGACGCCGGTCTTGCCGTTCATCCAGTTGAGCGCGGCGACATGGCCCGAGGCGAGGTCGCAGACATGGATGTAGTCGCGCACGCCGGTGCCGTCGGGCGTGGGGTAGTCGTTGCCGAAGACCTGGACGGCCTTGAGCTTGCCCACGGCGACCTGCGCCACGTAGGGGACGAGGTTGTTGGGGATGCCCTTGGGGTCCTCGCCGATGAGGCCCGAGGGATGCGCTCCGATGGGGTTGAAGTAGCGGAGCAGCACGACGTCCCACTCGGGGTCGGCGGTGTGGACGTCCATGAGGATCTGCTCGATCATCCACTTGGTCCAGCCGTAGGGGTTGGTCGCGGGCTTCTTGGGGTCCTGCTCGGTGACGGGCGGGTTGTCCGGGTCGCCGTAGACGGTCGAGGAGCTCGAGAAGATGATGGACTTGCAGCCGTGGTTGCGCATGACGTCGAGCAGGACGAGCGTGTTCTCGATGTTGTTGTGGTAGTACTCGATGGGCTTGTGGACCGACTCGCCGACGGCCTTGAAGCCGGCGAAGTGGATCACGCGGTCGATGTGGTGGGTGTCGAAGATCTTATCCATGGCCTCGCGGTCGAGGACGTTGGCCTCGTAGAAGGTGAGGTTCTTGGCGGCCTCGTCGCCCACGATGGTCTTGACGCGGTCGACGGCGACGGCGCTCGAGTTGGAGAGGTCGTCGACGATGACGACCTGGTAGCCGCCCTCGAGCAGCTGGACGACGGTGTGAGAGCCGATGAAGCCGGCGCCACCGGTGACGAGAACGCAGGTGTCCTCGGGTTTGAGAGCTTCTGACATGCGATGTCTCCTTTCACGGAACATATCTTGGGCAAGTATAGCGCAGGGTACCGGGGGCGTTGCGCGCCCCCGGCGGTATTCGCGACATCGTTACGCGCATATTGTGGACGGAGCCCCGCCCGGGCGCCCCATCCGTCCGTCTGCGGGGCAGTTTGAGCAAATTGGATGGTGCCCGGTAACATGCGCTATCCTAGGAAACGTTGAATTGCGACATATATATAGACACGTAACGGAGCTCATATGTCACAACATGTTACCGATTCCCTGCTCTCGCAGGATGTTTCCCGCCGCACGGCGCTCAAGGCGCTCTTCGGCGCCGCGTCCGCGGCCGTGCTCTTCGGCCTCCCGCAGCGCACGTATGCCGCCGAGGCGTCCCAGGAGACCACCGACAAGCTCAACGAGGCGCAGGCCAAGGTCGACGAGGTGCAGAAGCAGCTCGACGGCATCGCCAGCGAGTACTCGGCGCTTGCCTCGAAGAACGCCGACACGCTCAACAAGATCGAGGGCGTTCAGTCCCAGATCGATGAGACGCAGGCCAAGATCGACGCCAAGAAGAGCGAGCTCAAGAAGAAGCGCGAGGGCCTCTCGGACCGCGTCGCCGCGAGCTACAAGTCGGGCGGCACCAACGTGCTGTCGCTGCTTTTGACCTCGGGCTCGTTCGAGGAGCTCGTCGCCAACACCCACTATGTGGAGAAGGTCAACAAGAGCGACCGCGACGCCATCGCCGACATCCAGACGATCCAGACTGAGCTCGACAGCCAGAAGGCCTCTCTCGAGAAGCAGAAAGAGGACCTCGAGGCCCTCAAGGATAAGCAGACCGACCAGATGAAGAGCATGCAGTCCAAGCAGGCCGAGGTCCAGAGCGTCCTCAACGGCCTCTCGGACGACGTCAAGGAGCTCATGGCCAAGCGCGATTCCGAGATCCTCGCCGCCGCCCAGGCGGAGGAGGAGGCCAAGAAGGCGACCGCCGCGGCCCAGCAGCCCACGTACTCGGGCGGCTCGAGCTCGGGTGGCAGCTCGTCGGGCGGTGGCAGCTACAGCGGCGGCACCCCGCAGCAGAGCGGCGGTTCCGGCAAGCAGCAGGCTGTCGTCAACGCCTGCTACTCCACGCCCTCGCCTGGTCTCAACTGGTGCGCCGCGTGGGTCACGAACGTCTTCCGCAACGCCGGCGTGGGCTACTTCGGCGGCAACGCGTGCGATATGTTCAACGCGTACTGCTACAGCTCCGACCGCTCGGCCCTGCAGGTGGGCATGATCGTCGCCGACTCCTCGCACGCCGGCACCGGCAGTCCGGGACTCCTGTACGGTCATGTCGGCATCTACGTTGGCAACAACATCGTCATGAGCAACGAGGGCTCCATCACGTCAAAGTCGCTCGATTCGTTCATCGCGTTCTACGGGACCGGTTCGGGCGTGCGCTGGGGATGGCTCGGCGGAATCGCGCTGTCGTAGCGCTGCCTAATTTCAATGGGGGTTGGCCCGGCACCCTGCGCACCGGCCGACATTTTGACTGCCTGCTCGGACAGTCCTGC
>ERZ808240.2421-NODE-2421-length-20461-cov-43.757865_pt1 | contig 20461 bp, 11 predicted proteins | sample MGYA00521084_ERZ808240 | MGnify/ENA primary metagenome ERZ808240 (study PRJEB31516, sample SAMN03275571) | gut metagenome | biome: mammalia-associated habitat; material: feces | host: Papio cynocephalus | place: Kenya | collected 2012-08-06 ...
TAGGTGGAGAGGTGGAGTTGACCAACAACTTCGGCTCGACAGGTGGCTTCAAGTGTCGTCCTTGCCTGGGTGTGAAGTGGGACTTTTAGAATATCAATTGAGCCGTTTTTTGTTTATGAATATAGGGTCTATGGAAGTAGTCAATGGGCAAAAGACATCGTAAGATGAGAAAACCGCCTTACGGAAGAACCTGTAGGTGGTCGGCAATATAAAAAAGTAGGAGGAAATGTCTTTTATGATTAGCATTACCTCCTACTAATTATTAGCAATAAGCACAGCTTATGCTCTAATTATTTTTTCACATACAGCTTGAAATTCTTCACGCTTCCTGGTGCTCCTTGCTCTGCCCTGGGCAAATACTCAAAGGCGGATATGGTAACTTCCTTCCCCATGTCTACGATGCCGAGATGAGGGAACGAGGCACCCTTTTCGGTCTGCCAATAAGTGCTCTCCTGTAGGTCGAACATCTTGTCGAGGGTAGAGTTGCCTTTCTCGCTGTCGGCATAGTAAGCCACCCAGTTGTTGCGGTCGATTCGGTTTCCCTGTGCGTCCTGCAAATAGACCTCGGCAATGGCGATTTGGCTATCTCCACTTTGGCTACTTTCCGCTTGCAATGCAAAATAGCGTCCAGTCACGGGTTTCTCCAATTTGATGGTCTGCCAACCGTTTCCAGATTTGAATTCGCCTTGTAGCACTGGCGTGTCGGAATTCAAGTCCATGCGATTGCCAGGTTCGTTGTGCTTGTTGCTCTTTTCAAGGTTTAGCTTGTCCAACTCTGGATGGTCTTGGCAGAAGGCGGTAGGAGCTACGGTAGAGCCTGGCTTTCCAGCTTCGCCCTTAGGACCTACTACATCGAGAACGATGACCTCGTTCTTGCCTTTCTTCAGCCAGCAGCCTGGCAGATACAATGTTTGCTGTGGACCGATTTGCCAGAAGCGTCCTAAGGCATGGCCGTTGACATAGACCTGTCCTTTGCCGAATGCCTCCATGTTGAGGAAGGTGTCGCCCACCTTGCTGATATTGAAGTAGCCACGGTAGTAGCCTGCCTTGGTCTGTAGCCCCCGCATCTTGTTGGTTGGCATATTGAGCGCCTTGACGGCGGTTTGGTAATCGTCGGCGATGGTGCTGTTGGTCCAGAGGGTAGGGGTGAGGGTAACATCGCAGTTCTCCTTTTGCGAAGAGAGGGTCACGTTGCCGATGATGCCCTTGTAGTCCTTGATGGCGCGGCCGAAGTTGATTCTGCCCATGCCCTCCACCACTATTGTGAGGTTGGCACCCTGTGGCATGGCTGGCAATTCCAGTGATTTCTCGTTCTTCACACGGTCTATCTTGCCAACATACTTGCCGTTTATATAAACTTGGGCAAAGTCGTGGAACTCGCCAATGAGGGTAGAAGTACCCTCGATGGCAGGAACTGTGGTTTCATATACCATGGTTCCCCAACCCATGTCCATGTCCTCGAAACTCTGAGGGGCATTGCTTTCCTTCTGGTTGCCGATGCCATAGCTCAAAGGTTTGTATTCGGTCAACTTGAACTCTGGTACAGAGATGATGCTCATCGGAGCCTTAGGAACGGCAGGCAATTTCTTTCCATCGGTATATTTGGACATCATCTTCTGCAATTCGTAGAATTTGGGTGTAGCCAATCCCCATTCGTTGATAGGAGCATCGTAATCGTAAGAAGTTACGTCTGGCTGGAAACCTGGAGAATTAGCACCAGCCCAATGACCGAAACTTGTGCCTCCGTGGGTCATGTAGAGTGAGAAACTGATACCCTTGCTGAGCATCTCGTCCATGCCTTCCACCATGTCTTTGGCCGGTCGAGTCTCATGGCGAGCACCCCATTTGTCGAACCATCCGCTCCAGAACTCTGAGCACATCTTAGGTGCGTCGGGGCGAACTTCGCCAAGGCGCTTGAATTGCTCGTCGATGTTGGCACCCGTACCGAAGTTCATCGTCCACGTCAAGTCGTCGAGGCCATTGTTGAGAAAGTTACTTGACCAGTCGCACTGGAAGAGGCTTACCTTGTCGAAGCCACTCTTCTTCACGATGTCACGGATGGCACTCACATAAGGCTTGTCCTTTCCGTAAGAGCCATACTCGTTCTCAACTTGCACCATGATGATAGGCCCACCATTTTGTATGGTGAGCGGAGCGAGTTGCTTGCCCACTTCCTTTTCGAAAATCTCCACGCGCTGCATGAAATAAGGATCTTGCTCGCGCAGGCGAATGTCTTTCTTCTTCAGCAGCCACCAGGGCAGACCTCCCATTTCCCACTCGGCGCAGACGTATGGGCCTGGGCGTACGATGACGTACATTCCATTTTTCTGACAGAGACGACAGAAGGCAGCTACATCGTTGTTGCCCGTGAAATCGAATTTTCCCTCTTGCTGTTCATGGATGTTCCAGAACACGTAGAGGCAAACGGTGTTCATGCCCAATGCCTTACACATTTTGATGCGGTGCTCCCAGTAAGCGCGGGGAATGCGAGGGTAGTGTAATTCGGCAGCTTTCACCACGAAAGGCTTTCCGTTCAATAGAAAAGTCTTGTTGCCTGTAGTGAAAGTACCTCCTTTTTTTGCTTCCATCGTCGTGGTTGGTGCAACCAAGAGGAGGGAAGCCATTGCTAAAGATTGGATGGTTCTATATAACTTCATGTCTTTGTAATTATAGCTTAGTTATAAGCCTATTTGAATTTTATAAAATATTGATTTGCTTCGATGGCAAAAATACTAAAAATTCTCCTAAGGGAGCGTATGTAAATCGTTCAATTAGGAGAAAATATCGTTAAAATGATTTATTTTTCAACGAAAGTAGTGATGCTGCGAGGCGACAAAACTGTGTTTCCATCAGAGCGTCCTACTGGAGCCAGGCTTTCGGAAGAGATGTCGCTCGTGCGATAGAGTTGCCAATTTCTCGTATTACCTTCGTCTATTTTGAATGAAACGGGTTTTAAGTCTTCGGAATAATTAATGGCCACAATGACCCATTTACCATCCGTATTCTTATAGGCAGAGCACATCACTCCTGTTGGATCGTTGTATCCCTCTTCGATGTTTTTGCCATCGGCAGAGCGGGTGGAGATGTCAAATCGCTGTGCTCCCGGGCGAATGAACCGACTGTAGTTTCCCAAAGCCCACATCAACTTGGAATCTACAGCCCATCCGCTTTTCCAACCATCGTTGCTATAGATGCGGATAAGACCGTCGCGATAGTTGCCTCCTGCAGCGCGCCACCAGCTCCAGCTCTCGGCATTGGCATACACCAAGTCGTGGTGGATGACACGAGCCACATAGAGGGCTGTCTTCATGGAGAAGTCGTAAGGTGTCCCCCCTCCTATCTCATCGTCATTGCCCATGATGCAAATCTCAGTTTGCCAAAATTTAATGTTCTTCTGCTGGCAAGCTTCACGTACCTTCATACGGATTTCCCTCATGTACGGGATTGGTGTGTTCGTCCAGTAACTATGCGCTCCGATAAGAGGCATCACTTGCTTTACATTGCCAAGATAAGTTTTGGTACTGTCCTTGCTGAAGAAAGACTTGATTTCATTTCCACGTTGCCAGTCGGTCTCATGGATTCCTAACAAACATCTGTAGTCGCTCGACTCATTGATGAGGATTTCGGTGTTGAGCTTGTTCTTTACAAGAGCTTTGCTTATCTCCTTAGCCACGTGTGCCACTTCTCGATTCGTGGCAGGACTGCCTTCCTGCTTCGGTCCCAGCCAATTCCAATGTCCGTCTGGCTCGTTAATCGGACTGATATAATTGAAATGGATGCTATCATTTTCCTCGATTCCTTTGAGCGAAGTGGCGATGAACTTTCCGAACTTGCCATAGCAATCGTCCTTGAGGTTGATGGTTCCATCTCGCCCAGTGTTGGTAGCTAATCCATTCTTGGTAAAAAAGACAGGTGCTGAATTGCAGAAAGCAAGGAAGTAAGGCACTCCTCGTTGCTTGGCGAGTTTCAAGAATTTACGCTGTCCTGCCTGTTTGCTCCAATCATAGGTGCCATCTGCATTGAGAAAGCATTGGGTGCGAGTACCAGGTTGTATCTGTGCGGTCTCACCTTGTTCTTCACTTCCAGCACCAAGATTAAATCTCCATATCGACAGTCCAATGCCTTTAGGTTTGCCTTGTGCGTCATTTTCGGTAGAGAAAAGCCAATCGGCAATCTGCTCTTGCTGTTTTCCCGGCCAGAGTCCTAAAAACTGCATGCTCCATGCATCGCTGGCTCCGAAATGTTGGATGTGTTGTTCTGGCGACTGTGTAAGAATGGTATATTGTGTAGGCTTGTTGTTTGCGGAGGTTGCCCCTGGCAGTGCTGTCAACCAAGCCAATGCTCCTATTAGTATAGAGGTATTTTTCATATTTCAGGATGATTTGAAAAAAAATGAGGGGACAGGCAACATGCCTGCCCCCTATGTTTATGTCTTCTACTTCTTGTTTGCTATTCTTTATTGATAACCCTCGTTCTGTTTGATGGTACCGTTACTCATGGTAATCTCAGAGTTAGGAATGGCATAGAGAAGATCGCGAGGCGCCTGGAAGTTGATGCCCTTGTTGCTATTCTCCTGTTGGTTGGTGGTTTCGTATGGGTCGGTAGAGGTCTCTGTGTTGTATTTTACAAAAGTACCATTAGGACCGAAGAGGTGCTCCATCATGGTTTTCCCGTCATCCATCTTCCAACGGCGAATGTCATCAAGACGAGTTCCTTCGAGAGCTAACTCCAAGCGGCGCTCGGTGCGGATGGCGTCACGGAGTGCTGTGCCTGTGGAAGTGATGTCTTGCAAGTGTACACGGTTGCGTATCTGTTTCAATGCCCACTGTGCCTCGCTGTCGTGGTTGAGGGCATTCTCTACCTCTGCATACATCAGCAATACCTCTGCATAGCGCATCAAGCGGATATTCAATGCATTGTGTGCGGCATCATAAGGGCTGGGGCGCTTGGCCACAGGAATGTAGAGCTTCATGTTGCATCTACCAGACTTATGGTTCTTCGCAGAGATGGAATATGGATTGTCTTTGTTCCAAGTATCATCTCCTGGTACGTCTGTTTGTCCATCGTGTAGGATGGTATATTTCAGGCGAATCTCGTCACCGGCATTCTTGAAGGCATTCTCCAAGTCGCTGGTTGGAAGCCCCCATGCCCATCCTTTGTCATCACGAGAACCTACTACCACAGAGTAACGCTGTCCCAGAGCATACTGAGTGTCGTCGCTACACTGAATTTCAAAGATGCTCTCATCTCCATTGTCGTAATCCATGTTCCATACCTTGCTGAAATCATCCATCAACTTATACTCTGGAGTACCACTGGCGTATGAGCCACGGCAGCAGAGGTCTTGCAAGAGAGGTTCTGCCTCTTCATACTTGCCCTGGTAGAGATAGGCTTTGGCCAGATAAGCTTTGGCTGCGCCACTTGTGGCACGTCCCATGTCGGCATCGCTATATTCTGCTTTCTTTGGGAGGTCGGCAATGGCATCCTTGAAGTCTTGCTCTATCTGCGCATAAGTTTCTTCTTTTGTGGCACGGGTGATGCCCTGTACTTCTGAAGGCATGAGTAATGACTTGACCAATGGAACGCCACCAAAGTTCTTCACCAAGTCGAAGTAATAAAAACCACGTAGGAACTTAGCCTCTGCGATCAATCGCTTCTGTAGCTTTTCATCAGTGAAAGTTACTTCTGGTATCTTGTTGATGGCGATGTTGCACTGGGTGATGCCCTTGTAGCGGTACTGCCAGAAGTTTTGGCAAGCATTGCCCAAGTCGATGGTGTTGCCGGTGAACTGAGCGGCGGGTCGATAATCACCAGGGTCTTGAGCGGTATTCCCCATCCAGCAATCGTCGGTGGTCATGTTGCACATGTTGTAGAACTTGTAAATCTGCCACCAATCACGACCATCAAGGTAGTTGTAGCAACCTGTGATTTGCTTCTCGCATTCTTCCTCTGTTGTGAAGTAGTTAGTCATGTCTTGTTGGCCACGTATTGGCTCGTCAAGGAAGTCTGAGCATGATGTCATGCCCATAGCCAAGGCTGAGGCCAAGGTCAAACCAATGATATATCTTTTCATAATCTTTGTTCCTTAATATTTTTGATGATACATATTTTAAAAAATGTATTAGAAGCTCATGTTCAACCCAAAGAGGAAGGTACGTGGGTTGGGATAACCGCTATAGTCGATACCTGCCTCTGTCACACTTTTGCCCATGGAAGCCGTCTCAGGATCGGCACCTGAGTAGCTTGTGATGGTAAATAGGTTTTGTGCAGAGAATGACAAGCGTAGATTGAGCTTGTTGTTGAACCATTTCTTTGGCAAAGTGTAGCCTATCTGAAGCAACTTGCAGCGGAAGTAAGAACCGTCTTCTACGAAGAAGTCAGATACTCGCTTGTAGTTCATGTTGGCGTCATTCACAGAGAGGCGAGGATATTCTGCGCCCGTGTTATCTGCGCGCCATGTCTTGTCGTAGGTGCCTGCATACACATTCTCTCCATTGGTTCCTGCATAACGCCCCTTGTTGAGGTTGTAGATGTCGTTGCCAATAGTGCCATAGAAGTTAGCTGTGAAGTCGATACCTTTCCAGGCGGCATTGAGGTTCAAGCCCACCATGAGGTCTGGGAATGGATTACCAATATGTGTCTTGTCGCCGGAGTCGATCACGCCATCGTTGTTTAAATCCACAAAGCGAAGGTCGCCTGGTTTGGCATTGGGCTGCAAGGCTGTGCCATGTTCGTTGGTGTAGCTCTTTACCTCGGTCTCATTTTGGAAAATACCGTCTGTCTTATAACCCCAGAATTGGCTGAGAGATTCTCCTTCGGCATTGCGAACGATATAGTCGCCGCTGAATCCACCCGACCAGATGTAGTCGCCGTTCAATTTCAAGGCTTTGTTCTTCACTTGCGAGAGGTTCAAGCCGATGCCGTATGTAAAGTCTCCTGCCTGATCGTTCCAGTTGATTCCTAATTCCCAACCAGTGGCCTTCATCTTGCCTACGTTCTCCCACATCTGACCGTTCCACATTGGATAACCCAAGATGAGAAGGTTGTCTTTCTTCATCAACATATCATGGGATGTCTTCTCGAAATAGTCGGCTGTAACTTTCAAGCGGCTCTGGAGGAGAGCGAGGTCGAGACCTATGTTCCAGTCTTCCACTGTCTCCCATTTCAAGTTGCTGTTACCGATGCCACTAACAGTGGAGCCAATGACACGATTGTTGCCGAAAACATAATCGGTTGTACCGATGGAGCTGAGGTATGCAGAGTTGTCGATGTTTTGGTTACCAACCTTACCCCAACCCGCACGAATCTTGATGTCGTCGAATATCTTTTGGTTCTTCATAAACTCCTCGCCTGTCAAACGGTAAGCAGCTGATACTGATGGGAACGTAGCCCACTTGTTCTCCTTGGAGAACTTAGAGGAACCATCCACACGGATAGAGGCAGTCAGATAATACTTCTCTGCATAATTGTACATCACACGACCCAGGTATGAAATCAAAGATGTGAAACTATCTGTACCTGTGGCGGCTGGATTCTTTGTTCCTGAGCTTGGGTAACGAAGAGTCTCGTCGTTGTTTGGTATGTTCTCTGAGTACGCTTGTGCCCAATAGTCTTGGAAACGCTCCATCGTGTAACCGCCCATCAAGTTGATGTTGTGCTTCTTGTTGAGGGTTGTCATGTAGTTTACGGTGTTGGTCCAGTTCCAATCTGCCCAGTTTTCCATCTTGCGAGTGGAGTTGTTGTTCTCGTTTTGCTCCAAGTTGTCGATGAAGAAGTTTACGTTGAATGTATCTGTCCTGCGGAAACGAGCATTCAAGCCAAATTGTGATTTGATGGTCAACCCCTTGATAGGAGTCAGACTGATGTATGGAGTGGCGAGCAATCCATACTCACTGACACCAGAGTCCATACGATACATTGTTGCCACAGGGTTCCACTTCTCATTGTTGTTGGAGCGGGCGTAGTTGCTGTATGGATTACTGGTCCATTCGCTCTTGTCACGCATCACTGGGGTAGTAGGATCCATTGCCATGATATCATCCAGCCAATTTGTTGTGTCGTCCCACTGCTTTGGTGTGTCATTCCACTGCTCGTAGCGAGGAGTGAAGTCAATGCCTGCCTTGACGATTTTATTGAAATTGTACTCAGTGGAGAAACGAGCTGAGAGTTTCTGCCACTGACCCACTTTGTACTGTGAGTCTTGCTTGTAGTAGCCGATGCTACCTGAGTATATCATCTTGTCGTTACCACCCGAGAAATTGAGATCGTAATTCTGCTGCACTGCAACATCGTTGATACATTCTTTCCACCAGTCGGTATATACGTCTGTAGACCCTTTGAAAGGAGAGACATTGCCGTCATTGGTATAGCGAGCATCAAATACTTTCTTGTATTCCTCTGAGTCTGCCATCTTCTGCTTCTTCAGGGTCTGGAGACCTACGGTGGCTGTTACGTTGAACTTCGCATCACCTTTCTTGCCTTTCTTGGTGGTAATCAATACGACACCATTCGAAGCGCGAGTACCATAGATGGCAGATGCAGAGGCATCCTTCAACACCTGCATGCTCTCGATGTCATTTTGGTTGAGAAAGCTGATGTCGGTACCTACAGGCATGCCATCCACAACGTAGAGAGGGTCTGAACCATTGACGGTTGTGACACCACGGATGATGACACGAGGAGATGAACCAGGGCTACCAGTGCCACTTACCTGAACACCGTTCACCTGACCTTGGAGGGCGTTCATGACATTACCCGTAGAGAGCTTCTCCAGCTTATCTCCCTTGATGGCGGAGATGGAACTGGTGAGGTCGCCTTTCTTAACCTGGCCATAACCGATTACGACTATTTCATTCAAGTCGGTGGCATTGTCTTTCATTACGATGTTGATCTGCGAACGGTTGCCTACCTTGATTTCCTGATTGGCCATACCCACGTAAGAGATAACGAGGGTCGCGTTTTTGTCGGCTTCGATAGTGTAGTTACCGTCCAAGTCGGTTACAGCGCCTTTGGCAGAACCCTTCACCTTTACATAAGCACCGATTACAGGTTCATTGTTGCCATCTACTACTGTACCTGTCACCTTGGTGCTCTGAGCATTCATGCTCAGGGCAAAACAGGTGGCTATGGCTGTTGCATAATATCTTTTTTTCATTTTGCTTTTTATATAAATGTGGGATGAATGATTTTTATTTCACGCGGATGATACGAGAACGCAAGAGTGAATAATCAAACTCGAAGCGATATTTACCAGTTGCTGGAGCGGTTACTCCCTTCATGTTCTCACCGCCATTGGCTACGTTCTTCTCATTGTCGTCGGAACCGTCAAAGCGCCAATATGGCTCTGGCCACCAGCCCCAGATATGGGTTTGAGTAATGGTAAATGAAATTTTGTCTCCAGCGGTTAAGTCCATTTCCCCATAAAGCAGGTATGGATTTTGCTTGTCTTGTTTCAAGATGTATGCTCCGTCGTTAGGGTTGGTCGTCCAGTTTGAAATTCCTGGCAAGCCTTCTCCTGCCAAGCAGATTTGTGCTGTTTGTGCACCCGCTCCATCGTTCATGTCAACTTTGGTGGTGCCGTCGAGTGTCATCTTCTTGGTGGTAGGGGTATATTCCTTTACTTCATATTTACCAGTTACTGTATTGATGTTGATTTCATAATATCCCACCTTGTCGAGGATGATTTGCTGTGCGGTGGTAGGGTCGCTGGTTAACAGACCTGTGTTAGCATCAGGACCGAAGCAGATAGGATAGAAATCTGTTTTCTGTGGAATGAATCGGATTCCAGTGCCAGCTTTCTGATTGTAGTAGTGGGCACGATATTGGTATTCTCCTGTATGTTCGATGAGCATAGGCACACCATAAAGGTCGCTTGTCAAATCATCAGCGTCGGAAACATCGGCAAGATACATCTTTGCGAAATCTGGTAGTTCGCTGACGTTGATGGTGCTTTGGGAAGATGTATGGTTGCCCTGTGCGTCGTATATGGTAAGTGTCATATCGAGAGATTCCTCCTTGGCAGGCAAGTCGTAAACCTTGCTCAATTTGTATTCTGTACCACTAATTAAAATAGAATCTTTTACGTTGATGGCAGGGATGTTTACCACCACGCTCTGCAACTTCTTGTTGTCGGAGAAAGTTGAGTTCAAGTTTAATTTAGGATTCTGTACCAATACGGTAAGCTCGGCAGAAGGCGCTTGAACGAATTTAGGGGCAGTATAGTCTCCGTCGCCCGTTATGGTGAGGGTGGTGGATGTTGTGTTTCCTACTACGTCTTCCGCGGTTACCTCCAATGGAAATGAGCTGTTGTCGGTCCAGTCTGAGGATGGAGTATAAGCATAAGATAGGTTATACTCATGAAGCAGACTGTCGCCATAGATTTCCAAGAGATTGATGGTCTTGTCGAGGAGCATGTCCTCGTTTTTGAGTCGGATGGACTTGATGCCGTCGGCATCGTTGATTTTTCCACTGATAGTAAAGGCACGTCCTGGTTCAGCCATGATATGGCTTTGGTCTAATACAATAGTAGGATCTTTGCCATCTACTGCTGTAAAATCGTCATCACTGCTACATGATTGGAATGACAAACCTATCATGGCTGCGACAGACCAACCGAGAGCTAATCTTACATAAAATGGTTTAGTTGTCATAAGACGTTTTGGTTTAGTTATTAATTTTATGAATGTTATTTCAGTTTTGTTACCTTACTCATTTTCTTTCGCCTTGTTAAGATTCTATTTTAGCTATTGAAGATTTAAAACGTTTTTCTGGTCATCTCATTGTTGTGTCGGTTGCAAAATTATTAGTTTATTGCCAAATTGTGGGGTTAAAAATCATGCAGAAAAGGGTAATGAAACATGCAATGCAAGATTTGTGTCATAGTTTTGCATGCTTACATCTCCAATTTTAATGTAGTTTTTCTTGAAAAATAGTTAATTTGCTGTTGCTTCTACTTATTTTAAAAAAAGAAATATGTATATTTGTAAAAAAATAAATCTATCGGATGACTACTGTACTTACATCAGCGACATTGCAATATATAGTCAAAAAACTGTTACATTCCTCTCACCAAATAAAAGTATTTCTTGGGGGGGTATTAATCTTCTTGCTCCTTACCTTGAGAATAGATGCTAATCCATATTCTATTCGTACTTTAGGACTGGAACAAGGCTTGTCGTGCAACTATGTTGTCAATATAGCGCAAGACAAGAATGGGTTTCTATGGTTTGCCACAGAGGAGGGATTGAACTGTTTTGACGGCGAACAATTCTTCAATTATTATAAGAACCGGCATTCTGTCAACAGCATCTCCAGCAGCGAACTCAACTGTGTCCTCGATGACCCTCGGCATCCTTGGCTCTGGATTGGGACCAAGAACGATGGACTCAACTGTCTCAACTACGAGACAGATGTATTCACCTGTTATAAACACGATGCCAGCAACAACCATAGTATCGCCACCAACGACATCACGCACATAGCCCCTGCCGCTGATGGCAATATTTGGATTACGACTTATTGGAGGGGTGTGGAATATCTCAATACTCAGCGCGGAATCTTCACACACTATAATAAGAGTAATGTGAAGGGAATGCCTGATAACCAACTTTGGTGTGTTACCGACCTTGGCAATGGCATTGTAATGGCGGGACATGTCAAGGCTGGAATATCTATCATTGACACGCACAATCGCACAGCCCGCAATTACCAACATGCCGATGGCAATCCTAACTCCATCTCCAGCAACGAGGTGAATTGCATCTATAAAGATCGTAATGGAACTATCTGGATTGGAACAGCCGAAGGATTGGACATATTCGACCAAGTGAACCAACGTTTCGTCCATGTGGCAAAAGATGTGTTGAATGGATTTCGCATCTATGACATAAAACAATTCTCGGATGGCAATATCTGGGTTGCCACGGAGGCGAAGGGCATCGCCGTCATTGGACTTAACCAGAGGCCTTTCAATGTCAGTCTTCACTATACCTGCACTTTCTTGCACGAAGGTGACACGGAATATGACTTGGCTGGCAACAGTGTGAGATGCCTCTTGGAAGATAAATATAATAATGTATGGGCGGGACTCTATGGCAACGGCATCAACTTCTTGACGCAATGCCATCCGTTATTTGAAACATTGACATACGGCAATCAATTCCAAAAGAATAGATTGACTGAGCGATCGGTGATGGGACTCGCCTTTGACCATGAGGGCAATCTCTGGGTGGGAACGGATGGTAATGGTGTCAACGTGTTCTCTCCCGACAAGGAGCGTACCGCCATCTTCCCTGAAGAAGTGGGAAAGAATGTCATTGCCGCCTACTGTGACAGTCAGGGTACCCTTTGGTTTGGTTCTTTTGACAAGGGATGTTATGTGAAGACGATGTCTGGGAGTTTCAGCAAATTGCCTTTGGATGCTTATGACACAAGATGTTTCTATGAAGACAAACAGGCAAAGAAAATGTGGATTGGTACAAGCCAAGGAATCTTTGTAGTAGATGTAAAAAGTAAAAAAGTAGAGAAGAGATATCAGGTGGGCAACAATCTTGTAAGAGCCATTACGAAGGATGGAAAAGGAAGAATTTGGGTTGGTTATTACGGAAATGGCATAGAAGTATTTACTTCTGGCATGAAGTCTGTGTTGCATCTCACCTCATCCCCTTCGTCCAATCGTACCTGCCTCCCATCCAACAATATCAACCATCTTTTGCTCGATAGCCACCATCGTATCTGGGCTGGTAGCAACGAGGGCGCCATCTGCTTTTTTGGCGGAAAAGCAGATTCTTTCAGAGTATATGGTAAAGAGGAAGGGCTCAATAACGCCCATGTCAGGGCTTTCGGTGAGGACAAACAGCACAATATCTGGATGAGCACCAACCGAGGAATCAGTTGCTTGGCCACAACAGGCAAGGTACTCAACTTTACCAATAAGGAAAATGTTCCGTTGGCTAACTTCAATGATGGTAGTGTGGCACAGCGAAGTGGGGTTCTCTATTTTGGATCTTCCCAGGGAATTTGTTATTTCAATCCGTCTCAAGTTCTTTCTAACCATCAGGCTCCCAAGGTATTCATTACCTCACTCTCCATCATATCAAGCCTTGAGGAGAACGACAGTACCATCAATCTTATCAACAAGAAGCATATCTCGTTGGCTTATGACGAGAATACCTTCTCGCTTTCCTTCCATGTACAGAATTATGCCTTGGAAAAATACGTAGAGTACAGTTATGTGTTGCAAGGTATGCAAGACGACTGGATTACAACTGGCAGCGGAACCATCACCCTGCGGGATATTCCTGCGGGAAGATATAAGTTGAAAGTACGTTCTCGTATGTACAATCAAGCTTGGTCGGAAGAAATGGCAGTATTAGACATCACCATCCGTTCTCCTTTCTGGCTATCATGGTGGGCTAAGTTGATTTATTCACTTCTCATCTTCGGATTAATATGGATAGGATTGCGCCTTTATAGGCGCCACTTGCGTTTGGAATACCTTTTACACGCAGAAAAAATCAACTATGAGCAAGAGCAAAAGCTTAACGAAGAACGATTACGTTTCTTTACCAACATAACGCATGAGCTTCGCACTCCACTCACCTTGATTCTCGGTCCACTTGATGACATCTCTCACTCTACGAGTATCACCAAGAGCATCAAGCATAAACTTGCTGTCATCCAACAGAGCGCATTGAGGCTCAACGACTTGATTACGCAAATTCTGGAATTTAGAAAAACAGAGACAGAGAATCGACAACTGCATGTCTATAAAGGCAACATCGTGGATGCCGTACACGAAATTTGTCTCAAATATGAAGAGTTGGCGCAAAAGCCAAATGTTGTTTTTCACTTTGTTGCTCCAGAGAAATCAATAGAGACTTACTTCGACCCAGAAGTGATAAGGACCATCGTCGATAATTTGATTTCAAATGCCATCAAATATACAGACCAAGGTAGTATCGACATCAGTGTGGAATGTCGCCGCCAAGATGATGAACATTTGATAGACATCACCGTGAGCGATACAGGGCATGGCATCTCCGCCGATGCACTGCCTCATATTTTCGACCGCTATTATCAGGAGAATGGATTACACCAGGCTTCGGGTACGGGCATCGGACTGTCATTGGTCAAGAATCTTGTAAAGTTGCATGAAGGGGAAATCAAGGTGGAAAGTAGCTTGGAACAAGGAACGAGTTTCATCTTCACCATCAAGCTGAACAATGTATATCCTGCTGCCTTGCATGGCAAGAAAGAAATTGCACGGCAATATGTGCCGGAAAACAACTTGGAAGAAAAGCCAGGCAAGAAGCCGCTGTTGCTTATCGTCGAAGACAATAAGGATATTTTGGAATATATCGCCAGTTCTTTCGCCAATGATTTCGAGACAGTCACCGCAAGTGATGGACGTGACGGACTTGCTCTTGCCTTGGATAAGACTCCTGATGTCATTCTTTCCGACATCATGATGCCTAACATGGATGGCAATGAAATGTGTCGCATTCTGAAAAAGGACGTGAGAACCAGTCATATCCCGGTCATCTTGCTCACTGCGAAAGATAGCTTGGAAGCAAAGGAAGAGGGATATAATTCCGGTGCAGACTCTTATATTACCAAACCTTTCACCCACTCGCTACTCCTCAGCCGCATTCAAAATCTGCTGGCACAACGCAAGAGAAATCTTGAGCGGATACAAGGTTCTAAGGAAACTGACTTGACGGAGAAGAGAAAACTGCTGAGAGAATCGCTCAACAAGGTTGACCAAGAGTTTTTCGACAAGATGAACAAGCTGATAGAGAAAAATATCAGTGGTGATGTTGATGTCAACATGCTTGCGGAAAATTTGGCGATGAGCACCAGTACACTCTATCGCAAGATGAAGGCTTTGACAGGTATCTCTACCAATGAGTATATCAGAAAATACAAGATGCAGTATGCGGAACGTCTTCTGTTGGGGGGTAAATATACTATCAGTGAGATTTCATTTATGGTAGGCATGAACAGTGTTGCTTATTTCCGGCGCTGCTTCAAGGCTGAATTTGGAGAAATACCATCGGAGTATCTAAAGCATCTTAAAGAATAAAAAGGTGTGATGCGACTTTATTGGTATCGTTAAATAAGCACAAAATGTTGCCCCTCATGTATGAATTCAGTCTTGAAAACACTATTTTTGTAAAATATAATTGTTTTTGGATTACAAAGAAAAGGGCATGATTATCGAACAATAAGAAACAAATGGAAATAGTAATAGGATTAATCATAGGCATAGCCACAGGTTTCTTTATAGGCAAATTGATGTCGATGAAGGCGGCAGGTGAGGAGAAAACACTGTTGGTGGCGAAGGTACAGGTTTTGGAGAAGGAAAAGCAAGCTATCAGAGATAATCAAGAGATTATTTTGAAGAATGAGCGAGGGCATCATGCGACAGAAATTCAGAACCTGAAGGAGCAAATGGCGAATGAACGTCAATATGCTGCCAAACTTCGTGAAGAAAGTGAGCGACAATGGGCACAAAAGCTGGAAGCCTTGAAGCAGGAAATGCAGAAGGCTGCCGCCGAGCAACTCGCTGCTAAGCAATCTGCCTTGCAGGAGAACAACCGTTTGCAGTTGGATGAACTCTTGAAGCCTATCAAGGAGCAGTTCGCCGACTTCAAAAAGTCGGTGGAGGAGAGCAAGACACAGAACGAAGTGAACAAGAAAGAACTTCAGAATACCTTTGAGGCAACGATGAAACTCTTCCAGCAGGAGCAGCAACAAGCAGTTTCTTTGCTAAAGGAGCAAACCTCGAAGATAGGTTCCGATGCCGCCAACTTGACCAAGGCGTTGAAGGGCGACAGCAAGATGCAGGGCGACTGGGGCGAGATGGTATTGGAGACCATTCTCGAGAACAGTGGATTACGTAAGGACGAGGAGTTCTTTGTCCAGGAGAATACCAAGGATGAGAATGGCAAGAATTTTCGCCCGGATGTCATCGTCCGATTCCCAGAGGGCAGGAGTGTGGTCATCGACTCCAAAGTTTCGCTTACCGCCTATACCGATGCCATAGCCGCCGGCAATGATGCCGACCGTGAGCGACTGATGAAGGCTCATGCCGTGAGCGTTCGCAAGCATATCGATGAACTTGCCGAGAAGGATTATGCTAAATTGGTGGATGATGCCATAGGCTTCGTTTTGATGTTCATTCCCAATGAAACAAGTTATATTGCTGCCATGAGGCAACAGCCAGACCTTAGCCGTTATGCTTACCAAAAGAAGATAATCATCATTTCGCCCAGTAACCTGCTGATGGCTCTTCAGTTGGCGTACAACCTGTGGCAGTATGACCGGCAGAATAAGAATGTGGAGAAAATAGTGAAGACTGCAGCCGACCTATATGATAAGGTGGCTGGCTTTGAGGATACTTTTATGGGCGTGGGCGACTTGATAGCTCGTCTGTCAGGAACATTTGACAAGGCTAAGAAGCAACTCTACGATGGCACAGGCAATGTGATGAGAAGAGTGGAGAGCCTGAAGAAGCTGGGCGTTACGCCCAAGAAGCAGATCAAGGAACTCAGCGAAGAATAGCTTTTTAAAGGTAAAAGGGTAAAAAATGCACCGCTTTTTTGTCAAGAATGAGAGAATACTGTCTTTCTCTTATTCTTGACAAAATGCTTGAAGACTTATTGGGGGAATAAACTAGCTTATTCTTGAAATCGATGGTGCGGTTATTGTTGGATGATTTCTTCTACGGCTTTCACGAGCGAGTCTTTGCCGTTGAGGAGATAAAAATCGACACGTACCACGTGATTGATGTCGGCACAACCCCTTACTTTGATGTGGCGAGTCTTGCCGTATTCAAAAGTGTCGCGTCGTGAAGGATAGGAAACCAATTGTAGCTTTTCCTTAGAAGATCCGCTTCCGATATAGTATATTCCCACACTGTCGGTCATGGCTTTCTGAGCCTTTGTTCGTGCCATATTCTTGGCATGAAGTGCCGAAGTGTCTTCTGGATAGAACTCGCTGGCAGCAACCGTGTCTCCATCATTCTGTGATGGGGCAAACTTGCAGCTGGTAGCTGTCGAAACGGATGCGGTGGCAGCCATGACAACTGCCGCAAAATATAATAGTTTTTTCATTCCTTCGTAGCTTGATGTATTGGTTATTGCTTACTTGCTTATTGTTGTTTGAAGCGTTTTGCTTCATTCGGGTGCAAAGGTATCGAAAAAGTGGAAATGAGGGGTGGACAAAACGTTTAAAAAGTGTAAAAGATGTAAGAAAATAGCACCTACTCCGCTACGGGCACTTTAAATAGCACTTTCGTAGCGGAATAAATAGATTAAACTCAACTTTTCTTATGCCGATAGTCTTGCGAAGCGATGGATGGACAGGGTTAGGATGACAGTGGCGATAAGTACCGTAATGACTTCTACGGTAGAATGGGTGTTGAATATAGAATTCGTGAGCGATGGTGGAAGCACCTCGATGAGTGTACAAAGGGTGTTGTTGATGATATGGATGATGATGGCGGAAATCAGGCTCTTGGTGCGATATACCGTCCATGCCATGAGAATGCCAATGATGATGGCACCAGGTATCTGTGCGGGATAGAAATGGATGAGTCCAAACGGAATGGAGGAAGTGACGATGGCATACCAACGAAGAGAATGTTATTTTTATATTAAATGTCTATATAGAATATATGATAGATATTGTTCAGCCTTATGGGTTGTTCTTTTAACCGAACAGATAAGCTACATCTTTCAATTCTGAATTTATAAATTGGACTTAATACAGCAGCACCAACCCGGCGAAAGCGGAGTAGAGTATCATCCTTATAGGATTAATCTTCAACACTTTCACCCCGATGAAGGTGGCGAAGAAGAGGGCGATGGAGATGTAGAAATGCCAAGGATTCTCTGGAGTAGAGAAGTTCTCTGGGCTCATCAAGAGCAGGGCGGCGGCTCCCACCAAGCCAACGATGGCTGGGCGGAGACCGATGAACATGCTCTGCACCATGTGGGTGTGCATATACTTGTACAGCATCTTGCTGATAAGAATCATCAATATCAAGGAAGGGAGAACCAGGGCGAAAGTTGCCACGGCACTGCCCAATATCGCCATCATCCCACCCATGCCGGCGTTATGTACGGCGGTGTAGCCACAATAGGTGGCGGTGTTGATGCCGATAGGTCCCGGTGTCATCTGCGAGATGGCGACGACATCGGTAAATTCTCTCATCGTCATCCAGTGATACTGGGTCACTACCTGTCCCTGGATAAGGGATACCATCGAGTAACCACCTCCGAACCCGAAGATGCCAATCTGTATGAATACTATAAAGAGTTGTAAGAATATCATAGTTTTACTTTATTTTATTGTAATGAGCCATTTCCAAATAGGGAAGACTTCTATAGTGAGTCCACCTTCTCGGATAGTCTCTTCCTCATCGTAGGTGATGATTATGGCTTTTTTGAGATGGTGAATTTTATTTAATGCCGTCAGAGCGTCAACTTCTCTTTTGCGAGTGTCAACATCGGTCAAACTATACGACGCTTGAATAGCCAAAGACTCTTCTGGAACGAAAAAGTCAACTTCTATATTTTGGTTATAATAATATAGCTTTGGTGTCTCAGCGTCAGTATTGTACTTCTTGTGTAAAGTAATGGCGCAGAGATTTTCCAATAAAGGTGATTTCGATTCAGTCAAGAATATGCTCAGTAAGCCATTGTCGGTGAAGTAATGCTTCTTGGCGGTCTCCTTCTCTGCGAATTTAGAAGCATAGTTGTCAAGAGTAAACAGCAGACAAGCCTCCTTGGTGTATCTGATGTAATCTATCATGGATGCTGTATTGGTTGATGTACCTGTGCTTTTTACCATATTGGCGAGTCTATTATAGGCGGTAGGTTGCATGACATTCTCTGACAGTCTTTTGATGGCAAGTCGCAGAGCCTGTTCGTTCTTGATGTTATTTCTCAGTATGACATCACCCAGTACAATTTTCTCGTAGAGACCGTTGAGCCAGTGGCGTTTGTTCTTATAAAGAAGTAGTTCGGGAAAACCGCCCCATTTGAAGTATTCGGTAAAATTTTGCTGAACTGTATCTTTTTGTTTGCCGTATTGCCAATTCTTTTCGAGGGTGATGCCTTTTGCTTCTATGTATTCTATGAAAGAATAGGGGAATATCTTTTCATCGAAATATCTTGCTCCAAGTGTTGTCGCAATGTCACGGCTTAGCATCTTGGCATTGGAACCCGTGATGAAGACCATATATTTTTGGTTTGCCAGTCTTCGGGCAAAGTGCTCCCATCCTTCGATGTTTTGTATTTCGTCAAAGAATAAGATAGGTTTGTAAGCGTACATACTGTTGTATGCCTGCAATATCAAGTCGAAGTCTTCTACCTTCATGCCGTAGAGGCGTTCGTCGTCAAAGTTGATATAGACGATTTCCTTGATGTCGTGTCCTTCAGACAGAAATTGTTGGGCACGCTGATACAACAGGTATGATTTGCCAGCTTGTCGGATGCCTACAAGTACATACCTGCCTTGCTGCTCAAATTCGAAAGGTCTTTGATAGAGTTCGACCTCTTGAATCTCGTCTTGTCCCTCTTTGATAAGAGTTTTGAAAACTTCTTTCTGCATGGCTCTTAAAGTTTGATTTCCGTGCAAAAATACGACTTTTATTTATTATCAACAAATAAATTTGTGCTTTTTTATTTATTGCCAGTAAATAAATTGGACGGTTCAGGGCTTAATGCAGCAATCCCCATATTATTCTGTTGGTTGAATGAATTGACCATAGATATACCCACCCGCGGCAGCTGCGATAATCACCCATATTGGGTTGATGCCCATTAGCCATATCAGCAGGGCTGAAAGAATAGGTATCCAACAGTTGACGAGCGAGATGTGGGCGCTCTTGGCTAGCGAGAACGTAGGTACGGCTATCAATGCCACGACGGCAGGACGGATGCCTGCAAACATGGCGGCTATCACCTTGTTGTCCTCAAACTGATGGAAGAACATGGCTATCGCTAATATAATAAGGAAGGAGGGCAACGAAGCGCCGAGGGTGCAGACGATGGCTCCCGGTGTCTTTGCCAACTTATATCCTAAAAGCGAACTCATGTTGATTGCCAACGCTCCCGGACATATCTGGGTGGTGGCGATGGCATCAAGGAACTCTTCCTTCGTCATCCAGTGATGCTTATCGACAACTTCGCTCTCTATAATAGGAATCATGGCATAGCCACCCCCAAAGGTGACTATGCCAATCTTCATAAAGGTCTTAAATAATGAAATATATTTCATTTTTTAATGTTAAGTGTTAAGTGTTAAATGTTAAATTGTTGGGTGCGTCAAGGGTGTATGCCTCATTTAGCACTTAACATTTAACATTTAACATTGCGAATTTATTTCGCAACTCTTTCCTCAATCCACTGACGTGCATTGACAAATGCCTCGATCCAAGGTGTAACCTCGTCGT
>ERZ808240.2422-NODE-2422-length-20452-cov-4.788253_pt1 | contig 20452 bp, 16 predicted proteins | sample MGYA00521084_ERZ808240 | MGnify/ENA primary metagenome ERZ808240 (study PRJEB31516, sample SAMN03275571) | gut metagenome | biome: mammalia-associated habitat; material: feces | host: Papio cynocephalus | place: Kenya | collected 2012-08-06 ...
TCCGGTCTGCCGTTTCCGCTCTCACGATTGGACTTGACGCGGTAGCCGCCGATATTGGTCAAAAGCCCTGCCAGGAAGCCATGATAGAAGCTCTCCGCGTGATCGAAATAGCTGATCGTATCCATCAGCTGCCGGTTGATGAAGTCCTCGGCGGCCTGGCAGTCTCCGCTTTCCAATGCACGCAGCAATGGGCTGCGGTCGGTCTGTTTCATGCGCTGGTCAAACCAATAGGATATGGAGTCCTCATAGATCGAGGCAATCTCCAGATTCGGAATTTTCATCGTCAAATAAAGCTTGTTTTGCTCCTTGCGCTCCCCGATCTTTTTGAGATAGCCGGTGAAGAACAGGAAGTTCCACAAATTGTCCTGTGATTGATGGATATCGCCGTAGGTGATGTCCTCATGCACGCGTTTCTCGATCGTGCCGCCGTTGATCAGCGTTTCCAGATCCGTTCGGGCTTCTTCGTCCGCCTCTCCCACCATCTCACGGATGATGCTGTTGGAAGAAGAATTCGACCAATACGGGCGCGGCAGATAATTTTTGTCAACCTCTGCCATTCGAATATAGTTCAAGATACTCCATGGGTTGTAAATTTCCACTCCGCCGAAGCAATAGCCGTCGTACCATCGTTTCAGCTCCGCGTAATTGTCCGAAAGCCCAAAGTACGCCATCATTTCCTGCGTCTCCGGCTCGGTGAAACCGAAACTGCCCGGATAATTCACACTGAGGATCGACTGTACTTCCATATTGTTCAGTCCGGTAAAGATGCTCTCCTTGCTGATCCGAAGACAGCCGGTGATCACGCCCTTTTCCAGATACGGATTGGTCTTGAGCGCCGATTCAAACAGAGAACGGATAAAGCCGATCATCTCCTCGTAGAAGCCATGCAGATAAGCGTTCTCCAGCGGTACGTCGTACTCATCGATGAGGATGATGGTCTTGTGTCCATGATATTTGGCAAGACACGCTGAGAGGAAACCGAGCGCGTCGGTATACAGACTGTCATCGTCCACGATCGCTGACACCGCCTCAAAGCGCTTCTTCTCGTCCATCGTCAGAGTTTCTCCCTGCAGGACATATTTGTGACGTTTATATTCCTCACTGATGCGTTTTTTTAATTCCATATAGGCCAACGCATAGGTATCCTGCTTTGCCGACTTCAAGGTCATGAAGATCACCGGATACCGCTGCTGATGCTTGAGGATCTCTTCCCCGCAGCCTGTGATCGCCAGTCCGTCAAAGAGATAGCGATTGTCAACTTTTTCGCCTTTTTCGGTGATCTCATCCTCAAAGAAGCGCCGGATCATAAACTGATTCAGCGTCTTGCCGAAGCGGCGCGGTCGGGTGAACAACGTGACCATAGCGTTGCTTTCGATCAGCTCCCTGATCATCAGCGTTTTGTCCACAAAATAACCGTTCCATTCAATCAACGTTTTGAAATCCTCCACCCCGATGGAAACTTTTTTGCGTTTTTCGGTATTGCTCATGATCTCTCACTCCTTTTTTCGCATTGATCTGCACACTTTCCATGTGCGCATTCACACACGTTATCTATAGTATACTGGAATCCGCAAAAAGAAACAAGCAAAAAGTCTGCACCATAATTTGATCGTGCAGACTCTTGTGACTCATCTCATTGTTTCAATCTCCGCAAACGCGCGGCAGATGATCTCCTCCATGCGTTTTCGCGCCTCTGCGGCATCTTCCGCGGTGTTGCCTGCGCGCGCCGCAGTCAGGTGCCAATAGCCGATCAGGGCTTCCAGCGCGGTGGCGTATTTATAGTCCATGGCGTCGGCGTTTTTTGGTTTGGAGGCCGATTTATGGTTGCGGGCGCGCCGAACCAAGGCTTCTTCCTCCGCGGTCAAAAAGCCGTCTTTGAGCATGGCGCGCAGCGCCTTAGCCTGCCCAGCCGCGCGAACGTAACGGATCGCGTGTTTATGCAGCGCGTCCACATGCGCGCCGAAGGCAGTCTGCTCTTTACCGGTGCCGTGCGCCTGCCGCGGGCTGCCCTGCTCCTGTGTGCTGCTTTGCAGCTGCGGGCGTCCAAGCTGCCCGGAAGCCGCCAGCACGCGCTCCCTTACGTAAATTTCATAAACGGCGTCGCCAATATAGGCGAGCGCCGTTGTGTTCATTGTTTTTGGATCAAATCCCATATTTTACTTTTCCTTCGCTGTTCTTGCGCAGGACTATGCCTTGATGACCTGCACGCCCTGCGGCGTATCCTTGAGGATCAGACCGCGCGCCTTGAGTTCATCACGGATCTCATCCGCTCTGGCAAAATTCTTTGCCTTTCTGGCTTCCTGTCTTTCGTCAATCAGTGTCTTCAGCTCGTCATCGATGACAACTTTCTCTTCAAACTCCTGTTGCAAAAGCCCAAGCACCGTAGCAAGCTCCATCAGGGTATCGAGGGATTTCTGCGCGAATTCCTTGCTCGCGCCGTCCTTGACTGCGGTATTGATCGCCGTTACCAGCTCAAAGACTGCGGAGATCGCGTCTGCCGTGTTCAGATCGTCATCCATCGCCTGGATGAATTCCTGCCGGTATTTGTCATAACCCGCCAGCTTTTCCTTTTCGGCATCCGTCATGCTGCCGCTGCCGGTCTCAATCAGATGCTTTAGGTTGGATTTGGCGTTGCGCAGACGGGTCATGGCGTTCTTGGACTGTTCGAGGATCTCGGAATTAAAATCAATCGGGCCGCGGTACTGACCGCTGAGGATCAGAAAACGCAGGACTTCCCCGTCGTAATGCTGCAGAAGGTCACGTACCGTCTTGAAGTTGCCCAGAGACTTGGACATCTTCGTGCCATCGATATTGATGTAGCCGTTGTGCATCCAATAATGCGCAAATTCGCATCCGTTGTGCGCTTCGGACTGCGCGATCTCGTTTTCGTGGTGTGGGAACTGTAAATCTTCACCACCGGCATGGATATCAATCGTCGATCCAAGATACTTCTTGGCCATCGTTGAACATTCAATGTGCCAGCCCGGCCTTCCCATGCCCCAAGGAGATTTCCACGCGATCTCGCTCGGTTCCTTGCGTGCCTTCCAAAGCGCGAAGTCCAGCGGATCTTCTTTTTTCATGTCATCCGTGCTTCTGGTTCGTTCGCTGGCGCCCTGGATTAGTTCGTCAATATTTTTGCCGGAAAGCTTGCCGTAGCCTTTAAATTTTCGCGTTCGGTAGTAGACATCACCCTGTGATTCATAGGCGTAGCCCTTGTCAATCAGATCCTGTATGAACTGAATGATATCATCCATCGTTTCGGATACTTTTGGATGCACCGTTGCCTTTTTGACATTGAGCGCCGCCGCGTCCTTGTAATATTCCTCGATATACTTTTCGGAAACTTCCGGTGCGGTAATACCTTCTTCCTTTGCGCGGTTGATGATCTTGTCATCGACATCGGTAAAATTTTGCACAAATTTTACCTTATAGCCGCGGTATTCCAGATATCTTCGAAGGGTGTCGAATACAACAAAGGGTCTTGCGTTCCCGATATGAAAATAGTTGTATACTGTCGGGCCGCAAACATACATCTTGACCTTGCCCGCTTCGATCGGCACGAACTCTTCTTTTTTTCTCGTCAACGTGTTATAAATTTTCATTTTCGTTTCCTTCTTTCTGGTTCTTTTCGCGAATCACTTCGATCAGCCCCTCTTCAAGATTGGAAGCGCCGGCACAGTCGATGCACCCTGCTTCAATCTTGTGTGTAGCCTGCAAGATTTTTTCCAGTTCCATCACGCGCTTACGCAGACACTCAATCTCGACTGCGATCGGATCCGGTAGGTCAACTTGGTTCAGATCCTGTGTGGTACTCTCACCGTTGCGCTTGACAATGGTTCCCGGTATACCGACGACCGTACAGTTCGGCGGCACCTCCTTCAACACGACCGAACCCGCGCCGATCTTCACATCGTCGCCGACTTTGAACGGTCCTAATACTTTCGCGCCGCTGCTGACAAGCACGCGGTTGCCGATCGTCGGATGTCGCTTGCCGGTGTCTTTGCCGGTGCCGCCCAAGGTGACGCCCTGATAAATTGTGACATCATCCCCGACCTCGGCGGTTTCGCCGATGATGACCGCCATGCCATGGTCGATAAAGCATCTGCGTCCGATGGTCGCGCCCGGGTGAATCTCAATGCCGGTAAAAAAGCGTGTCAGTTGCGAGATCAGTCTCGCCAGAAACGGGCAGTGATGCTTATACAGCCAGTGTGCCGGTCGGTGCCAGATCAGTGCCCAGATCCCCGGGTAGCAGATCAGAACTTCCAGAGCGTTTCTTGCCGCCGGATCTTTTTCCACCATGTTGCGGATATCTTCACTGACTTCTCTAAAAAACGCCATTAATTTCTATTCCTCCACGACCGTTATAGTTTTAATCACCTGTTTTTCGCATGGGCAGTCGTTCCATCCGGTTTTTACACTGACAATTCGATCCGCCGCGTCCATGCCTTCGGTCACCCTGCCGAAAGCCGCATATTGACCGTCCAGGTGCGGCGCGTCCTCTACCATGATGAAGAACTGCGAGCCGGCAGAATTCGGATCCATTGCTCTGGCCATGGAGAGAACGCCTCTTTCGTGTTTCAAATCGTTGGCTACGCCGTTTGCCGCAAATTCGCCTTTGATGTTGTATCCCGGTCCGCCGGTTCCGTTTCCGCGCGGACATCCACCCTGGATCATGAAACCCGGAATCACTCTGTGGAAAGTCAGACCGTCATAAAACTTTTCATCTGCGAGTTTTTCAAAATTTTCTACGGTGATCGGGGCGATCTCCGGATAAAGTTCACCGCGCATCACATCGCCGTTTTCCATTTCAATTACAAACTTCTTCATATTATCTTATTCTCCTTCAAAGTTTTTTGTGTTTCAGCTGCAAAGCAGTGCTCCCAGAATTCCCATCAAGAGGATGATTCGGATCGTTCCGAGTTTGGTCTTTGCCATCAGCAGGACGGTTGCCGCAGCCATCAGCGCTGGAACCGCATTCAGTTCTGCCATAAACTGCGCCAGACTGGTAAACGTCGCCGCGTCCTCACGAAACAACGCCGTTTTGCCGATGAAAATCACCGCCGAAGCGATCATGCCGACGGTTGCCGGTCGGATCCCCGCGAAAGCTCCCTGAATCAGCCGACTTTCCCGATGCCGGCCTAAAAAATTCGCTACGATCGCCACCAGAATGAACGAAGGAACCGCAACCCCTGCGGTCGCGGCCACCGCTCCGCCGACACCCGCGATCTGAAAGCCCACGAACGTCGCCGCGTTGACCGCGATCGGCCCGGGCGTCGCCTGCGAGATCGCGAACAGATTCGCGAACTCGCTTGCCGACATTTCTCCGAACATCAGCGCGCTCTGGTAGATCAGCGGCAGGATCGCCAGACCTCCGCCGAAGCCGATGAAGCCGATCTTTGCAAAAGCCAGAAAAAGTTTCAGAAAGATCATGTGCGCGCTCCTTCCTCTTTTTCTGCTTCCGCAGTCTTCACACGTTTGGACAGCAGCAGCGAATACAGGATCCCGACCGCAATGCTTCCGAGGATCACCCAGACAGCATTGATGTCAAAAAAAGCGATGATCACAAAGGATGCCAACGCCAGCACCCATTCAAACACGCCTTTTCCGGCCAGTACCTGTTTGCCGAGTTTCCATGCCGCAAACGCGATCAATCCGGTCGCTGCCGCGCGTATCCCGGTCAAAGCCCCCTGCACGTAGGTGTTTTCTGCGATCGTATCTAAAAATAATACCACCAAAATGATGATGACAAACGAGGGTATGATGGTTCCAAGCGTCGCGATCACCGCTCCGGGCAGTTTTTTCATTTTATAGCCCACGTAGGTCGCCATGTTGATGGCGACGACGCCCGGCAGACCCTGACTGACTGCCAGACAGTCTACCGTTTCTTCTTCCGTCATCCAGCCTTTCTCATCGCATACCTTTTCCTGCAGAAGCGGCACCATCGCCATCCCGCCGCCGATCGTAAACAGACCGAGTTTGAAAAACAGCCAAAAAAGCTGTACATATAGATTATCTTCCTGTTCTTTCCGCATTGACAATCTCGATCGCTGCCGCAATCGCTTCTTCCACCCCTTTTTCACTCTTATCCGTACTGCGTCTGAGCTTGTATTCCACGATACCGTCTCCTGCGAGTTTGCCGACCGTGATCCGTACCGGAATGCCGATCAGATCCGCGTCTTTGAACTTTACGCCCGGACGCTCGTTCCGATCGTCCCACAGGACTTCCACACCGGCTCTCGTCAGCTCGTCATAGATCTTCTGGCTGACTGCATCCTGCGCCTCATCGCCCGGCTTTACCTCTGTGATGATGACATGATACGGCGCTACGGACATCGGCCAAATGATGCCGCTGTCGTCATGGTTCTTCGGCATGTCGATGATCGCTTGGAATGTACGAGAAACACCGATGCCGTAGCATCCCATCCAGATCAGCTGATCCTGCTGATTTTCGTCCTTGTAAACCGCATGCATCGGCTCGGAATATTTCGTACCGAGTTTGAAAATCTGTCCGACCTCCACGCCTCTGGCATATCGTACCGGCGCGCCGCAGATCGGGCAGGTGTCGCCCTCTTTGAGCGTCTTGATATCCGTGACGATATCACCCTTGTAGTCACGACCGTAGTTCATGTTGATATAGTGATGATCGGTCTCGCAGGCTCCCGCGCACAGGTTCTTGAGCCCCGGCAGTTCGCTGTCCACCACGATCTTGCAGTCGTGCAGGTGCATCGGGCCGGTAAAGCCGCCCACACAGCCGGTCGCCGCTGCCATCCTCGTTTCGTCCGCGAAGGCGATCGCGTATTCCGGAATGTCCAGCGCATTGACCAGCTTGGTCATGTTCAGTTCACGGTCACCGCGGATAAACGCTGCCACATAGCCGTTTTCCTTTCCATCCGGATCGTAGGTCACAAAGAGCAGTGCCTTGATGGTCTGCGTCTTGTCCAGCTTCAGAAAATCCGCGACCTCCTCGATGGTCTTGGTGCCCGGGGTGTATACCTTTTCCAGCGGCAGCATTTCGACATCCTCCTGCGGCGCGGCGTCCACGCAGGCCGCCTTTTCGACAGTCGCCGCCAGATCGCAGTGGTCGCAGTACGCAATCTCGGATTCTCCGTATTCACAAAGCGCTGTAAACTCGTGCGAGTTGGAGCCGCCGATCGCGCCGGTATCTGCTTCGACCGGACGGAAATTCAGACCGCAGCGCGTAAATACATTCGTATATGCATCGTACATCTTGTTGTAGCTTTCATCAAGCCCGGCCGCATCCTTGTCGAAGGAATAGTTGTCCTTCATGATAAAGACACGCGAACGCATCATGCCGTAGCGCGGACGTGCTTCATCCCGATATTTATCGGTGATCTGATAGAGCATGCGCGGCAGCTGTCTGTGCGAGGAGATATCACTTCTCGCAATATCCGTGAAGATTTCCTCCGCAGTCGGACCGAGGCAGAATTCGCGGTCGTTCCGGTCTTTGAGTCTCCACATTTCCGGACCGTAAGCACTCCAGCGTCCGGACTCTTTCCACAGCTCTGCGGGCTGTGCGATCTGTGTATAGATTTCTTCTGCCCCCTTGGCATCCATTTCTTCCCGGGTGATTTGTTCAATCTTGCGGATCGTTCTCCAGCCCATCGGCATATAGGTATAGATTCCCGCCGCTGTTTTTTTGATCATGCCTGCTCTCAGAAGCAGGATATGACTCGGGATTTCGGCTTCCGTCGGAACTTCCCTCAGTGTTTTGAAATACATGTGTGATAATTTCATCTTCTGGTTTCTCCTCGTTTTTCTGTGATTGATCTTCTCTCTGCCAATCCGACCATTCCGGTCAGGCAAAGCGTTTCGTCTTTTTTTATGTCGACGGCACGCCACGCACCTCTTTGCGCGCTTTCCATGCGATTCTGCCGCAAACCGTCACCTGCGTGTCAGCAGACAGACTGCTTCCGCGGCGATGCCTTCTTCACGACCGGCAAAACCGAGCCGTTCCGTCGTGGTCGCCTTGACGTTGACACAATCCAGCTCAATGTCAAGCGTTTTGGCCACTTGTGTCTGCATCTGCGCGATATAAGGTGCGACCTTCGGTCTTTGCGCAATGATGGTGATATCCACATTGCCGACAGCGAAGCCTTTCTCGGCGATCAGCCGCCGGACTTTCGCAAGCAGCAACAGACTGGAAATGCCTTGGTAACGTTCATCGCTGTCCGGGAAATGTCTTCCGATATCCCCCAGTGCCGCCGCACCCAGCATCGCGTCCATCAGCGCATGCAGCGGCACGTCCGCGTCCGAATGTCCCAGCAGTCCCTTTTCGTGTGGGATTTCCACCCCACAGAGAATCAAAGCACGATCCTCTGTCAGGCGGTGCACGTCATAGCCCATTCCGATCCGATACTCTGTCCGCGTCACCGGCATGTCCTCCCTAGTCGTGATTTTTTTATTTGCTTCGTCACCGGCAACCATTGTGACCGGCGCTCCGAAATGCTCCACAACACCGGCTTCATCGGTGCCGTAAAAATCGTCTTCATAAGCCTTGCGATAGGCTTCCTTGAGTAAAGCGGTTCGGAATCCCTGCGGTGTCTGCACTTGATACAATTTTGACCGATCCAGCGTCTGTGACTTCCGCATGCCGCCGGTTTCATCGTCTACACTCTCCCCTTGCGTATCGCTGTATGCCCGTGCAGCGGCCTCATCGCAGATTTCCTGCCGAATCGTGTCCTTCACCGGCACGACCGGTACTGCCGCGCCGGTTCTTGCCGCGCCTGCCAGTACGCGCAGGATCACATCTTCTGTCACGTAAGGACGAGCTGCGTCATGCACGAGCACCAACCCGCTGTCCGACGCGTGCTGCAGCCCCTCCCGAACCGAGTCCTGCCGTTCTTTTCCGCCCGGCACAACACCCCAGACCTTTGTGAAGCGTTCACAAAGCTGGCGGCAACGTGCGATGAAATCCTGATTCGCAGCAATCAGGATTTCATCAACGGCCAGGCAGTCATGGAACGTTTTTACGGTTGTTTCCAGAATCGTTTCCCCTTGCGGTCCGATCCTCAAAAATTGTTTTGGCAGCTCCGTTCCCATACGGGTTCCCCGTCCCGCTGCCATAATGATAACCGTTACTTTTTTATCCTGATACATCGTGTTTTCTTATTTGAGTTTGCCGAAAATCATGCGCCCCGCAGCGGTCTGCAGCACGCTGGTCACGGTAATATCCACCACTTTGCCGATCTCACGTCTTCCGTCCTCGACGACGATCATCGTGCCATCGTCCAGATAAGCGATGCCCTGATTATGATCCTTTCCTTGTTTGATCAGCGTTACGGTCATGGTCTCTCCGGGGATGACCATCGGCTTCAAGGCATTGGCAAGTTCATTGATATTCAGCACGGCCACGCCCTTGATCACCGCCACCTTATTCAAATTAAAGTCGTTTGTCACGACCTTGCCTTTCATGATCTGTGCCAGTTTCAAGAGTTTGACATCAACCTCCGGAATCTCTTTCAACGCTTTTTCGGAATCGGTATTGTAGATCTCGATGCCATATTCCGTTTGGATCTTATTGAGGATATCCAACCCCCGGCGTCCGCGATTACGCTTCAGGGCGTCGGAAGAATCCGCAATATGCCGCAATTCCACCAGCACAAATTCCGGGATCACGATCGGTCCCTCCAGGAAACCGGTCTTCATGATTTCCAGAATCCTACCGTCGATGATGACGCTGGTATCCAGGATCTTCGGGATCCGTCCTATTTTTTTATCTTTTGCATTATATCCGTATGGGTTTTCCTCGGTGGGCAGAGCCTTTGCCTGTAGCATAGCTTTGCGCTCTTTGGCGTAAAGGTTCAAAAACTCCGAGCCTTTTTTACTTCCGACCACAGCTCCCAGGAATGCCAGCACCCCATAAAGCGTGATGGTGATCGTCAGATACAGCGATTTCTGGCTGATGACGCTCTGATAGATCTGTGTCAGCAGGAACGCAATGACCAGACCCAGGATCAATCCGATCGTGCCGCCGATCAAGTCATTGGCGGAAACGCTCTGCAGATCCGTGCCGATATTGTCGGCAACTTTTCGGCTTTTCCGAGTCAACGCAGGCGCGATCTGATAAAAAATAATTCCAAAAATAATGACGCAAAGGGAGGCTGCCCAGATCTCTTCGGTATTGGACAGAACGATTGGTCCCGAAGCCGAGTCCATGTTTTGCAGCAGATACTTGCAGACATCGAACACCTCATAGCCGATCAGACCGCCGATGATGGAAAATATGCCTCTGAAAAATTTTCTGAACATGTTTCAGTTCCTCCTTTCTCCCCTGATTCACAGATGATACAGGCGCAAGCCGCCCTCCGGTTCGCCTTCCCCAAATATTCCCAAAGGACAAACGGCTGCCTCCGTCAGGTGTTCCGCCCGGAGAAAATCTATGCCCCCCGCTGCTTCGCATTCCAAGCACGACACAATCCCTCCATTGTACATCTATATCAACAGTATAGCCGAGTTTTTTCCTTCCGTCAAGACACTTGCTTTAATTGACTTTCCGCTATTTTGCGTGTACAATAAAACTATATTTTCATCACTTTTTCCACACATTCAGTCGATATGATATTCTCAGAAATGCAGAACGCGGAAAAAGAAAAATCACAAGGAGGAGCACCCCATGTATAAGATTTTAGTAGTAGATGACGAACCCAAGATCCGCGAAGTCATCCGAGAGTACGGTGAATTCAGCGGTTACGAGATTACAGAAGCCGATGACGGCATCACCGCAGTCGGTTTATGCAAGCTTAACGACTATGATTTAATCATTATGGACATCATGATGCCAAAGCTGGATGGTTTTTCGGCATGCAAGGAAATCAAAAAGATCAAAGATATTCCGGTCATCATGCTTTCTGCCAGAGGTGAAGAATATGACAAACTCTTCGGCTTTGAGCTCGGTATCGATGATTATGTGGTCAAGCCGTTCAGTCCGAAAGAACTGATGGCCAGAGTCAATGCCGTGCTTTCCAGGAGAAAAGCCGCTACGCAGCCGCAGTCGCAAGTCTTGAAGTTCGATGGACTAGAAATCAATATCGCTGCGAGAACCGTCACGGTAGACGGCAAAAAAGTCGATCTGACGCCGAAAGAATACGATCTTCTGTTCTACCTGGTAGAAAACAAGAATATCGCACTCTCCAGAGACAAACTGCTTTCCGACATCTGGGGCTATGACTTCTTCGGCGATGACCGGACGATTGACACCCACATCAAGAATCTGCGCAACAACTTGGGGCCTTACAGAGATTTTATTGTAACGCTGAGAGGAGTTGGCTATAAGTTTGAGTACGAAAATTAAGTTTGACCGCCGCAGCATCAAGTTCCGCCTGTGGGTATATTTCGTCGGTGTCGGCATCGGCATTGTGATCTTGATCTGGTTCCTGCAGATTTTCTTTTTGAATAACTATTATGAACACATGAAAACAACCGAGGTCAATCGGGTCGCGTCCTCAATCTACCATGCTTACGCGCGTGGTGATGATGAACTGACCGAGTCCATTCAGGATCTTTCCATCAGCAATGATTTTTATGTCATGATGGAGTCCGGCGGCAAGGTTCTGCTTTTCATGCCGGAAGCTGAGAGCCTTGTGCCGGTCTATCAGTACAAGGATCAGCTTCCCAAACTGCGGACGATGTTGCAGAACGCCCCGAACAAATCCTCATCGGTTTCTTTTAAGATCAACACCGGATTGGAAAAATACAATACCCTCGCTTATGCGGCCTACTTGAACCACGAAGCGGGGCACGAAGTTTATCTTTATATTTTTTCACCGCTGTATCCGGTCACATCGACTGTGGAAATCCTGAAAAATCAGCTGTTCTACGTTACCATCATCACCCTGTTCGTGACGTTCCTGCTCGCGGTCTATTTCGCCGATCGGATTTCCAAACCAATCAAGAGCATCACGCAGACCGCCAGAAAAATGGGAAAGGGTAACTATAATGTTAAATTTGAAGCGAATTCTTATTCCGAGATCAATAATCTGGCAAAGACGCTGAATGTAGCCGCCTATGAGCTTGGACAGGCCGACAACCGTCAAAAAGATCTGGTGGCAAATGTTTCGCACGATTTGAAAACGCCACTGACGATGATCCGCTCCTACGCGGAGATGATCCGTGATCTGTCCGGTGATATCCCGGAAAAGCGCAATGCACATCTTGCAGTCATTATCGACGAGTCCGAACGCATGAGTCGCCTGGTCAGCGATATGGCAACGATCACTGCCATGCAAACCAAAAAAATGCAGCTTCACCGGCAGCAGACCGACCTGTCATCCATCACTGCTTCTATCCTGGCTTCTTATGAGATTTTGCAGGAGCAGGAGGGTTATGATTTTATCTTCAATGCGCCAAAAGAAGCGTTTGTCTATGCGGATGAGGACAAGATCAAGCAAGTGGTCGCCAATCTAACGAACAATGCCGTAAAATATTGCGGCGCGGATAAAGTAATCACGGTAACGATCCGGAAGGTCGGCAAGGTATACCGTTTGGAAGTTTCAGATCACGGCCCCGGCATCAAGCCGGAAGAACTTCCGCATGTCTGGGATCGTTATTACAAGACCAGCAGCAATTATGTCCGGGAAACAACCGGAACCGGCCTTGGGCTTTCCATCGTCAAAGAGATCCTCACGCTGCATGGCGCCAACTACGGCGTAGAGAGCAAGGTCGGCAAGGGCACCACCTTCTGGTTCGAGCTTGATATGATGCGCAAGGAAAAAGAGAAAAAGGCGTAATCCGCTCTCCTACCGGAGCGCAAAAAAATCGAAAAAAAAAATCGAAAGGAAGAGGCAGTCACGTGTGCGAAAATCGTCGTTCGCGTGACTGCCTCTTGGTCATTCGGTCCTGTTTTTATTTTGCGGATTCTTGCGGCAGAAACGGCTCTACCACATACTTTACGCCTTTTTTGACATCGACGTACGGCAGCTGCGGCAGTTCATGTCCAGGCCTGGAGTTTCCTTCTACCAGATAAACCTTGTCTTCCCCGACCGCGACGTCCCAGCCGACAATGCAGACACCCAGCGGTGCCATTCGCATGGCTGCGGTTTTCGTCATTTCCAGAACCTGATCCCACAGCGGGATCCGAAAGCCCTTGATATCCATTCCCGAGATCGGATGCTGCACAAAGCCCTCGCCAATGCGGTTGAACGCGGCAGTGCGCACAATGCCGGTCTTCGGATCGATGTCCGCAACGATGCCGCCCGCCGAGAAATTATCGACCAGCTTGCCTGCTCCGATGCGGAAAGAGGTAAACACATGATGGCAGACGCCGCTATCCACGATGGTGACCACGCGAATCGTATTGACTGAGCTTTCGTTGATCGCGGCGATCGCCGGATGCTGTTTAATCACTTCCTCGAAGATGCTATAACTCCTCGACTTCACATAGTCATAAAGCTCCCGGTTGTCTTTGAAATCGCTGAACACGATCTTTTCCACGCCATTTCCTTTTGTAGACGCCGTCGGCTTCGCAAAGACCTCCGTCAGACCCGCGATCTTGCGCGGAAAGTTTTCTCTCGTCAGACTGGTACCGTTAGTAAACCATCGGCGATTCATCAGATCGCCGAAGGCTTTCGCGAATCTTCCCTTATATACCAAGGTTTGAATGGCTATCGGGTCGGTATTATATTTTTCAAAAAGCTGATCAAACACGGCTTTGGTATAAATTGTTTTTTGCTGTGCCTCAGTCAGATCCCACATTTTGAACAGGGTATAGTCGTAAAGACTCGCGCCGCAAAGGTGGTATGCCTGTCGAACTCTTTCGATCACCTCAGTCTTTGTCCAGCCGGTCTGCTTCATAATATATGCCAGATCCGCTTCCTTTTCTTCTTGCTGCTGCTCCTGCTTTTTTTCCCAGTATGCCGCGTGCTTTTCCAGCTGCTCCGGCGTCTTTGCCCAGAGTTTACGCTTTGCGTAATAGGCATAAGTAAAGCCCATCCGCGCGGCGTTTTTCATTTCCTTCTTTGCTTTTTCTTTGGACCAGCCGGTATCTTGCATCACCATCTGGATATATTTTTTCTTATTGCTTCGATCGATCCACCCTTTGATCTCTTCTTTGATCAAATCAAACCGTTTCATTCTCTTCCTCCATAGATTGCAATCTTTTACAAGAGCGCAAAATGCATTATTAAAAATATTTTATCACAAAAGTATATCCTATACAAGCAAAAGCATGCGTGATGCCGCGTAATATGACCGCGGTCATGTCTGCTTCTCCTGCGGCTTCTGCGTCCCAAAGGCTCGGATCGCTTCCTGTATGTTGCGGACGCCGATGACGCGGCAGCCCTTAACGCCCTCACCGATTTTTTCGGCGTTGCGTTTCGGCAGAATCACCTGCTCATAGCCAAGCCTCGCGGCTTCTTTGATGATCTTTTCTGCGTTCTGAACCGAGCGCAGGTCACCGGTCAGGCCGACCTCTCCCATCGCCAGTGTGCGCCGCTGCGCAGTCATATTCTTGAAAGAGGAATAGATCGCCAGCGCGGCTGCAAGATCCGCGCCCGTTCCCTCCGGGCGGATTCCGCCGACGACATTGACATAGACGTCCTGATTGGTCAGCGGAATACCGACGATCTTTTCCATCACAGCCAGGATCATATTGAGACGAGTGTTGTCCACGCCGACTGCGGTTCTGCGCGCGAAACCGATATTGGATGGGCTGACCAGTGCCTGCATCTCAAACATCACCGGACGACTGCCTTCATAAATGGCGGTGGTCACCGAACCCGGTGCCTTGTCCTCCCGGTTCTCTAAAAAGGTCGCCGAAATATCGCGCACTTCCGTCAGGCCTTCTGCTTCCATGTGAAACGCGCCGATTTCGCTGGTCGTGCCAAAGCGGTTCTTGTACGCCCGCATCACGCGGAATTCCTGATCCCGTTCGCCCGTAAAATTGAGCACGCAGTCCACCAGATGCTCCACGGTCTTTGGTCCTGCAAGATCTCCGCTCTTAGTCACATGCGCCACGATAAAGATCGGGATGCTGCGCGTCTTGCCGATCTTCATCAACTGATTGCCGCACATCCGAACCTGTGACACGCTGCCCGGCGCGGAGTCCAACTGATCGCTATACATCGTCTGGATTGAGTCAATGATCAAAAAATCCGGTTGGATCATTTCGCAAATCGCTTCCACATTCTCCATATTGGTCTCCGCGAGCACGTAAAGGCTCTGCGGAATCTCCCGGCACACCCGATCTGCACGCAGCTTGATCTGCTCTTCGGATTCTTCACCGGAAACATACAGTACCGCTGCGCCCTGTTTGGCAATGTTAGCGGCTGTCTGGATAATGATCGTAGATTTTCCGATGCCTGGCTCACCCGAGATCAGCACCAGGGAGCCTTTTACCAGCCCGCCGCCCAGTACCCGGTTCAGTTCGCCAATCCCGGTATCGACTCTGGCATAATCCTGCGTGCCGATCTCCGAGAGTTTCGACGGTCGCACCGCAGTCTGCACACCGCCGATCCCGGCAGTTCGCCGGCGTACATCATTCTCCGGAAGCGGCAAGATCTTTTCCTCAAGAAACGAATTCCATGCGCCACAGATGCACTTTCCCATCCATTGCGTGCTCTCATAACCACACTCCTGACAAACAAAAATAGTTTTTCCTTTTTTTGCCATAATATCCTCCATACCCCTAGCTTTCATGAACGTTTGTTCGGATTGATTATACAACAAAACCTCCGGTTTGTCTATGCATTCCGGAGGTTTCAGTTTCTCTTTTATCGTTTAATCGACCTTTTTGCCCGCGGCAGGACTATTTGTCTTCTTCCTCTGCCTTGTGCGCTTCGATGATCTTCTGTGCGTTCATCGCCGGAACTTCTTCGTACCTTGCGAATTCCATCGTAAACGAGCCTCTGGCCTGTGTCATGGAACGCAGTGCGATCGCATAGTCAAACAGTTCTGCCTGCGGTGCTTCCGCGTGCAGCAGCTGACCGCCGCCGATCTGCGGATCCATACCCATGACCGCGCCTCTTCTGGTCGGCAGGTCACCCATAACCGCGCCTACGAAATCATCCGGAACCAGGATGTCGAGCTTCATGATCGGTTCCAGCAGAACCGGCTTCGCTTCCGCGATACCTTTTTTGAATGCCAGAGAAGCTGCGATCTTGAATGCGGCTTCGTTGGAGTCTACCGGATGGTAGGAACCATCATATAAAGTAGCCTTGACGTTTTGAACCTTGCAGCCTGCCAGAGGACCTCTTTCCATGCATTCCAGCAAGCCTTTCTCAACAGCCGGAACGTACTGTTTCGGAACGGAACCGCCAAACAGCTCTTCGGTGAATTCGAATTCCTCCGTGGATGGTGCGAACTTGATATGTACATCACCGTACTGACCGGAACCGCCGGATTGTTTCTTGTGTTTACCCTGTACATCGGAGGTGCCCTTGATGGTTTCTCTGTAGGCGATCTTCTGTGGAACGATATTTACGGAAACACCGTATTTATCTTTTAATTTTGCGAGTGCGATATTGATCTGGCTTTCACCCTGACCGCCTACCAGGGTCTGTCGTGTTTCCTTGTTTCTCTGCAGCGTCAAGGACGGGTCTTCTTCCGTCAGTCTTGCAAATCCTGTGGAGAGCTTGTCGTCCGCGCCCTTATCCGCGGATTCGATCGCCATGAATAAGGTCGGCTGCGGGAAGCTGATCGGTGCGATCGTAACCGGATTATTCTTTTCCGATAACGTATCACCGGTCTTGGTATATTCTAATTTGCCGAGCGCGACGATGTCACCTGCGACAACTTCCGGGCAATCTGCCTTATTCTTCCCTCTGATGAAGAAAACGGAACCGAGCTTTTCGTCTTTTTCTACGCGGAAGTTATGCAGGGTCATGCCTGCGCTGATTTTGCCGCTGACGACCTTTGCGAGAGAGATCTTGCCCAGGAAAGAGTCTGCCAGTGTCTTGAAAATGAAGACAACCGGTTTTGCGCTTGCGTCTGCCTTGATGACAATTTCCTCATCCTTGTCATTCACTGCCTTGTATCCTTCAATGGTTGGATTCGGTACGAAGTCGATGATCTGCTGCAGAACTTCCTTCATACCTTCTCCCGTCAGCGCGGAGCAGTGGAACACCGGAACGATGTCGCCCTGCAGGATCCCTTTTGTCAGACCCCGGCTGAACTGCTCGTCGGTAAATTCACCGGCATCAAAGTAGATGTCCATCAATTCTTCGTCTACTTCTGCAATCGCTTCGGATACCGCCTCTCTGTCATCCAGCGTAACCACGGAGGTGCCGAACTTGTCCTGCAATTCCGCAACGGTTTTTTCCACGTCTACATTTTCTTTATCGATCTTATTGATGATGAAGAATCTCGGGGAACTCAGCTTTTTGCACGCGTCCCATGCTTTTTCGGTACCGACCTGGATACCGGAGGACGCATCGACCAGAATGGCTGCTGCCTCCACACCTCTGAGCGCGCCCTGCACTTCGCCTGCGAAGTCAAAGAATCCCGGCGTATCAACGAAGTTGATTTTTACTTTGTTATATTCAACCGGTACTAATGTGGTGTTGATGGAATATCCTTTTTCGATCTCCATTTTGTCATAGTCGGATACTGTTGAGCCTTCTTCAACCTTTCCTAATCTGTTAATAACGCCTGTTGCTAAAAGAGCAGCTTCGAGGAAGGTAGTCTTACCGCATCCGCCGTGTCCTAACAAAGCAACATTTCTAATCATTTCGCTTGTATAGCCTTTCATCTATTTCAGACCTCCCAAAATATTTTTACGATCGTCAATATTATATCAAATGAAAATTGAAAAAACAACTGTTTTTCAAATATCTGCTTCTACCGGAACAAAATATTTTGCGGCTGCGGTATCAATCTTTCATTTTCGCGACAATGATCACCGCAGAAAGGATACACAGGCAGCCCAGCAGGGTTCGCACCGAAAAAGCTTCCCGGTATACCAGAACGCCGATGATGACGCTCGTAATCGGTTCAAAGGTGCTGAGAATCGCGGTATTCTGAGGTCCGATGCACTTGATCCCGGTCTGATATCCGAGCACACCGACAAAAGAGCCGGACACAGCCAGAAATACGGCGACCGCCCATGCGGCAGGTGTCAGTGCCGCAGTAAAGTCTCCAGTCAGCAAAGACATCACAAGCAGCATGGCTGCCGATACGGTATTCAAATAAAAAATCAGTTTCAGCGTGTCCATTTCACGCAAGCTGCTTTCTCGAAGATCGATCGTATAAAACGCGTAGGTCATGCCGGAGACAAATGCCAACCCCATTCCAAGCAGATTGCCCCCGCCGTCTCCGCTGTAAAAGAACAGAATACCGCCGAACGACAGCGCAACTGCAAAAATTTTCAGTCGTCTGACCTGTTCATGCAGGAAAATCATACATCCCAGGATCGTAAATACCGGGTAGGTAAAATGGATCGTCGTCGCCATACCGAGCGGAATATAATCATAGGAAGAAAACAAAAACACAGTCGTGCCGCCGTATCCCAGCAGTGAGATCAGCAAGATCTCCAGCAACTGTCTTTTTGTGATGCCAAGTGAAATTTTTTTGTATCGCAAATACAGGTACAGCACCGGCAGCGACAGCAAAAAACGATAAAATGCCGCAGCCAGTGCATTGCCCCCACCGGCGCAGATCGTCTTGACCATCAAGGGAATAAACCCAAAAAAGACTGCGGATATCATGGTCACCGCAATGCCTTTGGTTTTCGTACGCATAAGATATATCTCTCCTTATTTTGTAAATCTTTCAAACTGCCAAACTTCCAAAAAGACACCTCAGCGGGCAGGCTGAAGTGTCTTGTGTCATGGTCATTTCCGATTGCTGCATTTAGAATTCCGCGGTCTTCGGAGTTCTCGGGAACGGCAGGACGTCACGGATGTTCTGTACGCCGGTGACATACATGATGATCCGTTCAAAGCCTAGGCCATAGCCTGCGTGTTTCACGCCGCCGAATTTGCGGAGGTTGCAGTACCACCAGTAATCTTCCTTCTTGAGACCCATTTCGTCCATTCTTTTTTCCAGCACGTCGAGTCGTTCTTCTCTCTGCGAACCGCCGCGACAGTCTTGCCGTCATCGTTCAGGCGCATATAGAACGCCTTGATATCCTTCGGATAATCCGTGACAAAAACCGGTTTCTTGAAGATCTCTTCGGTCAGATATCGTTCATGCTCGGTCTGCAGGTCGATGCCCCATTCCACCGGATACTGGAACTCTTTTCCTGATTTTTGCAGCAGCTCTACCGCTTCGGTGTAGGTCACTCTGCCGAAGTCGGAGTTCACGATGTTGTCCAGTCTCGCAAGTAGTGTCTTATCCACGAACGAGTTAAAGAACTGCATTTCTTCCGGTGCTTTTTCGAGTACAAAATGAATGATATATTTGATCATGTCTTCCGCGACATCCAGATAGTCTTCCAGCTCCGCGAACGCCATTTCCGGCTCGATCATCCAGAATTCGGATGCGTGGCGGGCGGTGTTGGAGTTCTCCGCGCGGAACGTCGGTCCGAATGTATAGACATTGCGAAATGCCAACGCGAAGATCTCTGCTTCCAGCTGCCCGGATACGGTCAGGTTCGTCTTCTTGCCGAAGAAATCCTGACTGTAATCCACTTTGCCGTCTTCCGTGCGCGGCAGATTGTCGAGATCCAGGGTGGTTACCTGGAACATTTCGCCGGCGCCCTCTGCGTCGCTGGCAGTGATCACGGGCGTATGCACATAAACGAAGTTCTGATCCTGGAAAAATTTATGGATCGCATAGGCGACCAGTGAGCGTACACGGAACACCGCGCTGAACATATTGGTTCTCGGACGCAGATAACCGATCTCCCGGAGAAATTCCATCGAGTGGCGCTTCGGCTGCAACGGATAATCCGGCGTGGAAGTGCCTTCGACGTTCACCTGCTTTGCTTTGATCTCAAATGGCTGCTTGGCGTTCGGCGTCAGAACCACTTCACCAGTGACCGCCAGCGCGGAACCGACATAGGATTTCGCGATTTCGTCGTAATTCGTAAGGAACGCTTCTTCGTATACGACCTGCACGGACTTAAAGAATGTGCCGTCGTTCAGTTCAATAAAGCCGAACTTGTTGGAATTTCTGTTGTTTCTGACCCAGCCTTTGATCAGGACTTCCTGTCCCGCGTAAGCTTCGGTGTTTCGGAATAGCTCTCGGAGCGTGATCTCTTTCATCTGTATTCTAACCTCTTCATTATCATAGATTCTTCTCCTGCGCCCGCTGCGAAAGGCCGGCGCCGTACCTTTTATTATATACGTCCTCAGTCGTCCAAGTCAATGGGATTTGCTAAAGAAAACACTGGTTTTGCTGCTCAGAAATTATTTAGCATTAAATAACGGTTCAAGAACATCTGTATATTTCTCAAAGATATCGAGAAGACAAGCATCCCAATGTCGGGCATCCTTTTTGCTGTTTCCGAACACATAGTCCTCCTGGCCGTAGTCGATCACGTCAAAGGCAGGCATTGCCT
>ERZ808240.2423-NODE-2423-length-20444-cov-12.131689_pt1 | contig 20444 bp, 17 predicted proteins | sample MGYA00521084_ERZ808240 | MGnify/ENA primary metagenome ERZ808240 (study PRJEB31516, sample SAMN03275571) | gut metagenome | biome: mammalia-associated habitat; material: feces | host: Papio cynocephalus | place: Kenya | collected 2012-08-06 ...
GATAACTTTGGCAAAGAAGACATTAGTCTAGCTAATTAATTTACTGTCTACTAGTTTAATTTCACTCATGTATTTCCCCTTTTCATTTAGTTTTTATATAAAGTTGTTGACCTCATTATTTTTGTAGGATATAATTTGAAAAAAGGAAGCAGTTTTTTACCACTTGTTTACTTACGTATTCTTGAGTGGGGTACTTGCTTCCTTTTTGTATGTTTATATGATCCAAATTAAATTTCCATTTTTTTCAATACACTCTGCTGCTTCTTCTCTTCGCTCAGTCCTATCGCCTCTGCAGCCTGCTGCGCTGTCAGATTCATATTTTTCATGAGATTCCTGATATTCTGAATCACCTCTTCTTCCACAGCATCATCAATCATTCCCTGTACACCTTCACACATATTTACACTTTCCCCCTCATCAAATATAAATTTATTAGTAATACCGTTCATTTTCCCCATAAAATACCTCCATTTTATGTTTTTCATGCATTGAAATCAATGGTGAAACACCTGAGTAAAACATTTTTGAAATAAAAAGATTTGATAAATATGTCACGAAATTACTTTTTCGTGACATTACAATAGCATATTGCTTATGATAAATCAATCATAATTTCGGCTAATTTGTATTCTGATTATGAATTAGCCGAAATACACAGAAATGTATATTGCAAAAAGGAAGCAGATATAATATCTGCTTCCCTCCGCTAATGTATTTATTGTTTATTGTCGTACATCTGAGGCGGTACATATCCGGCACCGCTCATGCTCTTGTAGTAGTCAAAGGCACTTTTGGCACTCTTGCGTCTTTGGCCGATTCCGGCACGTTCCCGGGCAAAATAGTTCTCGACCAGTTTCTTGTTCCGGGCTTCCTGTGCCTGTACGGACACACTGAGCTCTGTCACTTTGGCTACCTTGGCCTGCAACTCCTTAATCTGTACTGCGTAGCGCTGTCTGTTGCCTTCCAGTTCTTTTGCCAGCTTTTCATACATGATTTCAAAGCCGTCATCCAAGCGTACCACTTCATCGATCAGGTGCTGTTTCTCCTCCACGGCAGCATCGAACTGACTGATATCCACCTTCTCTGCGGAGAAGATTTTCTCCTGTCGTTTATTGTATTCCTGAATCTTCTGCAATACCTCCAGCTTGCGATCCAGGCTTTCGGACAATATCGTCAGCTGACTTTCCATCAGATAACCCCTTTCTCTCGATTGATACGCATAACTTCTTTCCAGGTGTCTCTTACGGAATGAAGATGCATATTGATCTCTTCCAGGATTTCCTTATCTTTCTTGACATTTGCCTGAACCAATCTTCTAGCCAAATAATCATAGATATTGATGAAATCCTGTGCTACGGGATATTTTGTATCCAGCGTAGACTGCAGATATCCAATGATATTCTGCACCTTGCGGATATTGTTATGTGCCTTTTCAATATCTTTTTCTTCGATTGCCACTTCCGCAATATTGCAGAACTTAATAGCTCCTTCATAGAGCATCAGTGTCAGTTCCGCCGGGGAAGCAGTCAACACTTTACTGTTATTGTACTGCGCATAGGCATTGGGTAACGCCATATCATGATCCTCCTAACAAGCTTGTCACCGCACTGGAATTACTCTGCAGCTTTGCAAGAGCTGTCTCCATCTTGGAGAATTTGGAATACCATTTATCCTCGTAGTCGTTCAGTTTCTCTTCCAGCTCGGAGATCTTCGTCTTATAATCATTATAATCCGAAGTCATCTTCTTGTCATCATAAAAACTTCCATAAGAGCGATATCCGTCTACGGATTTGGAGAGATCGCTCATCTTGGTATACAGGTTCTTGGACAGAGATGAGAAGAAAGTGATGACCGTATCCGGATCATTGCTGATCATGCTCTTCAGTACATCCGAATCACCGGAGGTATTGGCATCATCCGGATCTCCGGCAATGTGGTAAGCATTTTTCTCATTGTCGGTTGCTTCGAAGTATCCCAGTGTCTCAATACCGAAATCACTGAGATACATGGTCTTACCGTTCACATCTACACCGCCCGCCATAATATTTTTCAATGCAGAACTGATGGTAGACAAGTTACTGTCTCTGCGAAGCAGGGCATCCTTGATCTTAGTCTCGTATTTCTCTACCTCAGAATCGGACATGGCATCCTTCTCATCATCTGTCAGAGGTTCATATCCCTTGGCAGAGTCTGCATTGTACAGCTTGTCCATCTCATTGATGATGGAATTGTACTCCTTGAGGAAATTCTTTACCATATCGTAGATGCCATCAACATCATCTTCCGTGGTAACAGTGATTTCTTCGCCATCCGCAGTCTCACTCAATGCGGTAAAGGTCAGACCGTTGATTTCGAACACGTTGGTACTTCCGGTAAATTTTGCACCGTTCAGGGTAATCTCAGCATCCTGACCCTTGATCTTGGTAGCTCCGGCATCCTTATAGGTTCCGCTATCAATAGCTGTCACTACATCGGAAGCATATTTTGCCTTTGCCAGATAGCTGTTCTTTACTTCCTCTGTCAGCTTATCCGTAGCTTTTGCACTGTAAGTGGTATTGCCGTCTGCATCGGTGCTCTCGGTTACGTTAATGTACTGTTTCACATCTGCAATCTTTGCATCTGCATCGCTAACATTTTTCTGCGCGCTTGCCAGGGCCTGGGCATCTGTCTTTTTCTCAGACAGATCTTTCATCGCCTCATTGACTTCATCCAGTTTCTTCTGGGCGTCATCTTTTTCATCACCGTCTGTCAGATTCTTGATCTTTTCTTCCAGCTCGGTCTTCTCTTTCTGCTTTGCTTCCAACTGGGTTGCGTAATTTTCTACAGTATCCAGACTGGAATCCTTGTATTTCTCATTGATCTCATCGATCTTCTTCTGCGCATCACTCTTAGTGCTGAGCAGGGACTTATACTGCTCCAGATAACTGCTTACACGGGAATCGATATCCTTCGTGATTCTGCCATCCTTGTTAATATTCGCAAGGGTAGCTGCATCGTCACCGCTTACATAGAAAGCTGCATACTCACGGTATTTATCAAGGGTTGTTTTATCGCCATTGTCACCGGTCAGCTTTGCTTTCAATCCTAAAGCAGCCATTGCTCTGTCGCCGTTCTCATCAGATGCGGTAATGCTGAAATCACTGGCTTCACCGGATGCGGAAGCGCTGACGAAGAATCTCTGATTCTTCGCATCGAAGCTGGCATTGACACCTGCTTCCTTCAGCTTATTCAGTACATCGGAAATGGTGCTGTCGCCATTTACTGTAATGTCCACGCTTTTTCCACCGGCAGTGATATTAAAGGTACCTTCTCCGGTCACACCCAAATCACTTAACTTGGACGCTGCAGTCAGACTGCTTCCGTCACTGGCTTTGATCTGTGCGCCGGTGAGGTAACCGGTCTTCGCCAGCTGATTGATCTGCAGAGACTGTACGCCGTTTACCGCATTTTCACCGGTGATTACGCTGACAGCGTTGCTGTTGGATACTTTTGTGGTTCTCTTACTGTAAGAAGAGACAAAGCGCATGTTATTCAGATATTTGGACTGCAGATTCTTCAGTTTGGTATTGAGAGACTTCCACGCGTCCTGCTTCCATTCCAGTTTGGTCTGGGCTTTCTTCGCATCGTCTACTTTGGTCTGCTTGGCAGATACCAGTTCCTGAATGATACTCTCTGTGTCCATACCGGACATCAGACCTGACATTCTCATTGCCATAATGTGTTCCTCCTGATTCTTACTTCTTATCTCTTCTCATCCACCAGGATACCCGCCAGCTCCCATACTTTGGCGATCATATCCAAAGTCTTCTCGGGAGGAAGCTCCTTGATGACTTTCTTGGTATCCTTATCGATAATCTTAATGGTTACGCGGTTGGTTGCCTCATGGATGCCAAATACAGCCTCGGAATGAGACATCATGCTCTTGTTCAGCTTCTCTACCGCTTTCTTGATCTGCTCGTTGGTCACGGGCTGTTGCTGTTCGCCGTTGGCATCGGCAGAAGTATTGTTCTGCGCCTTGCCCTGGGCGTTCTCAACGACTGCGGTGGTCTGATCGATCTTATCTGCTGCCTGTACGTTAGCAGGATTGTAGTCTGAGGAATTCTCCTCCGTGGTTACTTTTGTCACAGTGTTCTTGGCAGCGGCTGTGTTCTGTACCTGCACTGTCATAACGCTGGAAATCGGTTCTATGGTCATAATGGTCACCTCCGTGTGATATACAAGCACCTTCCGTGGGCGCACGACCTTTGTTCTCTAAGCAGTTTATCGGTTATTTCTTCCGAAAAATTAATAGGAGATGCAAAAATTTGCACCCCTATGCCTAATTTCCTATTTTTATTCTTTTTTACCCTAACAGATTCTTCAATGCTTCCATACCGTCCGCATCCACGGCAGCCTTATTGGCTTCCTGAATCTGGAGGTAGACTTCCTTACGGTAGATGGGCACTTCCTTGGGAGCGGAGATGCCGATCTTGACCTGGTCGCCCTTGACTTCTAAGACGGTGATCTCGATGTCGTTGTTGATGACAATTGCCTCGTTCTTTTTACGGGATAATGCCAGCATCTTACTCACCCGCCTTTCTGGACTTCAGGATATCGTAGATGGGGAACTTTACGGGATACTGATTGCCTTCGAGGATGATCTGGCATGCCTTACGCTCTTCCACATTGATGACAAAAGGTCCCTGGAGGTTCACGGTCATCTTCGTCAGATCGGAAGGTACGGTCACTGTGACCATAACGAGAATATTCTCCGGAGTGAGCTTTCCCACGCCGGTGAGCAATTCATCGTCCACCTCGGGATCATATTCCGGATTTACTAACAGGGGATCCATGACAGGCATGGCGAATCCCGGCTCTTCGATGGACTGCAGATAACGGATTCCGGCACCGCTGCCTTTCTCCTCATCATGCAGCATGGTGAAATGCTTCAGTTCCGGGAAACCGATAATACCCTTGTCAAAAGTGATGATCTTGTCATCCGCAATCTCTACTTCTCCAAAAAATTTTGTATTAATCTTCATCCGTTTTCCTCCTGGATATCCTTCTAGATGAAATTCAACAGTGTGGTCTGCATTACTTTACCGGTCGCCATCAGTGCTGCCTCGTAGGTCATCTCTGCGCTCTTTAAGTCAATGACGGTCTCAGTAACATCGACATCTTCGTTTTCGCTCTTCAGTGTCTCGAAGGTGGTCTTCTGGCTCTTCATACGGTTGTCGATGAGTTCCAGTTTGCTGCTTCTGGTACCGCAGTTGGTAATGCACAGGTTCGCATCATCGAGATAACCCTGGAATGTGGTAATGCCGCTTTCAAACATCTTCTGGCACTTATCCTTGGACAGGGTCAGTGCTTTTTCCACAGCTTCCATCTGCTTTTTCAGAATGTCGGCGTCTGTACCGGTAACATTCTCCTGCAGTCCTTCAAGCTTGGTCTTCACAGTCTCTAAGTCGATTACATCCTGCATTGCCTGTACCAGGTCATCCACGGTACGACCGATTCCATGCTGGAAACATTCATCTGCGGTGGAATTCACCTGAATGGTCTGATTGAATCCTACATCGTATTCAATAACCTGCTTTTCGGCAGTGCCGTTCAGATAACCGCTGTTATATTCTGTAGTCTTACCGTTTTCCGTACTCTTGCAGTAAAAATAGTGCTCGGGACGAAGATCTCCCTTGACCCAGTGATCTTTCTGATAAGTGATTCGAATCTCACCCTCATTTTTGTCGGAGGAAGAAGGATCATCTTTACATTCCATCAGTTTCTGATAACGATTTTTGCCAAGCAGAATCTCACCGGTATCCGGTACATAAATCAGTGCATCATCATTCTTTGCCGCCATAGAATAGGGGTCTGCGGTAGATGAGACTACCTGAAACATTTTGGAATCCCATGACGGATTTCCCATCACCATTTCACCCTGTGCATTTTTCTCATAGAAAGAGATGGACGGTGCCGCACCTGTGCTTTTACAATTATCATACGCCAGCTGGATACGATACACCTCCGCGGAGCTGACCTCCTGATCGGTAATTGCACCGTAAGTGGTATCGTTGTAGTTCGCCGCCGTAATATCCTTCAGATTCCCGGTATTTACCTTGGTCAGCTGTGTGATAGAATTGTTATCCAGCTGCTCGGTAATCTCGTATTCGGTATTGTATTCCTTATCAAAGCTTAAGGAAGTATCGGTTCGATACCCGGTGAATACATATCTTCCGGCATAATCCGCATCTCCGGTGCTGTACACTTCGTCTCCCAGTGCTTTCAGCTGTTCGAGAATGATCTGACGGTCTGCGGATGTCAGATCTCCGTTAGATGCCTTGGTGCACTGCTTGATCATGTTGGTCATGATATCGGTCAGGTTCTTCAGTGCATCCTCGGTTACATCCAGCCAGCTCTCCGCATCCGGAATATTTTTGCTGTAATACTGGGTCACTTCCGTTACGTTGCTGCGCAAACGCAGGGCACGGATGGATACCACAGGATCATCGGAAGGACGGCTCACCTTCTTCTGTGTGGACATCTGCGTACTCAGCTTATCCTGATATACTTTGTTAGTATTGATATTGGACAGATTATTACGCTGCATGATCTTATTCGTGATTCGCATTTTGATCCTTGTCCTTTCTCTCTCTAGAATTCCATACCATTATTGTAATCAAACTGAAAAAAGCATTTATGCTTTTTCCTGTATGAAACTTAGAACTTCTTCACGAAAGCGCCTTTGCGCTGAGTGACTAGAAGTTCTTTTCATACTAGACTCCGGTCTCCAGAATCAGTCTGTCATATATTTCCGTTAAGGTCTGGATCATCTTGGAAGCCAGATTGTATCCGTTCTGATATTTTACCAGGTTCACGGCTTCTTCATCCTCATCCACACCGGAGATGGAGATTCTCTGGTTGTCGATGGTATTGGAGATGTCCTTGAAGCTTGCGTAGAAGGTATTCGCCCGGGACGCATTCAATGCCACATCCGACAGAATACACTGTAAAAATTCGGAAGCATTACATCCGCGGAAACTCATCTTGCTCTTATCCGTTGCCAGGTTCTTCAGATCGTTCAGCAGATCATTCTGCTCTACGCCGTCTGCTGCATCGTAACGGTTCGCCATCAGGCTTGGATCCTGCTCCATGGCATCGAGAATATCAAAGTTCTTCGCTGTCAGACGATAATAGCTGTCATCGTTGACTTTTACCGTAACTTTGCTTCCGGCTGTCTTCTCCTGCTTGTCATATCTCTTGGAGTCATCATTTAACAGAAACTGTTCTCCGCCGGTCGCCTTATTGCCGGTGAACATTTTCACACCGGGATCCCCGCTTCCGCTGTAACCGGAAGTCAGAATATCGTTGAATTTCTGAGAGAAAGTACGAATCCACTCATTCATCTGATTCATGTAATAAGGGATACCCTGATAGGACAGGCTGGTACCGATCTCCGCCTTTTTCCCTACACGGTCATTGGTAATTCCCCGGGGATTCTTGTCGCTGTCCGATAAGGTAAAGGTATAGGTGTAGGTAGCGTTGCCGTTGGCATCATATTCACAGGTATATTCCCAGGAATCATAGTAGAATTCCTGATTGCCCAGATCCAGGATACCTCCCTGATCCGACAGATTACATTTATTCAGATCCTGCAGATAAGCCTGGGTTACTTTTACTGTTACGGTATCATGGGTCTTGCCGTCCGCGGTAGTGGTCGTGCCGGTGGCTGTCACCTGACCGGTGAAATTCTCACCATTGTTACCGTCTCGCATCTGGATCAGTCCTGCCAAATCTCCGCCCATGGAAGCATTGTACAGGTTGAACTTCTGTCCGTCTGACCAGTATACTTCATAGAGACCGTCGATATCGGTCTGGTTCACCTTCTCATAGGAAGTTCTCGCCACACATTCCAGACCGTTGTAATCGCTGCCGTCTACCAGCATCTGTCCGCCGGCGATCTTCACCATGTATCTGTTGGCACCGGTCTCACGGTTCTCATTGTTGGCATCGATGATGGGAGTCTCCTTGACTTCCACATCCACGATCTTGGACAGTTCATCGATCAGTAACGTTCTGCGGTCACGAAGCTCATTTGCCTTCGTGCCGGTCAGTTCGATGGTGTTGATCTGTTTATTCAAAGTGGCGATCTCGCCGGCGATGGAATTGATCTGATCCACCTTCAGCTTGATCTCCTGGTTGATATCCTTCTGTACTTTCTCCAGGTTGCCTGCCATACCGTTGAAGTACTCGGTCAGGGCTCCGGCATATCCTACGAACTGGGACTTGGCGGTGGCACTGTCGGGATCTTTTAACAGAGCCTGCATACCGGTCACCATCAGTTGATCGAAGATGGTCTTGAATCCGGTGCTCTTGCCGTCATCGTCAAAATAGGTCTCCAGCTGCTGCATGTAGTACTGCTTCATATCGTACTCGCCCAGCTGTGCATTGTTATCCCAGAATCTTCCGTCATAGAATTCATCCCGGATACGCTCGATCGCCAGTGTCTCTACGCCGGCGCCGGCACAGCCGTAGGTCTGAAATACCCGCAGGGCATTGGATGCCTGCTGCGTCACCTGCTGTCTGCTATAGCCTTCCGTCTGCACATTCGCAATGTTATTGGAAGTGGTATTCATGGCAGCATTGCTGGCTAACAATCCTGTATATGCAATATTTAATCCAAAAAATTGTGAGGGCATAACCTACCTCCTAAACTCCCAGCGTCGAAATAATATGTTCCAGCATCTCGCTGATCACATTGATATAACGGCTGGATGCGTTGTACGCATTCTGGAACTTGATCATATTAGACAGTTCCTCGTCCGTGGATACACCGATGACCTGTTCTCTGGCGCTCTGTGTCGCTTCCACGGTGCTGACCTGGTTCTCATAAATGCTCCGGAACACATATCCGGAGTTCGCTACCTGAGATACCAGATCCGTATAATAATCTACAAAAGTAGTCTTTTTCTGTACATTGGGATTCAGCGTATAAGCTTCTTCGGTAAAGGCTGCTTTCAATGCATTTGCTGTTGCTTTATCCTCGGAACCGTCCGCCAGACGGAATCCCAGTTTGGAAGGTTCCTGCATCAGTGTGGGATTCACCTGCAGATTACCAATGGTATAAAGGCTTTCGGGGCTGTCTGCCTTTTCCTCATTCATGACCCAGTAGTCCTTGCCGTCTTTCCCGGTCACCTTGCGATATCCGTCCGTAGTCACCTTGGTAAATAACTGGATCGGAGTACCGTCATCCATACGCATATAACCGTCGGAATCTACCTCACAATACTTCGCATTTGTAAGTTTTGTACCGTCTGCCAGTTCCAGGTCTCCGGTCTGCACTCCGGCTGCATCCGCCAGGATATCGTTGATCTTCGTCACCACATTGTGGATCATCTGATCGAACTCCGCCTGAATATTCATAACGACTGACTGGGATACGCTGTCGTATTTACCCTCTGCCAGGTCTGTATAATTCGCTCTGTGATCGCCTCTTGCTAAAAGCATTGCCTTCAGTCCGCCGATATCGGTTCCCAGATCGGAAGAGATCTCGATGGAGAGGTCAAATACTTCCGCGCCGTCGATATTATAGACTTTGGTCCCGTCATCCAATGTAGTATAAGAAGCATTCATCGGCCAGAACGGTGTAACGAAGCCGGTAGCCTCGTCTGTCTTCATATCGATCTGATAACAGGTACCGTCCTTGACGAAATCCACACCCTCGATCTGTACGGATACACTGCCGTAACGGTCTTCGGAAAAACTCATATTGGTCAGCTGGGACAATTCATCCAGAATCTGGTTTCTCGCATCCCGCAGGTCATTGGCGTGCTCGATGCCGCCGCTCTCGATGGCACGGATCTGGTCGTTCAGTGTTAAGATCTGATTGCCGTATTTATTGATCTTGTCTATATTCTGCTTGATCTGTGTATTCAGGTTATCCTGGTAGGAGCTTAAGCCATTGTACACCGCGCCGGCTCTCTGTACGAATTCGGATGCTCTCTGTACGATCAGTCCCTGTGTTACAGAACTGCTGGGATCCTTGGAAAGCTCCTGGATAGCTGTCCAGAAGTCTGTCATGGTCGTCTGAAAAGCCTCGCCGTTTAATTCGCCCAGCTGGCTCTCCACTTCTTCCAGTACTTCCGTGGACACTTCGTAGAACATACTGCGTCCGGATTCCTTGCGGTATGTTTTATCCAGGAAATAATCTCTGACCTGTTTTACACGGGAATATGTGACACCCAGACCCGTCTGTTTATTGGCAATAGACTTCGGGTCTGTAGATAACGTGACATACGCTCTGTTAGACTGCTGTACCTGTTGTCTGGTATAGCCTGTGGTGTCCACATTAGAAAGATTATGCGCTGTGGTGTTCAGCGCATTCTGACTTGTCTGTAATCCGGACGAACCTATATATAAACTACCCATTAATGGCATAAACTCTCACCTCTGTATCAGGGAACTCTGTGGTCCCCGGGATATAGGTCTTACTGCTTGGCGTCAAATCCATGATCTATAACGCCCATGGTGTCGCCTGCGTTGTAAGCTCCCCGATTGTAATTGGCTGTCTCGGGTGCTGCCTTGGTCGCCTGGAGAAGATTCATCTCGAACTCCACCATCTCCAGCGCGCTGTGTAACAATTCGCTGTTCTGCTCATTTACGCGCTTCAGCCCCCGGACTGCTGCCTGTAATCTGTCATGTGCATCTGCCAGTGCCTGCTGCTCTGCAGGGCGTGTGGCTAACATGGTGATCAGATTCGACAATTTCAAATCATTAACATCCCTGTTCAATACATCGGCTATGTCCGCAGTCACTCCCGCTCTCTGTTTGTCCAGATTGTGGATCCTGCTGACCAGCTCCTGCTCCTCGTCCGTGATCTTCTGTAATTCTGCAAGATCACCGCTTGCAATGATCGGTGTCTTGCGTTGTGATAACTGAAGCAGAGCCTCGTACTCCGTACTCTCTCTGCCCAGTACATCTATCAGGTTTTCCATTAAACTAGCCAAGGAACTACCTCATTTCTTCCTGTTTTTGAAGCAGCTTCTCCGCAAAGCTTGCATTATCCACTCCATAAGTACCGTTCTGGATTCTTGCTTTAATGGGAGCCGTTAACTCTTCCCTGATATCAGGTGCTGCTGCCACTGCTGCCTTAGCGGTCTGGAAATCCTTACCCTGGCTGCTGATCTGCAGTCTGTCCGTGTGTGCTGCCGTCTGTGTCTTCTGTGTTCTGCTTACCTTCTGAGACTGATACAGCTGCTGTACCTGTGTATACGCTTCAATACGCATTTCGACTCCTCCTTCCCGAATGTCTTTTATGTTTCACAATATGTATCGGACGGAATCGCAATTACTTTAGCCCTCCTGAAAAAAAAGTGACGATCCGGACCGCCTACATAGGAACCCTCAATCGTCACAAAATCTGTCAATATGCATTTTCGTTACGGATCTCGGCATCTACCTGCTGCACCCGGTAAGTTTTGCCTCCCACCGATACCGTGGTCACGGTATCGTCATGGGCATACAGCCCTTCTTCCACATAGGAAAATTTTTCCGGTGTCCTGCCTTCCTCCAGAATCCGGATCAACGCCTCCACTCTGGGACCGTGCAGGGGATTGCATTCTCCGATGCAGGTGATTTCATCCTTCATCACACAGTCCATGGACTCTGTGCTGACACCGTCGAAGGACAGAATCATGATATCTCCCGCCGCCAGATCACTGCCCACGGTCCTGCCCGCCGCGCGGATGGCTTCCATGGCACCGAACGCCTCATTGTCGTTCTCACAATAGACCACATTGATATTGTCGTATTTTTTCAGGAATGCCTCCATGACCTCCTTGCCCTTCGCCTGGGTGAACTCGCCGGATACCTGGTCTAACAGATCCCAGCCGTATTTTGCCACACCCTGTTCCAGCCCCCTGGTACGTCCGATCTGGGCGGAGGCTCCGATATTGCCCTGGATATTTACTATATGAATATCCTCCGGCGAGATCCCCCTGCTGATGGAGAAGGAATTCAGCCACTCCGCCATTTTCAAGCCTTCCAGTTCAAAGTCCGAACCGACGAAGCAGGTGAACAGGCTGTCGTCCCCCACATCCACCTTCCGGTCCACGATGATTACCGGGATTCCGGCATCCTTCGCCTCTCTGAGCACGGTATCCCAGCCGGTCTCCGTCACCGGTGCCAGCACGATGTAGTCCACCTCCTGCTGGATAAAAGTGCGGATCGCCCGGATCTGGTTCGCCTGCTTCTGCTGACCATCCTCGAAAATAAGATCATATCCCGCTTCTTTTGTGAAAGTGCTCTTCATGGATTCCGTGTTGGCACTCCGCCAGTCGGACTCCGCGCCCAGCTGGGAGAATCCCACCACGATACGGTCATTTTCCTGGGTCTGTGTCGTCTCTTCTCCGCCTGCTGCAGTGCCGGCAGTGCCGCAGCCCGCAAACATCATACATACCGCCAGGATAAGAGCTGCTGCTATGGTATATTTTTTTCTCATACTGTTAACCTCTGTCTGGGTGATTTTTTATACTTTAACACATTTTAACACAGATTTCCCGCGATAGCAAAAGAGGCAGTCCGTCGACTGCCTCTCAAAATCATTATTTGCTTATTTGTTCTGCAGCATTTTCTTTTTTCTTGCGATAACCACACTCTGTACGACTAAAAACAGACACAGCATAGCCGCAATAGTGATACCGGTCCACCATGCCTGGTCCAGACCTGCGCTGGATACGATGTTCTGAATGGTGCTTAAGGACAATACACCGAAGAAGGTTCCGATAATATTGCCGACGCCGCCGGTCAGCATCGTACCGCCGATGATGGAGGAGGCAATGGCGTTCATCTCCATGCCGCTGGCGTGGGATGCGGACCCGCTTCCTACATGCAGGAAGTAGACATATCCACCGATACCTGCTAACAGTCCGCAGAGCAGATGGGACATGAACTTGGTACGCTTTACATTGATACCTAACATCAGAGCACTCTGGTTGTTGCCGCCTACTGCATAGAAGCTGCGGCCCATTTTTGTCCAGCGGAGCATGACAAACATTAAAACGACTACTAAAAGTGCTACGATCACGCCGATCTCTACATAAGCATTGACATAATTGCCCAGCTTGTTCACGGAACCCATTCCGGGTACCACGACACGAGTCTCCTTCAATGCCGTGAAGTTCTCATTGGCTACATTGAAGGGCTTAGTATTAACGATGGTCGTCATACCTCTGGCGAAGAACATACCCGCCAGAGTTACGATAAATGGCTGGATGTCCAGGTACGCTACCAGGAAGCCCTGGACGATACCGAAAGCAAGACCGATAGCTACTGCGATCAGCATGGATACGAATACATTGCCGCCGCCAAAGTCCAGATATACAGCGCAGCTCATGCTGACCAGTGCTACCACGCCGCCGACGGAGATATCGATTCCACCGGTGATCATGACTAAACTCATGCCGCAGGAGAGGATGATCAGTGCTGCGTTAGCATTCAGGATATTGAAAAAGGTCTGAGGCTTTAAAAAGCCTTTTCCCTGGAACACAATGGCTCCGATATACATTACGAAAAATACTACGATGGTGATGGTCAGCAGCAGATTGGTATCTGTCATATTTTTTAACTTCTTACCCATTTTAGCCAACCTCCTTTACGGTCTTGCCCTGCTTTAACTTCTTGCCCACAGCGGACAGCCATTCTCTTACTTTGGGTGTGCTTAAGACTACCAGCAGGATGACCACCACTGCCTTGTAAGCCGGAAGCGCATCGGACTGTACATCGAATTTGTATAAGGTGGTGGTCAGGAACTGGATCACATAAGCACCCAAAATTGATGCAGCCATGTTGAACTTACCGCCGCTTAAGGAATTACCTCCCAGAGCTACTGCCAGAATGGCATCCATCTCGATATCTTTTGCAATAACGGAGTAGTTGATGGAGGACAGACGGCTTACTTTGATCAGTGCAGCCACTGCCACACACAGTCCCAGGATCACGAAGGTCAGGAACTTGATAAATGCCGGATTCAGTCCGTTTAACTTGGAAGAGTTCTCATTGATACCTACAGACTGGGTGTACAGTCCCAGGGTCGTAAATTTCAGTACCAGGAAGATCACCAGTACGCACGCCGCCGCAATGAAGAACGGTGTGGGAATGGGGATTCCCGGGATAAATCCACCGAAATAACTGAAGGTCGGATCACTTACGATAGGAAGTTCGTTATTGTTGATCCATGCAGCGATGGAACGACCTGCCGTATAGAGGATCAGTGTCGCTACCATGGGCTGGATCTTGAAATACGCTACCAGCACACCGTTAAAGGCACCGAAGAGCATTGCTACCACGCAGGCAATCAGGAAAGCTACGATGATGGGAGCCTGTAAGGTATCAGGTCTTGAATTGGTACCGCACAGTACTCGTAAGATCACGCTGCCCGCAATAGCGATGGCAGCGCCCACGCTGATATCCTGTCCGCCGGAAGCAGCAGTGACCAATGTCATGCCGATGGCAAGGATCGCCAGTTCGGAACCGTAGTCTAAAATGGTCATCAGGTATCCGGACAATACCGGGTCTCCTGCGCTGTTATATCCCAGTGTGATCTTGAAAAAACCGGGATCCGCAATGAGGTTGAATACCGCCAGGATGATCAGGGCTGCAATAGGAATAAAGATCTGCTGCCGGAACAATCCGCTTAAGAAATTTTTATTCTGCTTTTCTGTTGTCTTTTCCTTACTCATGCTTACTCTCACCTCCGGCAATCGTACTCATAATCTTGGTCTGGGTCAGATCTTCTCCGGACAGCTCTCCTACCACCTTGCGGTCTCTCATGACTACCAGTCGGGAACAGGTACGGAGCATCTCATCCGTCTCGGAAGAGATGAAGGTCACGCTCATGCCTTCACCTGCCAGCTTCAGTACCAGCTTCTGGATATCCACCTTGGTACCGACGTCGATACCTCGGGTCGGCTCATCCAGGATCAGGTATTCCGGATGGGTCAGAAGCCATCTGGCTAAGATTACCTTCTGCTGATTACCACCGGACAGGGACTTAATGGGTGTATCCGCCGATGCAGTCTTGATATCCAGCAGTTTGATGTATTCATCTGCGAATTTATTTGCTTCCGCCTTGGAGATCGGCCGGAAGAATCCACGAAGCACCTGCAGTGCCAGGATAATATTCTCTCTTACGGACAAGTCACCAACGATACCGTCGCGCTTACGATCCTCCGGCAGATAGCCGATACCCTGACGCATGGCATCCAGAGGCTTGTTGATCTTGACCTGTTTGCCGTTCTTTTTCACAGTACCCCCGATGACACGGTCGGCACCGAAAATGGCACGGACGCACTCGCTTCGTCCGGATCCCAGAAGACCTGTAAATCCGTTGACTTCACCCTTTTTGATATAGAAATCAAAAGGCTTGATTCCGGCATCGCTGCACAGATCTTTGGTCTCGAATAAAGGCTCGCCGCTCTCCGTCTTCTGCTCTGTGTGCTGCTCGCCCCTGATGTCGGACAGGTCGTCTAACTCCTTACCTAACATCTTGGATACCAGCTGTACTCTGGGCAGGTCCTTGATGGCATATTCGCCTACCAGACCACCGTCCCGCAGAACTGTGATCTTGTCACACACTTCATATACCTGATCCAGGAAATGGGTTACGAAGATGATGCCCACGCCTCTTGCCTTCAGGTCACGCATCAGACCGAAGAGTTTTTCCACTTCCTGCTCATCCAGGGAAGAAGTCGGCTCATCCAGGATCAGTACTTTACAATCCATATCTACAGCTCTTGCAATAGCCACCATCTGCTGTACGGCAATGGAGCAGCTTGCCAGCTGCTGTGATGCTTTTGCGGGGATATCCAGATTCTGTAAGATCTTATCTGCATCCTCGTTCATTTTTTTCCAGTTCTGATAGATCTTATTGGAACGTCCTATGTACATGTTCTCTGCCACAGACAGATTCGGGCAGAGGGTGATCTCCTGATATACGGTACTGATGCCCAGCTTCTGTGCCTCCTGGGGAGAGTGAATGGATACGGCTTTATCCTTGCCGTCGATGAAGATCTGACCTTCATCCTTGCTGTAGACGCCTGTCAGCACCTTGATCAGGGTTGACTTTCCGGCACCGTTCTCTCCCATCAGCGCATGGATCTCACCTTTGTTCAGATGAAAGTCCACGCCCTTCAGAGCGCGTACACCGGGAAAGCTTTTGTGAATATTTCTCATTTCCAATACTGTTTTATTGTCCAAAAGTTTCACCCCTTAATCTTTTTTTGATAGAAGAAGCGCGGAGCTAGCGTGCGCCGCGCTTCTGGTCGTTTCCTTCAGATTAGATACCGTAGTTGTCTACATCTTCCTGAGTAATGGTGGTTGCATCGAAGCCCTTCTCATCCATGATGATAGTCTTCTCGGAGATGGTCTCGCCGTTCTCCAGCTTCTTGATGATGTCGTCAATGTAAGAAGCCTGGAAAGGATTGCACTGTCCATCGTAGTTCCAGTTGCCTGCCTTCAGCTCTTCCAGAGCCCACTTGTTGCAGTCAAAGCCCATTACGATAACGTCTTTGCCAACGCCGTGGGAGATATTAGCCTTATCCAGAGCTGCTACAGCACCCTTAGCCATGTCGTCATTCTCAGCGTAGATTACGTTGAAAGGAGTACCTGCGTCGATTACGGACTGTACGATCTGCTGTGCTTTCTCTGCGTTCCACTCAGCGGTCTGCTGGGTTACCAGGTTGAAGCCATCGTTTGCTGCTGCGTCATCCAGAGCACCGGTACGTCCCTGCTGTGCCGCGGAACCCATAACACCCTGTAAGTGGATGATGTTGTATTCGCTTAAGTTCTGACTCTTTAACCAGTCAACTGCGGTCTGTCCTTCTTTTGCCATATCGGATACGATGGATGCCTCATACAGGCTCTCATCTGCATCGATGGTACGGTCGAAGAGGATAACACGGATGCCTGCATCCTGTGCGTCCTTCAGTACGGAATCCCAGCCGGCGGTATCTGCTGCGGACAGAAGCAGGTAGTCAACGCCATCCTGGATGAACTTCTGTGCTGCGGTGATCTGCTCATCGTTCTTTAAGCTGTATGCGAAAGATGCATCGTAACCGTTAGCTTCGGTGAAGGTGTTCTTCATGTCCTTATCGTTAGCGGTACGGTAACCCGACTCGTTGGGGTCGTTGTTGATGATACCGACTTTGATCAGATCTCCGGAGGAGCTGGAACTTGTGGTTCCTGCGCTTGCGCTTCCGGTTGCTGCGCTGCTGTCTGCATCAGAGGAGCCGCATGCTACCAGACCAAATACCATAGTTGCTGCCATTACTGCTGCTAAAATTTTCTTCTTCATTGTGTAACCTCCCAATTTGTTTTGTTCCCCAAAGAACTATTTCTTTGATGATCCTATTGTATCGCGGGAGGTAGCAAAAGACCATGAAGATACCTCACGGAAAAGTTGGATTTTTTATGGCAAAAAAGAACCACCACCGTAAAAAGTTGATTTTTTTACGATAGTGGTTTGTTTTATTAATAGCTGGGAAGTCTGATCGTGACACAGGTGCCCTCTCCGTAGGTGCTGGTAATGGTGATGCCGTAATTTTCTCCGAAATTCAACCGGATACGCTCATTGACATTATAGAGTCCGTAGATATCCGTCTCCCGGACATTGCGGTTACGGATGCCTTCTCTCACCTGCTCCAGCCGCTCCGGCGTCATGCCCCTGCCGTTGTCTGTGATCCGCAGGATGCAGTCCTCCCCGTTCAGTTCTCCGTCGATCCGGATCAGCCCCCTGCCACGCTTATTTTTGATGCCGTGGTACAGCGCGTTTTCCACCAGCGGCTGTAACGTGATCTTCGGGATCTGGCTGGAATTCAGTTCTTCCGGAACAAAGATCTCATATTGTAAAATATCCTGATAGCGCATCTGCTGGATTTCTAAGTAGCTGCGGACATGCTGCAGTTCCTCTTTTACGCTTAAGATGTCCTGTCCCTGATTCAGGGAAATACGGAAAAAGTCCGACAGGCTGCCCACCATGCTCACGACTTTTTTCTGCTCTCCCGCTTCCGCCAGCCACACGATGGCATCCAGCGTATTATATAAAAAGTGGGGATTGATCTGAGACTGTAACAGTTCGAACTCCGCCTTGCGCAGTCTGATCTGCTCCGTCTTCACCTGCTCTAACAGTTCGTTGATCTTGTCGATCATGGTGTTCAGTGAATCGCTGAGCACCCGGGCTTCCACACCTTCCGATACATCTGACCGCACCGTCAGATCTCCCTTCGCCACCTGATCCGTCACCTGGGTCAGGCGTCTGATGGGGCGTGTGATACTGAGGGGGATATAATAGGATAAGAATAGAAACAGGATCAGGATCAGCGCAAAGGCAATGATGGAAAAACGGATCATATTTACGAAAAAATCCTGGTACTGCTGCCTGCTCTCCTGGATGCCCCGGATCTCATAATAGATATACTGGGACATGGTGTCGCCCACCAGGGATGTCACGATCTGTACATCATTCTCCCAGATCTCCATATTGTCCTCATAACGGTTGCCTTCTCTGATATTATCCTCGATCCTGCCGATGTAAGTCTCCAGGTTGTTCAGATATTTTTTCACACTGGTAAGTCTCTTCAGGTTCTCCCGGGATTCTGTCAGTTCCTCCAGACCGGCTACAATCTCATCCGCCTCCGTCAGCATATCATGGATACTGGTCTCTTCCAGCGACTTGTTCCCTACAATGAGCAGATAAGTCTCGTAATCAAAATCCTTCTGGAAATCCAGGCTGAACTGGCTCGCCATGACGGAGGAATTGATCATATCCTCGTATCTGCGGTTATTGTTCCATAAGTTATAGAAGCAAAAGATCAGAAATAATACAAAAGGCACCAGAAGGCAAAGATAAGAATATCTTATCTTTGCCACCAGTGTCGAACGCTCATACAGTTCTTTTATTTTGTTCCTCATAAGAATCTCCTCTCGCAGCCGCGGCTAATTGGTACCGCCCCGGTACTGGGTAGGGGTCATTCCCTGGGTCTTTTTGAACAGATAGGAAAAATAGTGGGGATCCTTATACCCCACCTCCTGGCTGATCAGGCTGCTGCGTTTGCCGGTGCAGCGTAAGAGTTCTTTCGCTTTATTCATACGGTAATCCGTCAGATATTTGATGAAACTCTGTCCGGTCTGCTGACTGAAGATCATGCTCAGATGATTCGGGGAGAAATTCACATGGGATGCCAGAAGGTTCAGGGAAAGATCCTCATCCGCATAATTTTCCTCGATGTATTTCATCACCTGATTCACCACATCGTCATACCGGCTGCTGGCTGCTCTGTCTCTTGCTTCCAGTGCTTTCTCTAAAATTCTCGTAATATAATGGATCGCGCTCTCACTGTCCTGCTGCGTCTTCTTCTCCTTGCTGGGAGTCTCCAGTTCCTGCGTATCCGTCTGTAAGCTCTCTAAGAAATCCGCCACGCAAAAGTAAGCATCCATGGTGATATACTGTCTAAAAATATTGGACTGCAGTGCCTTGTTGCTCAGATCCTTGAAAAATTCTTCCACAAAGTAGACCACTTCCTCCCGGTCTCCCTGTTTTAAGAATTCCTGGATTCTCGTGCGGTCGATCTGTTTGGGATTGACTTCCTTGATATCAAAGGAATCCCCCGCCGGCGTTTCCTGCGTCATGTGTCCGCTGTCCAGGATCCTGCTGTCCTGCACCAGATATCTGTGGGCAAAAGCATGGCTTGCCTGCTCAAAAGATACCGGAAGCTCCCGCAGACGGTTCACCGGCTTACCGATGCCTCCGAAATACCGGATATGCTCGTAGCCTTCCATAATATCTTTGATCTTCTCAATATACTCCTGCTGGTTAAGTAACAGCTGCTCCTCGGAATCTGCTTTTAATAAAAAAGCCTTGCCTTCCAAATTACGGTCAAAAGCGATCACCATCTTCCCGTCCTCCAGACTACGCAGTTCCTGCTCGATCCGGATCAGGCTGTCGGAGTACTCATCCTGGGCGTGCCGCAGGGACTGGGTCTTGAACAGAATGATGTTGTACCATGGCGCTGGCAGATCGATTCCAAGACCTTCCGCCGATTCCAACAGCTCCGCCACGGTGCTCTCTCCGGTGACCAGCTCCTGGAACATCTGTCTGCGCTCTCTTAAGCTGTTCTCCTCCATCTCCTGCAAATACCGCTCTCTGATTTGGATGGCTCTGCGCTTCTCCTCGATCTTCGCCGACAGTTCGTCCAGTTCCGCCAGCAGTTCCTCACCGTTGATTGGCTTGGACAGATACTGTGCCACTCCCAGCTTGATAGCTTCCTTGGCATATTCGAACTCCTGATATCCGGACAAAATAATAATCTCCGTATCCGGAAGTTCCTTCCGGATCAGGCGGCTCAGTTCCAGCCCGTCCATAAACGGCATCCGGATATCGGTGATCACGATATCCGGACGTAATTTCTGGATCA
>ERZ808240.2425-NODE-2425-length-20417-cov-4.184314_pt1 | contig 20417 bp, 23 predicted proteins | sample MGYA00521084_ERZ808240 | MGnify/ENA primary metagenome ERZ808240 (study PRJEB31516, sample SAMN03275571) | gut metagenome | biome: mammalia-associated habitat; material: feces | host: Papio cynocephalus | place: Kenya | collected 2012-08-06 ...
CGGCAGCCTGATTTTTTACATCATTTTTCTTATTTACATCACCGAGGGACTTCATTGTCGGGAAGAGCAAGACATCACGGATGGCCTCAGCTCCTGTCAGAAGCATGCACATACGGTCGATACCGAATCCGATACCACCTGTAGGCGGCATACCAATCTCAAGTGCATTCAGGAAATCTTCGTCTGTGTGGTTTGCTTCCTCATCTCCGGCAGCAAATGCCTCTTCCTGCGCTGCGAAACGCTCTCTCTGGTCAATCGGATCATTTAACTCTGAGTAAGCATTTGCCATCTCCCAGCCATTCATGAAGAACTCAAAACGCTCTACATAGTTTGGATCTTCTGGTTTCTTCTTTGTAAGTGGAGAAATCTCTACCGGGTGGTCCATAACGAATGTAGGCTGAAGCAGATGCTCCTCTACATACTCCTCGAAGAAAAGGTTCAGGATATCGCCCTTCTTATGTCTCTCCTCAAATTCAATATTATGCTCTTTTGCAAGCTCTCTTGCCTGCTCCAGGGTCTCAACTTCATTCCAGTCAACTCCGGCATATTTCTTAACTGCGTCTACCATCGTGATGCGCTCGAACGGCTTGCCGAGATCCATCTCGATTCCCTTGTAAACAATCTTTGTTGTTCCAAGTACTTCCTGTGCAACGTGACGGTACAGATTCTCTGTCAGATCCATCATTCCGTTGTAATCTGTATATGCCTGGTATAACTCCATCAGAGTGAATTCCGGATTATGTCTTGTATCAAGACCTTCATTACGGAATACACGTCCAATCTCATAAACTCTCTCGAGTCCACCAACAATCAGTCTCTTTAAGTAAAGCTCCAGAGAAATACGAAGCTTCAGATCCTCATTCAGTGCGTTGAAATGAGTCTCGAACGGTCTTGCAGCAGCTCCACCGGCATTTGCAACCAGCATCGGAGTCTCGACCTCCATAAATCCCTGTCCGTCCAGATAACGGCGAACTGCGCTGATAATCCTAGAACGTTTAATAAATGTATCACGAACCTCCGGGTTCACAATCAAATCCACATATCTCTGACGGTAACGTGTATCTGTATTCGTCAGTCCATGGAACTTCTCCGGAAGAATCTGCAGGCTCTTAGACAGAAGTGTTACTGCAGATGCATGGATAGAAACTTCACCGGTCTTTGTTTTGAATACTTCACCTTCAATGCCGATGATATCTCCGATATCCAGTTTCTTGAAATCCTTGTATGACTCTTCACCAATGCTGTCTCTTGCAACATAGGACTGAATATTACCACTGAGGTCTAAAATGTTACAGAAGGAAGCTTTTCCCATAACACGTTTCTGCATCATACGTCCTGCTACAGATACATGTTTGCCTTCCATCTCCTCAAAATTCTCTTTAATATCTTTTGCGTGACAAGTCACATCATACTTTGTGATTTCAAATGGATTTTTTCCGTTTGCCTGTAAATCTGCAAGTTTTTCACGACGAACCTTTCTAAGCTGATTTACGTCAGGTTCCTGTGTATTCTTCTGCTGATCTCCCACTGCGATTCTCCTCTCTTCCTTCTCTTATACTGTACGTGTAATATCCAGTACTTTGTACTGCATAACGCCAGCCTGTGTCTCAACTTCTACAACATCTCCGACTTTCTTGCCGATCAGAGCATGTCCAACTGGTGACTCATTGGAAATCTTTCCTTCCAGGCTGTTAGCCTCTGTTGATCCTACCAGCTTGAATTCGATTTCTTCATCAAATGTAATATCATATACTTTCACTGTACATCCTACATTAATCTTATCAAAATCAACTTCATCTTCTACAACAACTTCTGCGTTCTTGAGAATAGCTTCCAGCTCCTCAATACGAGCCTCGATGTCACGCTGCTCATCTTTTGCAGCATCATACTCAGCATTCTCTGATAAGTCTCCCTGTTCTCTAGCTTCTTTTATCTTTGCAGCAACTTCCTTACGCTTAACAACTTTCAGATTCTCCAGTTCCTCTTCAAGTGCTTTTAATCCTGCATAAGTAAGTAATTTCTTCTTAGCTTCCATAGTATTCTTTTGCTCCCTTTCTTGAAAATAAAGATACTTTCACAATTTCATAATTATACAAAATCAGCCGACTATTGTCAATCATTTTGCACGATAAAGTATACGCAATCACCAGGCATTTTATGATGTTAAAATTTTACTGAATCAGCACATTCAACAGTTCTTCTAACTCTCCGTAAGACTCCACCTGATTAATCTGGGCACGGAACTTCGCCGCCCCTTTCATCCCTTTTACATACCATGCCACATGCTTACGCATTTCCCGGATTCCAAGGTATTCTCCCTTAAACTCCAATTGCATTCTGGCATGTCGGAGCATCATTTCACGAATCTCCTCATGCGTCGGTCTCGGCGGAATCTTTCCTGTCCTGTCATATTCCACCAGCTCCTTAAAAATCCACGGGTTTCCCTGGACGCCACGCCCAATCATCACTCCGTCACAACCGGTAATTTTTTTCATCTCGGCTGCCTTCTCGGCTGAAGTCACATCACCATTTCCAATGACCGGAATCTTCACTGCTTCCTTCACCTGGCGGATAATGTCCCAGTCCGCCTCGCCGGAATAATACTGCTCTCTCGTTCTCCCGTGGACTGCTACCGCAGACGCACCGGCTTCTTCCGCAATCTTCGCGATTTCCACCGCATTTACATGGTCATCGTCAAATCCTTTTCGAATCTTGATCGTCACCGGTTTTTCAATTGCTTTTACCGTCTGTGACACAATCTCATACACAAGCTTCGGATTTTTCATAAGCGCCGAACCCTCGCCATTCTTCACGACCTTCGGCACCGGACAGCCCATATTAATATCAAGCACTTGAAACGGCAGCTCCTCGATTCGTTTCGCCTGCTCGCTGATAATAGACGGATCCGAACCAAATAACTGCAAAGATACCGGATACTCCTGTGGATGGATTGCAAGCAGTACCTTTGTATTTTTATTCTTATATTGCAACGCTTTCGCACTAATCATCTCCATACATAAAAGCCCTGCTCCCTGTTCCTTGCAAAGCAAACGAAAAGGCAGGTCAGTCACGCCTGCCATAGGAGCCAGAATGTATGGATTTTCTAATTTCAAATTCCCAATCTGCATTTGGGGACACCCCTTTTGTTAATTGGGGACGTAGCACTTTGGCAATTTACTACGTCCCCAGTTATTTTTTTAACGTTTGTTTTTTTCGTAAATCATTCTCAGACCTTTTAATGTAAGCTGTGGATCATAAATGTCTATGACATCTGTCTCACTGGCGATGATCTTACCCAGTCCACCACTTGCGATGACTTTTGCGTCAGTATATCCGGACTCTGCTTTTATCCGGTTGACAATGTACTCTGTCTGTCCAATCTGACCGTACACGATTCCGGCCTGCATGCAGGAAATAGTCTCTTTTGCCAGTATGGAATCTGGTTTTTTCAGCTCGACTGCCGGGAGCATCGCTGTCTGCCCCCACATCGCTTTCGCAGATGTCTGTATACCAGGTGCAATGACTGCTGCCTCAAATGTCCCGTTCGGTCCTACTACGTCATAGGTCGTTGCGGTTCCATAGTCAATCACGATAATTGGTCCGCCGTGAAGTGTATAAGCTGCCACAGCATCTACAATTCGGTCTGCACCTACCTGTTTTGGATTTTCTGTCACAATCTTAAGTCCGGTCTTAATTCCGGCTGATACAACGATTGGCTTGATTCCAAAATATTTAATCATGGCACTTCCTAGAGAATGCATCACATCCGGCACGACGGAAGCCACAATACAGGCATCAATATCTGAATTTCTAAATCCCTGGTGATGAATCAGTTCGCTTAATGCAATCCCGTACTCATCTGAAGTTCTCTGTATCTTCGTAGTCATACGAAATGTCGCAGACAACTCTTCACCATGAAATACTCCCAATGTAATGTTTGTATTTCCAACATCAATAACTAACAGCATTATTCAATCTCCTCTCCCAGGAAAAATACTCGGTAATATAACTGCAGTGCTTCTAAGAGGTCTTGCTTCTCTCTTTGAAGCTGCTTAATCTTCAGATGACTTCCGATTTCATCAAATGTCGGATCAAAATCCTCAGAAGTCACTTCAAAACAAAGTTCACCATCTTCTTCAAATACAAGTGTTAGGATTCCGCCAACATCATTCACATACAATACACACATGATCTTCAGCTCATCCTTCACGTGATCCGGAAGTCTGTCAAAATCCGGATTCAGATAATATTTTTCTTCATATGAATTCGCGCCGCAAAGCACGACCTTATCCTGATACATAAACTACTCCTTTATACGTACCCGTAGATTCCTCTTACGGATACTTCTCCTGCAAAAATATGTTTTTCTTCACCGTCTGGTGTCGTCACGATCAGCTCACCTGTCTCATTGATCCCGGAAGCATGGGCATTATATTCGTGTCCCGGTTCCAGAATTCGTACCTCTTTTCCCCGGTTCACCAACATCTCATTGTAGCTTTCCTGTAACCCGGACAAATCTCCGCGTTCCATAAAGAGGGCATAATTCTTTTCAAAATGTTTCATTACTGCTGCAATCAGAGCAGAACGCTTTACCGGAGCTCCTGTCTCTATCAAAAGAGATGTTGCCTTATCTTTCAGTTCTTCATCAAAGGACTTCTGATTGACATTGATTCCCACACCGATGACCACATAATTAATATAATCAATCTCTGTGCTCATCTCTGTCAAAATTCCACAGACCTTCTTTTTATTCATAACGATGTCATTCGGCCACTTAATCCCCGTCTTCATTCCGGTCACTTCCTGAATGCCTTCGGCCACACTCTGTGCCATGACCAGTGTCAGCATCGGTGCTTTTGTCGGAATTAACTGTGGTCTTAAAAGAATCGTCATGTAAATGCTGATTCCTTTCGGAGATTCCCACACACGGCCCCTTCTTCCTTTTCCGGCCACCTGACGGTCTGCCACAAGAAGCGTTCCATGAACACCATCTTTCTCTCCAAGCTCTTTTGCCCGGTTATTGGTAGAATCAATCTCGTCAAAATACAGGACATTCTTACCAGCCCATTCCGTCTCCATAAGACTCCGGATCTCCGTCTCCGACATAATGTCCGGACTTTCGAGAAGGCGGTACCCTCTATTGCGCACCGCCTCTATCTCGTAACCTTCTTTTTTCAATTGTTCTATTGCTTTCCAGACAGCTGTTCTGGACACATGAAATCTGTCGCACAACTGCTGTCCGGAGATGTAATCATCACTTTCTTTTAATAGGCGTAATATTTCTGATTTCATCTTTTCTAACCTGTCTTATCTCTCACCAAGTGTTGCTACCATAACTGCTTTGATTGTATGCATACGGTTCTCTGCCTCATCAAACACTTTTGACTGTGAAGACTCAAATACTTCATCTGTTACTTCCATATCTGTCAGACCATATTTTTCGTAGATCTGTTTTCCAATCTTTGTCTTCAGATCATGGAATGCCGGCAGGCAGTGAAGGAAGATTGCCTTCTCTCCTGCATTCTCCATAACCTTCTTTGTTACTTTATATGGAGACAGTTCACGGATACGCTCCTCCCATACTTCATCAGGCTCTCCCATAGATACCCATACATCTGTGTAGATAACATCCGCATCTTTTGTTCCGCTCTCTACATCTTCTGTCAGAGTGATGGTTGCTCCGCTTTCCTTTGCATATCCCTGGCAGGTCTCAACAAGCTCTGCATTCGGGAAATAATTTTTAGACGTACATGCTACAAAATGCATTCCAAGCTTTGCACATGCAATCATAAGAGAATTACCCATGTTGTATCTCGCATCACCCATATATACAAGCTTGATTCCTTTTAAATGTCCGAAATGCTCACGGATTGTCAGCATATCTGCCAGCATCTGTGTCGGGTGATACTCATTTGTCAGTCCATTCCATACCGGAACTCCTGCATGTTTTGCAAGGTCTTCGACAATCTCCTGACCGAATCCACGGTACTCGATTCCGTCGAACATTCTTCCGAGAACTCTTGCTGTATCTTCGATACTCTCTTTCTTACCGATCTGTGATCCTGTCGGGTCAAGATAGGTTGTACCCATGCCCATGTCATGTGCGGCAACTTCAAATGCACAACGGGTTCTTGTACTTGTCTTCTCGAAAATCAGGGCTACATTCATGCCTCTGTATTTGTCGACCGGAATACCTTTTTTCTTCTTATCCTTGAGATTTGCTGCCAGATCCAGCATATATGTGATCTCCTCCGGTGTAAAATCTTTCAGTGTCAGAAAATTTCTTCCCTTTAAATCCATCTCTCTTATGTCCTTCTTTCTGTATATTACAAGCCTGTGTTTTCCAGCCTGTTTCATTCTATATGTCTGACAGATCTGCTCATCTACTCAGCTTTCACATCATCTGCCGCAACTTCTTTGATGCTCTTTACCAGTCCTGCGATTCCCTGAATCTCAGATGGAATAATAATCTTCGTTGCTTTTCCGTCCGCAGCTTTCTCAAATGCTTCCAGGCTCTTCATCGTAAGCACTGCCTCGTCTGCTCCTGCTTCCTTCAGGAAACGGATACCGTCTGCATTTGCCTGCTGTACTTTCATAATTGCTTCAGCCTGACCTTCCGCTTCACGGATCATAGCTTCCTTCTGAGCCTCAGCACGAAGGATTGCTGCCTGCTTCTCAGCCTCGGCATCCAAAATTGCGGATTCCTTATGTCCCTCTGCAACAAGGATCGTAGATTTCTTTTCTCCTTCCGCACGAAGAATCGCCTCACGTCTCTCACGCTCTGCCTTCATCTGTTTCTCCATGGCATCCTGTATAGCTGCCGGAGGAATGATGTTCTTAAGCTCTACACGGTTGACTTTAATCCCCCATGGGTCTGTTGCCACATCAAGAGATGCCCGCATCTTCGTGTTGATCGTCTCACGGGAAGTCAGTGTCTGATCCAGCTCCAGATCTCCGATAATATTACGAAGAGTTGTCGCTGTCAGATTCTCAATCGCCATGATTGGATTCGCAACTCCGTAACAGAACATCTTCGGATCTGTGATCTGATAAAACACAACCGTATCAATCCGCATCGTTACGTTATCTTTTGTAATTACCGGCTGTGGTGCAAAATCTACGACCTGCTCTTTCATGTCGACTCTTCTTGCAACACGGTCTACGATTGGAAGTTTAAAATGAAGTCCGGTTCCCCACGTTGCCTGGTATGCTCCCAGTCTCTCAATTACAAGTGCCTGCGCCTGTCTTACAATCTTTACGCAGGAAATCAATAACAACATTACAATGATTAAGATAATTATCAAAAATGTTCCCATAACTGCTGCCATCATGATTCCTTCTCCTCTCCATTCCTTACAATGAGTTTCACTCCTTGAATTCCTTCAACAACTACAACCGTATTCTTCGGAATCTTCCCATCCGGGGCATCTGTCTTCGCAGCCCACTCCTGTCCTCGTACTTCCACACGTCCTTTTGCTGCCAGCGTATCAATGTCTTCCAATACAAGCGCTTTCTGCCCGATCAGAAGTTCCGCTCCCGTCTTCTGGCGTTCCTGATTAAAATACTTCATTGCGAGTGGTCTCGTCAGCGCCAGAAGTAATAATGATACAATTGCAAATATGACAATCTGCACACTGGCTCCGACCCCCAGTATCGCTGCCAGAAATGCAACCAGAGCGCCTCCGGCGAACCAGATCGTCGTAAGCCCCATCGTGATGATCTCGATGACTAGAAACAACACAAATAAGCCTAACCAGATAACGGTCGTCTGCATAATCAGCCCCTCCTCTCATAGTCTACAGTTCCCAGATCCACATATCTCCATACTTGTTTTCTAAAAACCGCCCGACTTTTCTTCTTAGTATCATATTACTATACTTTCCATAATAAAGCAACGAATCCCTGTCTACATTTGTCTTCTCTGTCTGGCTGCCTCAAAAGTCAGAATAGCCGTTGCCACAGCGGCATTCAAAGACTCTACTTGTCCCTTCATTGGTATACGGATATACACCTGTGCCTGCTCTGCCACTTCATCACGAAGCCCGTTTCCTTCGTTTCCAATTAAAAATGCACTTGCCGTCCGGTAATCCTCTTCATCGTAGGAATTCTTTCCTTCCAGATGTGCCGCGTAGGTACAGATACCTGCTTCCTTCATATGCTTCACTTCTTTCTCAAGATCTTCCACATAACAGAAAGGTACCCGGTAAGCTGCTCCCATTGTTGAACGTACGACTTTCGGATTATACATATCCACACAATCCTGGCTCAGTACAATTCCCGTCACGCCTGCTCCCTCTGCCGTCCGGACAATGGTTCCAAGATTCCCCGGATCCTGAATCTGATCCAGCACAATCAACAACGGAGCCTCTCCCTCCTTTTCTTTCAGGATTTCGGACATACTATACTGTTTCTGTCGCACAAGGCAGAGAATTCCCTGCGGAGTCTTTGTGTCAGATACATACTCAAAGACAAAATCCGCCAGAATCTCCGGCTGCACTTTCGTTCCGTCCATCACCTGCTCTACGACTTTCCGCTCCCGGTTCCAGAAATTCTCGGACACATAGACCTCTGCAAGTCTGTCTTTCGGCACCTCCCGGAACATCCGGATACCTTCTACAATAAAGACTCCTTCTTCGTCTCTGAGCTTTTTCTTTTTTCTTAAATTCACCAGTCGCTTGACTTTCGCATTTGATGTACTTGTAATCATATCATTTTCCTCATATCACTCTCTCAAATCTATTCCTGCCGGAACTTCATTAATTCAAAATACTCTGAACCGAATCATCGTTCAGATTCTGCTTTGTCACCCATACATATCCTGTATTAACAAATGCTTCATTTCCCATATTTAAAGCTGCTCTCGCAGATGCAATAGTCGCCGCATATCCCATACCAAATGGATTCTGTGCCACAAGCCCGTCAATCTTTCCTGCCTTTACTGCTGCCAGTGAGTCCTCACTCACATCATATCCCACTACAAAAGGAGATACTTTCTTTCTCTCCATCTCGCCAAGAACCAGATCCATAGCATCACTGTTACTTGCAAAGCATCCCTTTACATCTGGGTGCTTTGAGAAAAGATAATCAATCACTTCATCTTCGGTAATCTCTTCTGCTGTTTTATCTGTCACAGCTTCCTGCACCATCTGCTGCTTGTAAGTATCTATCTGATCCATGTGATAATTCTCTACAATTGTAATATTCGGGTGCGCACTCTGAAGCTGTCCGACAAATGCATTCTCTCTTATCTGTGCCACCTGGGATTTCGAATCCTGCATAAAGATCATTACTTCACCGGAATCTCCCATAGCCTCTGCCAGACGGTCTGCTGCTTCCGCCGCACTTGCACTATTGTCCGTAGAAACAACTGCACTGAGTCCCGGATAATCACTGCTGGAATCAAATGTCACAATCGGCGTTTCATTCCAACCGGCCTGATCGAATTGCACTTCACAAGCTTTCGCATCTGCAACTGAAATTGCCAGTGCTGCCGGATAACGTGATAATTCCTCATCCAGAATATTCACCTGCTCATCTACATCATCTTTATCAGACGGTCCGCTGTACACGACCTTGACGGCCTTTTTACCTTTATAGCCAAGCTGCTCGTTTATATCCTTCCCGGCCTGTTCTGCGCCCTTTTTCACCTGAGCCCAGAAATCTCCACTCTCTGCTTTTCCGATAATGGAAATATAGGAGCCTTCTTCCAGCGCAAGTCCACTGGCCTCACGATATGCAGACGGCTCGATCATATCAAGCTTCGCCTGATACTCTTTTGTCTGTTCGTTCTTAGTATCTTTGGCAGCGTCCTGCGTCTTTGTCTCTTCTGTCTTTTTTCCTCCGTTAGCTGACGTATTTCCCGCACATGCAGTCAGCACCATAGCTGCACCAAGCAGTGCGATGATCATCTTGCATCTTTTCTTCATAATACCAATTCCCCTTAACAAATGTCATAATTTATAATCAGAGTTTTCTCCTCTGACCAGAGTATCTTATTTTTCACTTAAACACTATACACCATATCGGTGAAAAAATCTTGAAAATTTTCTTAAAGAATTTCTTAAATATTTTTTTCGTCCTTCTTATTGATTATTTTTTTCACAATATATCACTTGTGTAATTGATTTTTTTGTATTATGATAATAGGAGACAAAAATGTCTATGTCTATTCAACATATTTATAAAAGGAGGTATTACCCATGGCACACGTAATTGGAGACGATTGTATTGCATGTGGAAGCTGCGAGAGCGAATGTCCAGTAGGCGCTATTTCTGAAGGAGATGGCAAATACGAGATCAACGCTGATGCTTGTATCGATTGTGGTGCATGTGCAGCACAGTGCCCAGTAGGAGCAATTTCCGAGGCATAAGATTCCACACATATAGGATTAACGAACACATAAAAAAGAATGTTTCAGTTTTGGAACATTCTTTTTTTATTGTTATCACGTTTTGACTTTTTTTGCAGTTTCCATGTGCTATTCTTTGGACAGGCAGAAAAAATGCCTGCTAATTTTTAATAAGGGGGTTTTTGTATGGGCAATGCTCTGGAACAACTAAAGAAAGAAACCCGGGACGATGCCAGACTGTACGGCTGTATCAAAGAACTCTACGAACAGGGAGTCCCTTTCGAAGAACTAAAAGCTGTCATTCCGGATATCCGGCGCACACGGGAACAATTACATATGAAAAGAATGCTGGAAAATAATAACGAAGTCCTCCTTCAGATGTTCAGCAAAGAAATGTCCTTTCTGCTGGACGCAAAAGAACGGCAGGAGGAAGAACAGTTCAAAAAAATAGACCAGCTGATCAGACAACAGCAGTCCTACCGGAAAGCTGTTTCTGAAGCTGGTCCACTTGGCAAATTAAAACGGCTATTCCTGCCTGCTTAAATTTGCAAACTTCGTATATTCACCAAGCCAAGCCAGATTAACGGTCCCTACCGGGCCGTTTCTCTGTTTTGCGATAATAATCTCTGCCTGTTTCTTAAATTCAGAATCCTTATTATAATATTCATCTCGATAAATGAACATTACAACATCGGCATCCTGCTCGATTGCTCCTGACTCACGAAGATCGGAAAGCATCGGACGTTTGTCCGGTCTTGACTCCACGGCACGGCTGAGCTGTGACAAAGCAATGACCGGTACATTTAACTCTCTCGCAAGAGCTTTTAAAGAACGGGAAATTTCAGAAATCTCCTGCTGTCTGGACTCGGATTTTCCTCCTACACTTCCGCTCATCAACTGCAAGTAGTCGATGATAACAAGCTGAAGATCCTGCTCCAGTTTATATTTTCTACACTTAGATCTTAGCTCTGATACAGAAATACCTGGTGTATCATCAATTACAAGATGAGACTTTCCAATGATTCCTGCACCTTCGATTAATTTTTCCCACTCAGAATCTTTCAGATTACCAGTTCTAAGTGCCTGTGCATCTACCTGGGATTCCAGAGAAAACATACGGTTTACCAGCTGTTCCTTTGACATCTCAAGACTAAATATGGCAACGCCTTTATTCTTTTTAAATGCTACATATTGTGCAATATTCAACACGAACGCCGTCTTACCCATAGACGGACGAGCCGCTACAAGAATAAGATCCGAAGGCTGCAGCCCGGATAATTTATAATCCAGATCAATAAAACCTGTCGGAATTCCTGTAACAGTTCCTTTGTTCTTGGAAGCTTTCTCGATTCGCTCCAACGCATTCAGTACGACATCTTTGATTGGGACATAGTCTCCTGTGTTGCGGTGCTGAAGCAAGTCAAACACAGACTTTTCTGTATGTTCCATAATAGCCGGCAAAGGTTCCTTTCCGACATAGCAGGTATTTGCAATCTCTTCGGTCAGCTTAATGAGCTTACGCATCATGGACTTGTCAGCCACAATTTCTGCATAATACTTTACATTTGCAGAAGTCGGGACTGCATTCACAAGATCTCTTACAAATTCCAAGCTGGAAATCTCCGGCGGTACATCTTTCTCTTTCAGCCGTTCCTGCAATGTGACCAGGTCTACCGGTTTTCCCTCATTAAAGAGTTCCACCATAGAGTCAAATACAACTCCATATGATGTCTGGTAAAAATCTTGTCCACTTATAATCTCTGATGCGGTTGTTATCGCATCTTTGTCCATCAGCATGGCTCCGACTACCGACTGTTCCGCCTCGACACTGTGGGGCATGACCCTCTTGATGAGTGCCTCTTCCATGTGCAGTCTCCTCCTAAGCTTCCTCTGTTACAACAACTTTAAGTTCTGCAGTTACCTTTGGGTGCAGCTTAATTGGTACATTGTGTGTTCCAAGAGATTTGATCGGATCTTTTAACTGCACTTTCTTCTTATCTACTTCCAGTCCAAGCTGAGCTTTTACTTCTGCTGCAATTTCCTTAGAGGATACAGAACCAAATACCTTTCCACCCTCTCCAGTCTTAATAGAAACCTGAATCTTACCTTCTTCCAGCTTCTTGCCAAGCTCTACAGCTGCCTCATAATGCTCCTGTGCAACTTTATCATCATTTGCCTTCTTAAGCTTCAGATCATTTAAATTCTTTCCGTTCGCCTCTACACCTTTTCCTGTCTTAAGGATAAAGTTTCTTGCGTATCCGTCGCTGACTTCTACCACATCCCCTTTTTTTCCAAGGGCTTTCACATCTTCTTTTAAAATAACTTTCATGTCTATATATCTCCTTCTTTTATCATATCATCCAGAACCTGTTTCAGACACGCAACAGCCTCATCCATATCGGTATGATTGAACTGTGCTCCCGAAGCATTCATGTGGCCGCCGCCACCTAATTTTTCCATAATGATCTGAACGTTGACCTCATCGATAGAACGCGCGCTCACGTAAATCTTGCCATTATATTCGGTCAATACAAAGGACGCTTTGATCTCACTGATATCCAGAAGTTCATTTGCCGCCTGGGCTCCGATGATCGTCGGACTCTCCACATGAAGATCTGTACCTGTCGCAATTGCAAACTTCTTCTGATATACTTCCGCACTGCTGATAATCGCAGCCTTTGCGCGGTATCCTTCCATGTCATCCCGGAACATCTTACGCACAAGTGTAATATCTGCTCCGCATCTTCTAAGAAATGCTGCCGCCTCAAATGTACGCACTCCAGTCCGGTTCATGAAGCTGTTCGTATCAATCATAATGCCGGCATACATACTGCTCGCCTCCAGATTCGGGATCTGAATATCGTCCACAATATACTGGAGAATCTCAGATACCATCTCGCACGCAGATGAAGCATACGGTTCAATGTAGGACAACAGTGCATTGTCAATACTGTCACTACTCTGACGATGGTGATCCAGTACAACGACTGTCTTCGCCAGATACAACAATTCTTCACACTCCACCATCTTCGGACGGTTCGTATCTACGACTACGACCATAGAATTCTCATCTGCCAGATTCAGCGCCTGCTCAGAAGTCAGGAACAAATCATCTGGATATGCTGGATTGTCAATATACATATTATAGAGCGGACGCAGTGAAGCTGACACTTCATTAATCACTACATTTGCCTTTTTGCCAAGAGCATTTGCCGCTCTGCAGATACCAATTGCCGCGCCAAATGAATCGACATCTGTCAGGGTATGTCCCATAACAAAAATCTTATCATTGACCGTAATGTACTCTCGCAGCGCCTCCGCTTTCACGCGGGCTTTGACACGCGTATTCTTCGCTGTCATCTCACGCTTACCGCCATAATATGTAATACCATGGCAGTCTTTAATTACAGCCTGGTCGCCGCCTCTGGCAAGTGCCAGGTCAATGGCTACACGGGCATAATTATAACTCTGTGAATAATTGCCCGCACTGAGTCCCAGACCAATACTCAGTGTCAGCGGAATCTGATTACCAATATTGACGGTCTTCACATCTTCAAGAAGTGAGAATTTATCATCTTCCAGTCTCTTAAACTCATGCTTCTTCAGAGCGATAAAATACTTGTCCGTCTCTGTCTTCTTCACAATTCCGTCTGCTTTTGCAATATACTGATTGATCTTACGATCCACCAGTGCCACTAGCAGTGACTGTCTGACCTCTTCCACACTATTCATGACTTCATCATAATTATCAATGTAGATCAGTCCTGCAACAAGACGCTGCTCTTCATTTTCCTTGATATATCGGTTCAGCTCCGTCACGTCCTGGAGGTAAACCGCAATAAAATACTCCCGTTCTTCCGGTAGTTCTAAGAGCTGTTCTGTCTCACTGAAGCCTTCCACAGACACTCGTCTAAGTTCTGCTTTATATTCCCGGTCTTCATAGTAAACATCCATCTCCACCACATCATTTTCCTCTTTTGGGAAAATGCTGCGGTTCAGCTCCGGTATATACCTGCTCAGATACTTGTCTTTCTGTGCTTTATCCCCGAACAATCTCTCAAACTGATCATTCATCCACAAAAGTTGTCCATCTTCCAGCAGAATCGCATAAGGAATCGACAATTCCTTCAAAAGCGTATTCTGCACGACACCGTACTGAGCTGCAAATTCTATTAAGTCCTTCATGATCAGCGATCTGCTGTATACATACAGGATACCGATACCTGCAATATAGACCAGCATAAATATCAGCATGACTATGCCTGCTTTGATATCAATGCGGTAAATCCATATATTCAATAAGAGAAGCATGACCGCCATCACGATCGGCCAACGCATATAATTCTTCAGCCTTCCGCTGATATGCGCCCCCCGCTTCTTGCCCAAGCTCTCGTCCATAATTCTTATCCTCTATAACCCTCCGGATTCTGTGACTGCCAGCGCCAAGCATCTGCGCACATCTGCTCAAGTCCTCTCTCTGCTTTCCAGCCAAGCACCTTAGCTGCTTTAGACGGATCTGCGTAGCACATTGCAATGTCACCTTCACGTCTCGGCTTAATCTCATAAGGGATCTCTTTTCCACATGCCTTACTGAACGCTTTTACCATATCCAGTACAGAGTATCCTACACCTGTTCCAAGGTTGATAATATCCAGTCCCGGATTAGAGAAAATGTACTTGATTGCTTTTACATGTCCCACTGCCAGATCTACTACATGGATATAGTCACGTACTCCTGTACCGTCCGGTGTATCATAATCGTCACCAAATACTCCTAACTTCTCAAGCTTGCCGACAGCGACCTGGGAAATGTATGGCATCAGGTTGTTCGGAATTCCTTTCGGGTCTTCTCCGATACGTCCACTCTCATGAGCTCCGACCGGGTTAAAGTAACGAAGTAATACAACGTTCCACTCTGGATCAGCTGCCTGGACATCTGTCATGATCTGCTCCATCATGGATTTCGTCCAGCCATATGGGTTCGTGCACTGACCTTTCGGGCAGTCCTCTGTAATTGGCATTGTCTCCGGATTTCCGTATACAGTTGCAGAAGAACTAAATACAATATTCTTCACGCCGACTTCACGCATCACTTTCATAAGCGTAAGTGTTCCTGTAATATTGTTGTAATAATATTCCAAAGGCTTTCTTACGGACTCTCCTACAGCCTTAAGTGCTGCACAGTGAATGACCGCATCAACCTGCTCTTTTTCAAGCATCGCCTTCAAAGCCTTTTCATCCAGAATGTCTCCTTCATAAAATGTAATTTTTTTACCTGTAAGCTCTTCTACACGCTTTATGGATTCCTGGGAGGAGTTGCAGAGATTATCATATACAACTACCTCGTAACCCTCCTTCAAAAGCTCCAATGCAGTATGACTTCCAATATATCCTGCTCCACCTGTAATTAATATTTTTGCCATTTTAATCTCCTCCATCTAAGACTTGATACAATATGTTGCCTTACTTTATTAAGACTCAGCAAATGCTTTGGTATCTCTGCCTTCACTCGCCAGATATACCAGGCAATTCTGACTTTGCCTTATTATATCACTTCCAGGTCACTTCGGCAACTAAGCCAGATTATAACTATTTTCATTCATTTTTTAAGTATTTTCTAAGCCGGGTACAGCCCATCCTCTTCCATCTTACGGATTGCTTCCATAACAACCGGTTTGTCCTCTTTATAAGTCACACCATACCATTTATCTGCAGATTTCAGAACTGCAACTGTTGCACGACCCTCACCTAGCAGATTGCTTACTACTCCTGGAAGATAATATTCACATTTCAACGGATTCTCTTTCAGTCCCTTTTCAAGAAATGTCGGAAATTCTTTTTCAATTTCATCGAGAATACTTCTTGAGAATCCCCACATATTCATAGAAACTGTAGTATCATCATCAAGGTGCGTCCATGTAGCACCATCATCTTCTGTAAATGCAATGCCGTCTCCATGATGTTCAATACGCGTTCTCTCCTGAATTCCGATAAGTTCTCCAGCCTCATTCATCTCACACACACCACGGGATACATATCCATTTTCCGTGACTGTATTGCAAAGCTTATAACCTACCATTGTATAGCGGAACTTATCATCATCTTCATGACTCTCCAGGTAATCATAAATGAGCTGGAAAGCCTCTCTTCCGTAATAATCATCTGCGTTGATCACTGCAAATGGACCGTCAATCATATCTTTACAGCTATATACAGCATGTGCTGTTCCCCACGGTTTCACACGTCCTTCCGGCACTTCGAAGCCTTCCGGGATATTGTCGATTTCCTGATAAGCATAAGCAACTTCCATGTATTCAGATACGCGGTCGCCAACTGCCTCACGGAATAAATCCTCCTGCTCTTTCTTAATAATAAAAATCACTTTTTCAAATCCGGCACGTTTCGCATCAAAGATGGAAAAATCCATGATAATACGTCCCTTATCGTCCACCGGATCAATCTGTTTCAATCCACCATACCGGCTTCCCATTCCCGCCGCCATAATTACTAATACTGGTTTCTTCATATCTATTCTATACCTCCTATTTGAACTTTCGTAATTGTGAAGTTCCTGGCTCTATCAAATAACGCCACTTGCAAGAATCATACCACATTTTTGCTGTGGCGTCTATTTTTACGTATCTTAGCATTCTGGGATTTTCATAATTTCACTTCTGTTCAATACATTAAATCTGCATATAAAAACAATTTACACTTTGCCATAGACAATCAGTTTCGGAAAGGGATTCAGGCAATAGGCAGCTCTTTCCTAAACTGATGTCATGCACAGGTGTACATTTTTTTCTTTTAAAAACACAAAAACCGCCACATTCTCACGAATGTGACGGCAAATATCAACTACTGATTAATCCTGCACGTATGGCATTAATGCAACGTGACGAGCTCTCTTGATTGCTACTGTAAGAGCTCTCTGATGTTTAGCGCAGTTTCCTGTAATTCTTCTTGGAAGGATTTTTCCTCTCTCAGAAACATACTTTCTTAACTTTGCTACATCTTTGTAATCGATCTCGTTATTCTCTTTACCACAGAATACGCATACTTTTTTTCTTCTGCGTCCTGGATTTCTTCTCTTGAATCCGCCCTCTGGACGAGCTGCTTTATCGTAAGCCATTTTATTTGCCTCCTAATACTTTGAATCTTCTAAATTCAACGAACCTTAGTTAAATGGGAGTTCTTCATCAATTCCATCAGGAATATTCATGAAGCCGTCGCCTGCATCAGCTGCCGGCGCAGGTGCCGGTGCCTGCTGGAAACCACCTGCACGGGAAAAGCTTCCCGCATTGGCATCACTTGTAGCTTTACTCTCAGCAAATTCCTGATCTTCCACTACAACGTCTGTTGTATATACCTTCTGTCCATCTTTGTTCGTGTAGCTTCCTGTCTGGATACGTCCGGTCACAACAACCTTCAGCCCCTGACGGAAATACTTCTCAGCGAACTCAGCGCTTCGTCCAAACGCAACGCAACCGATGAAATCAGCAGTCTGATCATCACCATTACGTTTGAATCTTCTATCTACTGCCAATGTATATCTCGCAATTGCCAGAGAATTCTCTCCACCCTGTGAATATCTCACTTCCGGATCTCTGGTCAGGCGTCCCATCAAAATAACTTTATTCATATAATTACCTCTTCTTCCTGATTATGCTTCCTGTCTTACGCATAAATATCTGATGACATTGTCCATAATGCGGATTCTCTGCTCGATCTCGCCTGGAACATCAGCCTCAGCATCGAAGTGGATGAAGTAGTAATATGCTTCTTTCATTTTCTGAATCTCGTAAGCTAATCTCTTCTTACCGCTCTCATCAACGTCAGAGATCTTGCCACCGAAACGCTCTACTAAAGCCTTTACTTTCTCGATAACCTGAGCTCTCTCGTCATCTTCGATTTTTGCACTGACAACAACAGCTAATTCATACTTATTCATGTCGTCCTGCACCTCCTTCTGGTCTTTTGGCCCCCGCCCGCTTATGTGGGAGCAAGGAATTCTACCCCAAATGGGCAGAAAATTATTGTATCACGGTTATCTACTATATCATATAAGATTCCCGATTTCAAGCTTTTTTCTTCAAATCTTTTGTGTTTTTTTCGACCAGTTTCCGTGCTGTCATAATCTGATGTCCGCATCCCATACATTTCAATCGGAAATCCGCACCTACACGTAAAATCTCCCATTCCTTACTTCCGCAAGGATGTGGTTTTTTCAATGTTACTATGTCGCCGACTTCATAATTATATCCCATGCTGTCCCCTCCCTTGTAATCTGCCTGTCTTCAGTTATTTCTCCATTTGATTTTCCTTTTCTTTTACACCAATTACTACAAAACGATGCTCATCGCTGGCGCTCGTACAAGTTGAAAGTGTTACGACCGAGTCAGCAGTTGTAACTTCCACACCTGTATCATAAATTGCAATTCTTTTCGTCATATCCAGGTAAGACTGATATGCCTCATCACTTTCAAATCCTGTCAGATACACATCATCTGTATCCTTGACTGTCGCTGCACTGTAAATGTGATAAACAATCTCTCTGCCATCCGGTGTGTAGATGTAAAAATACGGATTCGCTTCCCAGAAAGATTTATCTTTATATTCATCCAGCTTTCGGAACATAGAGCCGTCCTTCATACGATGTCCGTAAATAATCGAATTACGGTCATTAAAATCCGCATGATTGCCCGTATTCAGGAAAATAGTTCCGAGCGTATTATCATTTTCTGAAAATGTCTTATGTAAATACTTTTCATTATCTGTCGTCTGCACAATTGGATAATTGATAATCGATGGTTCCGGATAGAAGCGGATCCAGCCGATCGTGTCCGGATTGATTCCTTTTAATTCATCAAAATCCACGGAAAAGCCCTGCTCCGGCTCGCTGTCATTATTGATTGCAATACTTTGCACCTTCTTATATTCGTCCCGGCCTTTTGCATAGCCTCCAAAAATCTTTACAAGCTGGAACGCGGATACACAAAATACAATCAAAGCCATAATCAAAATAATATTTGACAATACACTGGCTTTCTTTTTCTTCGCCCTGCGTCCACGATGTGGCCGTCTTTTATCTTCACTCATAAAATACTCCTTTTTCACTATCTCTGTCTTTTTATAGTAGCACATTCACACTCTTCCATTCAATTATTTTATATTTTTTTAATTCGCAGTTTATTGACTTTCTTCGTCCCCGGCGTATGATGTTTAAATAGGAGGCTGATACGGATGAAAGAAAAATTACAACGCTTTATGTATGGAAGATATGGTTTAGATTCCTTTGGAAAATTTACAATTATTGTATCTCTGGTACTGATGCTTCTGGCAAACTTTGTACCGGTAAGACTTGGAAGTGTACTGTCACTGCTCTGCTGGGCGCTCCTGATCTACACTTACTACCGCATGTTTTCCAGACAGACTTACAAACGTGCCTGTGAGAATCAGGCTTATCTGACAAAAACTGCAAAAATTCGACATTTCTTTGCTTCACAGAAAAGCATGATGGCACAGCGAAAGACACATCATATTTACAAATGTCCGAATTGCAAACAGAAAATTCGTGTACCAAAAGGCAAAGGACGTATCGAGATCTGCTGTCCGAAATGTAACACTACATTTATTAAGAAGAGCTAAGTAAAGGGGCTTTTTATGTTTGGATATATTGCAATCAACAAAGCTGAAATGAAATTCAAAGACTACGATATGTACCAGGCGTACTATTGTGGTCTTTGTCGCCGTCTGAAAGAATGCTACGGAAAACGCGGGCAGCTGACACTGTCCTATGATATGACATTTCTCATCGTCCTTCTCACCGGACTTTACGAGCCAGAAACTAAGACCGGCGAGACACGATGTATTGCACACCCGCTTGAAAAGCATCCGACGAAAATAAATGAATATACCGATTACGCGGCTGCCATGAATCTCGTTCTTTCTTATTATAAATGTGAAGATGACTGGACAGATGAGCGAAAGAAAAAAGGATACATTGCCGCAAAGGCACTGAAACCGGAGATTAAAAAGATTGAGTCTGATTATCCGGAAAAAGTCCGG
>ERZ808240.2426-NODE-2426-length-20407-cov-20.231820_pt1 | contig 20407 bp, 12 predicted proteins | sample MGYA00521084_ERZ808240 | MGnify/ENA primary metagenome ERZ808240 (study PRJEB31516, sample SAMN03275571) | gut metagenome | biome: mammalia-associated habitat; material: feces | host: Papio cynocephalus | place: Kenya | collected 2012-08-06 ...
TGACAGTATCATAACACATAATTGGTGAAATGTGGTATTAACTTGTGGTTAAATTATGTACTGAAAAATTTGCCAGAAAGATATTGCCTCCTTGCAGAATGTTCAAAATAAAGTGTACCCATAATTATTTTTTATAGCTTAAGAAATTTTGTCAAATAAAACGCCCGCCTGGAAGTGATATTATATCACCACAGATGTTTTGCTTACTAATACTTTTTTGTTTGTCACATAATAAGTCTCTACTAGTTACTAGTCTATCAGTTGTTCAACTTTCTTCTGAATATCATCCAGATTGTCCTTATCTACAATCGCCCATAATATTCTTTTTAGGTTTTTACCCTTCAAAATATTGGCCGGAATTGCTGAATAGCTTGCAAATTCCTGAATCAACATCTCACGAATCTCTTTGACTTTCATTCCCTTTTCTCTTCCCTCATACCGACTTAACTCAAGCATCCTTTCAATTGATAATGCTTTTTTTACATAAACCCAATCATCAGCCTCCAACATAGACTCATACATCAAGCGAACCAAGGATGCTTTACACGCTACGAACTGAGGACTAAACTCAACCTTGCTATTCAAATAAAGTGCTTTAAAATCATTAATATATTTTTTTAGTTCCGTGTCTTCACCGCTGTCAACCATGGAATATCTATACAATTGTTTTCTTACATCAACGATAATTTTCTGAATATCATATACAGATCCTTTTCTATCATACCACTCCTTTTCAGCTCTCTTTAAATATTTCCTACGTACTTCCTTAATATCCAATTCATCAAGACGATATATCATAAGCATTACAACATCGTAAAACTGCTTAACCTGTTCATCCATTCTGTCATCTTGAACACCAATAGTATTGCAACCTATTGTAGTAAGTTTATCAGCCAAAAGATGGCTTACTGGAAGTAATTGATATTCAAAGTCACTTTCCACAGCAAATATTTCTTTTCCTATCTTCCTTGTATACTCCCAGTCCTCTGGCTCCATAATAAATTCTATTTTTAGTTCCTGCTTATCTACCGCTCCTTCTTCAGCATTTCGCTCTTTATAACTCAATACTGATGGAACATCTACATGATATGTATGCATCGGTAAATTGGTTTTAGGATTCTTTGGAATATGCTCCTTAAACAAAAAGAACTCGCTTCTTTCTCCTAATTCTTTTGTAATATCATTTAGTGTATTCTGTACCTGCTCATCTGTACCGCAAAATATCATATCAATATCTACACTTGTTCTCTGTGCTTCTATCGGCAGATAGAACTGTGTTGCTGCTCCCCCTTTTAAAACTATGTGTTCTCCCAGCCGCTTTTGTATTTGAAGAAACAATTCAAGATCCCACAAAAACAATTCCATCCTGGATATATTTTTAAATCCATACATTTCCATTCTGTTCTGCAGATATTCTCTACTAAAAGCAGTCTCATCATGAAACATTTTGGTATAATCCATTCTATTCTCCCTTGCGTAATATCATTGCAAATTGCATTGCGTCTTCTGTGATATATGGTGTTTCTACAATAAATCGTATATCATATTGAAGATTTCTCTTGGTTGAAACTGTAATTAATTTCTTTTTATCAATATTCCCAAGTCTAACCAAGTTTTGATAAACTCTAGCCAATTCCTGCAACGACAAAGGATACCCATTTCTTGTTATTGAGAAATACAAATCTACAAAAGCTTTTTCAATCGTTGCAATGCCACCATTCTCATAATCAAAATTTTCTGTATCGTATACAATTACCTGTTTCTTTTCTATTCCTGCTAATATAGCATCTTCATATTGCTGGCGAATCTCAGACGGCTTCACAACAGCAAATCCACCATCCAACAAATAATTGATTATTTCATCATGTGCTGATTTTTCTATAAATAGTATCATAGGATACTGTTCTGGAATGTGCTGCATAAACCTTTGCAAAACATCTAATCCTGAAACAAAATACTCAAACCCTGATTCATCAAGAATTTCTTGTACCCTTTTTATATCTTCTGTTAATACAATCTTAATCTTGCCTTTCCATTCATTAAGCGCATATACACCAGTACGCACGCGTTTTAAATATCCGGCCTCTACCAGTTTTGATAAATTCCAGTAAATAGAAGACTGTTTCATATCCGGAAATATTGCCTGTACATCTTCCATATAGAAAGTGGTTTGTTCTCCTAATTTTTTCTCTATAGCTTTATATTTTTTTTCTAAAGCTGACACTTTTTCCATTTTGTCTACCACCTTTCACCAACATTCTAACACTGCTCAAGTAACTATTCAATAAAATATTCGCAAATACTTAATTTGCAATTTTTTCTTGATTTATTTTTTTTTTGTTATTTATCAATCTCAAATGTGCTTTTACAATAATATATTTGCAAATATTTAATTTGCATATTTATCTTTGAAGTTTTGCAGAATAATATTTCTTTCATTTTTTGAAAGTGATAAGTAAACCGATAAATGGTAGATCACATATATCTATAAATGAATTCCTTGGTGGATACAGAGATGAAATACCATCAGCTATTACAACAATAAGGTATCCCTTTGGGTTATGACATTTTGCATTGAAGCAAAACTCATAAATGATATTTCTGAGATCTCTACTATTAATCCAAAAACCTGGAAAAAGCTGAATTTGTCATTTGACAGCTCCAGCTTCTGATAATTTACTGATAATTCTTTATAAGATCTTCTGCAATCGTTTCTGCTTTTCTTTTTGGATAAATTAAATATAGAATGTCCAGAATCTTTTCTAATATTCTTCTTTGTTCATGTGGAATATCATCTCTTATACTAAGAACTTTATATTTATAGTTGTTTGACTTTTGACCCAATAAAATCTGAAATTTATCAAAAAGTGCATTATCTGCTACATATGATGATTCATCTACCTCACCTATTATCTCGTCATCGTCATTTGCAAATCCAATATTTTCTACAAGTAAGTTATTCTCGTCTTCTTGCACAAAAACCGTATCAATAGCCTTTTTCTTTTCTGCGTTAGCACTTCTGTCAAGAGAAATCTTCCTAATCTCCTTCGATATTGATGCACTCCATACTAACAATTGACTCTTTAATTCAATATATTCTAAAGTTTCTTCAAAATCATCTCGTCGAGCGTTTGGAATCATATTTTCATCTAGAACAAACAATTCTCCAAGAAGCCATCCATTAAATCTGTCCTCTTTAAAATACTGATTAGTAGTATACTTATTACCAATCAACAAATTGCCTTGCCTAATTCTTATTCCTTTTATTTGTTCATCTAATACAGTTCCAGAATAATCGACCTTAGCAAACCATAAAATCGCTGATAGTTTACCGTTTATAGAGAAAGGCAAAATCTCTATATCATCAATAGCTTTAACATATCTTTTTACTCTGTCAGATACAAAAGTATCAGCATAACATTTATATAATCGTTCTTCATTCCCACTACATTTAAGAAATATTGGATAGTCTGGTATCTCGTATCCAATACTTGCTATCTTTTTGGTAATGATTTTTCCCCAATGAAAAGAAGGTTTATATTCCAGAGGAAGATTTTGTACCAAATAATCTCGTACATCGCTCTCCATCATTATTTTGCTTGTTTCATCAACACCTTCCATCTCCACTAGAAAATAATGTTTTTTTTCTTTCTCATCAAATATATTGACCTCCGTTACTGCATTGAGAACATCAAATAATGACTCTTCTTCCGTTTTAGTTGCTCTTAATTTTTCTCTTAATAATTTTGCATCAAAAGTAATTTGTGTACGCTTCAATTCTCCGACATAGCTTGTAACAAATCGTAGCCTATCACAATATCCCAACCCTGCTAATCGACCAATTCCCCTGAAGCCTCTATTTGAATTTCTATCTTTTCTTGAATTACCAATATCGAGCAATATCTTTTCTGCTTTTTCCGCTTCTATTCCAGTACCGTTATCAAGAATAGAAATTCGATGACTCTCATGGTCTATCTCTATAGAAATCTTAGCATCAGACTTACGAATAATCTCTCTATTCACTGCATCATCAATGGAATCAGCCGCATTTTGTACATACTCACGATATAAATCAAATGGAGATGCATACATTCCATTTGTTAAAGATTCGAGGGTATATTTTCCAATTATTATTTCATCCATTTTACTCATCAAATAACGTCAGTTGCTCATAAAGTTTCAGAATACTTTCCTCAATCTCCTTAAGCAAAACTTCCGCAGCAACCTCCTTTGTAGTTGTTTTAACTAGATAATCCTTAAATAACGAAATATTATCTATTAAAAGTTTTCGCAAGCACTGTTCATCAAGATTACGAATTGCCTCTTCTGCAACACGAATATCTTCATATGCTATTGCATGAGCACCGACAAACATTTGCGCATATTTCACTAATGAAAAATCAAAAAACCTCTTACCAATTTTTACTTGGGCTTTTTCGAAATTTTCAAAGACAAATAAACTCCTTGGATCGAGCACATCATCTACATAGGAAATAGTTTCCATTATAAATTTCTGTTTTTCTTCTTTCAAAACAGACAGAAAACTTGAGGTATTCACTCTCGTCTTTGCCACGTGACTCACCATTCTTTTTCGCAGTAAAGGATATTCGCTTAAAATCTCCTGTAGATCGTTTTTTCCATTTGAAATCTCCTCATTGACAGCCAGCAGAAGTCCTGATACTGTAAAATAATGAGCAAATAATTTCTTTTGAATTTCTGATTCGATCGTTCGAAATTTTTCATATGTATAAATGTTGTCGCCAATGAGCGAAATGAATTCCTCTTTCTCCTCACCCAAACTTCTATACAGATTAATCCATTCTTCTACTAACGATTGGTTGTCTTCCCATTGTTTTTTTCGTCTTTGTGCTGTCTCTACATCTTCATCTTTCTTTTCAACAAAGTGTCCTCTTAATCCCAGAATATCTTCTGGCATTGCTAAAAATTCTACAAACTCAGTTGAATTGTTTCCAAATGCTGCTTCGAAGAAGGATCTACTTGCTACTCCTTTTCCTTGGGTTGGAATCATCATCCTCTGCACTGCTCTTAAATACTTTAAGTTCCAATTTGTTCCAACAAATCCTCTTTTCAAATCACTAAGTGGAATATAGCGCATTGGGAAAGAGAAGATTGTAATTTGGTTACCAGTTTTCTCCGTAAGTTCATCACATAAGTCCAGAGAAATACGCATACGATCATATAAATCCTCTGGTGTATCTGCATGATATTGTGATCCTTTTCCGGAAAAAGCCTCTCCATTATAGAGTAAGTAATTAGACATATGAGTAATACCACTTTCAGCACATAGAGTAATTGCCTTAACATATGAGTCTTTGTCCTCGATATGATCAAATGCTATTCTCGCTGGATATATTGCTAATTCTCCTAATCTTTTAGCTTTATACGGAGTCAGTAATTTTGCGTCTAATCCTTGGTTAAAATCAACATATCTATTAACAGTTTTTCCTGTTCGTGGATTCTTATATGTAGCCCCTTTTGCAAATCCTAAATCCTTTATTTCATCAATAATCTTATCAAAACATGGCGAAATAAGTACGTTATTATCCATAAGAAGCAAATCTTTTTTAGGGCCAAATTCTGAATTAATCCGTTCTATATTTTCGCGAATTGAAAGATACGAAATATATTTGGGTTCAAGTGTCTGAACAGCACAAAACTGACATCTCATTCCACAGCCACGAGTCATATATGTAAAATACGCATCATGTGCAGGATACTTATAATCCACATCATCCAATATGCCATAGTCTAATGGCAGTGTATCTATTTCTTCCTCTCTATCTAATCCCAAGGTTCCTTTTCTATTGAGAAGACCTGTATTATTCTTAATCTTCGGAAATGCCTCTTGAATTAATTCAGGCATAAGTGTTGCAAGGATTCCTCCTGTATAAACTTCATTTTCGTCCTTAACAACTTTATATGCATATTCGATTGTTTCCTTTGTTTTTTGCCATTCAAATGTGAACAAAGTAGTCACATAAACTCTATCCCACTTTTTCCCATCTAATTCTTTAGGCAGCGGTCCCTTTGAAAAACGAATATAATCGTGACAAATATATCTGTGAAAATATGCAATCTTCATCAATCCAATTGGGGGATATTTATTCTTATAATTTGGTTCTAATAACAAGATGTCCGACATCTTTTGCGCCTACTTCTCTAATTATTTTGGTGGACAATATATAAATAATATCTTGCTCGCGTATATGCTACATAATCTTCCTTCTTCCTTGCGCGAACATCAATTTCTCTGTGTTGTGGGCTTGTTAGGTAAATAACCACATCTGATTCAAGTCCTTTATACTCACTTACAGTTCTAAAAAGTATATCTTTAGTGCCATCTGCCTTGCCCGACGGGATAATTTTATATTGCCCTAATTGTGTCTCTTCTGCTAATACTGAAGTATTATACTCCACATCCGAGAGAATTACGATCGATTTCGTATTTACACATTCTTTTTGTACTAAACGATTAAGAATTGAAGAAACAGTACTTATTGTTTGAATTCGATTTTTTGTCATTCTAACTTCTGGTACAACACCTAATAACATATTTGCTTTTGTCTCATTTCCCAGCCCCGTATCTTCCGTAGCATATCTATAAATCTCGCCAGTATTCCTTATATTGTATCTTAAGATATATGGTGGTAAATCAATGGCAAATGCACTTTCATAAGTTACATCAAATAAATTTTGATTTTCATCAAGAAAAATATATAATATCGATTCATGTTCATCTCGTAAGAAAAGCCTAATTGCCAATGCTTCATCCAGAGAAAAATCCTGAGCCTCATCAACAACAATGGCATCATATTTTTCATGACGTTGTTCAGAAATGGCATCAAAATATCCTTTACTTTTAATCGTGCTTTCATCTGAATAACGCAGCATTAATGTTTGAAAATCTACACACTCCGCATTAATGTCAGAAAGACTATTTGATGCAAATGATGCTAATTCTGGGTTTTTACAAAGATACATGGTCTTTCTCATCCCATATGCTTCTCTCCGTATTTTTTTCATCGCCATATAAGTCTTCCCAGTACCTGCGCCGCCAACAATCTGAACCTGCTTATAATTTGATAGGAAATCAACAATATTGTCCTGAACAAGATTGATTTTTTGCAGTTCTTTCTCCTTAATTGGAATTAATGCTCCTGCTGCTGCAGAAAGTGATATTTGCTTATTCACCATAGAAATAAACTTTTGTTTCTGCTCACTTGAAAACGGACTCAATGTATTATTCTTATTTTTCCAATAGTGGAATATTTCATTTATCCTATGTGCTAAATTATCAATATTTCTTGCATCAATAATTAGGTCTTTTTCAGCAGCATCTTCTATTTTTTGATCAACTTGGTAAAATGGAAAGCATACAGCAAACCCATAAGCTCCATTGAATGATTGTAAATACTCTTCCGAAAAAGAATCATGGAAATATCTCATACTTTTTTCAGCCTGAGAAAATGGACTTTCTTTCAATTCTCGTTTTGATAGATTCCCTTCTTCATCTCTTTCTGTCAGTACCCATTTTTTATGTAAATCAATGTCAATACTGATTCCACCTTTAACTTCTATCGTCAAAAAACCAAAACCAGGATCAAATACAAGAAAATCGCACTCACTATCAACTCGTTTTCCATCCACCTTATCAAACCATCGTATTGAAAAGAAACAATGATACTTAGCAGACAATTGGTCACGCAATTTCTCGTAAAAGAACGCTTCTGAGGCTGTATGTTTGTAATTTTGTATATCTTCTGGATACATCTTTGCCATTAGTCAATATCCTCCCAAAATCCACATAATTTCTTTTTGGTTACTTTATCAAAATATCCAATAACAAGCCTTCTATTTAAGTCTTGGTTAAAATGCTGGCATGATACTTCATTCAAAAATAGGCAACCTGTACACGCCTTATATCTCTCGATACAAATGGGATCAAATACGCATTTTTCTGCTTTTTTAGCTGCATTACCAATCCATTTATCAAAATAAGCTTCAAACACATTAAACAATGCACCAAGATTGAAACCTTGAGAATTTTGACAATAAACCATCACCGCAGGAATACCTGGGAAAATATACTCGGATATAGAATCTTTGTTTAATCCACATAACTCGGCCGCAGCTTTTATTAATAAATGTGAAAGTGAATGAATAAGTCCATACACACAGCTGGTAAGTGATTCTCCTTCAAGATCAATTTCATTGAATGTGGTTATTGCTCCCAGATGAATATTATTAACAAACCATGCCTTTACTTCCATCTCCGAACTAGTATCTGGAGCATCTTCGCTACTTAACCATCCATTCTTGATTAACCATTCTATTATCCTTATCCTATCAAATTCAAACAGAACTCCTTCTGTCCTCAACTTAGTGGCATATACATTTTTCTTTCCTGGCTTTTCTTCCTTAAAAGCTCTTAATTGCACTCCGTTTTCATACTGAGACTTCTCTCTGGTATAACCGTAAGAGCACATTACGAACGGTATGTCTCCACATACTTTTGTGCCAGCAATTCCATATTTTCTTGCAATACTATCAAATTCATCTGGATTTGCATTTGTATTTAATAGCTGTGCCACTTCCTTCGCGTCATCTAATGTAGAAACATCGCCTGAATTTTCAACCATATCATATTCAATAAGCATTTCTGCAAATCTCTTAATATCATCAATAGAAGCAACTAAATTTGCCTTCATGTCATTTATAATTGATGAAAACTGATTACCGCATTCTTTGTCAGCTGCTTGTTTCGCCGCAATTTTGGCAGTTTCAGATCCTAATGTCGACTCAAACAGTTGATAAAAACTATTATATTTCTTTTCATATTCTTCTGGATCAGATACTATCCCATTCTCAATTATTGTAGAAAAATCATCATCAGATACTAATCCCATCCAATGAGCAATAGTGATATATGCGCCATAATCTGTATCAGAAATAAAATTTTCAATTTTTTCGTCTATCAAATCAACTAATGAAAGACTAAAAGCAAAATACTGGGATGGGTCTAAAGCTGGATGCGGATTAAGCATCGAGCCACATGTTTTGCACTTTGTTCTCATTGGTATCTTCGTGTTACAACTTTTACAAATGAATTCGTATCCGCCATACCAATATATGTTGTCCCCCTTATGCTTTTTACAATAAGCTGGATGTTGTGCTGATGCTTCCCCACATCTACAATAATAAATTTGACGCATTTGAGTAAGTTCTACCGTTTTACATACTCTACATTTGGTATTCCGTCTATAATCAGCCACATCTCTATATTGATGTACTTTGTGACACTTCTTACAATAAAAAGTCAACGGACTAATCTCTGCCACAATTCCTCGTTCATTCTCCAATGCCTTTGGTTCTAACACGTCACATGTATCTGGAGTAAGTTCTGAACCAAATCCTGATATTGGCTTTACCTCACAATTCGGACTTGCCTGGTTTGCAAAAGACTGAACAGCTTGATTCACTAAACGAATCAGTCGTTTTTTATTGATATCTACTAATTGCTCACTATTCCAATGATCAACATGAGCAATATAATTCTTTCGATATTTTCCTCTCACACTGAAGTCAATCCAGCTATCTGGTAAATATTTATATAATGACTGCGACTTACCACGACTCATTTGATTATCTTTCATAGTTCATCACTCCAATTCAATAATTAATGGGGTATCGGTGTCTCTTAAGCTATTCATAATTCTGTAACCCATTTTGCTAAACCCATCAAATAAATTTTCTTCTGCCCAGTTTTTATCTGTGATCTGTTCAAAAATATCATCTAAAAAATCATCAATCTTAATTCGATACTGATTTCCCAAATCAACTATGCCACTACTATCTACGCATCCATAAGATTCATAAAGCATGCATCTAACATCATCTTTGACCAAGTCACCTGAAATAATGGCTTTCTTAATGTTCTTTATGAAAAATTGGGATCCAACAGTATATTGTAATTCCGCATCAAATTGGTTTAACAATAGTGCCACAAATATACCTGGCAACGTGTTATCAATAGCTTTTGTAGCCCATCTATTAATTGCAACCGCCTCAACCATGATATCCTTAAACTCGTGGATTTTTTTAAAGTTTTTCAAATAACTTTGATCCGTTTCTCTAGATGGTCTAATGATATCAATTACAATACTTGAATAACGTCTTCCCGTACGCGAATATGCCTGAATATATTCTGCCATATTACCGGGTATTCCATAGAAGAACATCAAATTAAATCTATCAGCATCCACACCATGCGAAATCATGCTTGTAGCTGAAATCAAATTAATACCATTGAAAACGTCCTTTGAGTTTTCTACTTCTGCCAATACATTACGTACATCCTGGAAAGATTCATCCCCTGTCATTTGTCTAGTGTTAAACGAAGGAATTCCTTCAGCTTCAAGTTCCACATTAATAGGAGTTTCCAATGCACCTTCAACATTGTTGCTATCGCGCTTGACATTGTTATACTCAAGAAATATCCAATAGTCTTCAAGAATTTTCTTTGCTGCATCAAGATTTTCTAAATGGATTCCTGGAATATCTAGTATCAACTGTGGATTTTCCAAATATCGATATACTACTTTCCTCATATATTTTAGAGAATAAACTACACTGTTAATTATAGCCTTTCCATATGGTGAATAGCCCATAATTCGTCTTTGTACATCATTTTTATCCGTAAATGCATAGAAATTTCTATCAACATAAGGAGATGCAACAGGAAATCTTACTGCTTCTTTTCTGTATAAATGATATACCTGAGATTTGTATGATGAAATTGTTGCCGTAGCACCTATTACCTTTACTCCTCTTCTTGATTTAGACAATTTTTTAATGTAGTAATGAAGGAAGGATTCATAATGTGATGCATAAGCTCCAAGAGATTCATTAATTAAATGTAATTCATCTTGAATCAACAAGGTAGGAGCCGGATCATACATATCGACTTCTTCAAACTGTGAAGCATCTACTTTACATACAGAGTTTTCCCAATTAGTGCTCTCGATACATCTATTGCTTGTTGTATAGCCATGTTTTGGACATTTGCAACGTGCACCATTTAGTATTGCTCTAAAGTTTTTGTTATTGCCCATTATGGCCAATTTATCTACTGTACTTATTATTGCACTAGGTAAATATCTGTATATCTCAGTATCTACTATGTACAGTGGAAGAATCTTTCCTGAGCTACAGTCAGGATTATCACAATAATGGATTAATCTAAATGATTCTTCATCTATATCCAAATGAACTGTTTTTTGTTTACAGAATGGACAAATATCTATTACTCTTTCTTCATCCTTTTGTTCCTTGGTTTTCATTCTATATTTTTCAACATCGGCTGCAGAAAGCTTATTAGGAGTATTTCCATCACCAACAAAATAGCCAAGAGAAAAAACACCTGTGTTTGAAATATCAGGATCTTGTCTTCTAATTAGTTCTGCCTGGGCAAGAACATTTGCTAAACGTTGTACCTGCTGAACAGACAGTAACCTAAGCGGATAACGTAAAATACTTGTCACTCCAGCACTTTTTCCTCTATATCTATCAAAAAATAAATTAAAAACTAGTACCCCTAAAAACGCTTCTGTTTTACCACCACCTGTAGGGAAATAAAGTAAAGCCATCGCATCAAGCGTAGTTGTTTTCTTCTCATCTTCAGGCATTAGATTTTCGTCACAAGCAACAATATCAGGAATAATAGAAACAATAAATACTAACTGAAACAATCTCCATGTAGTATATTTTGTATTTGTCCTTTTAAACGTTTCATTCATATACACGAAACTCTTTTTTACTATTGGATAATTTTCTATTGTTTCAATTCCTCTGTGAAATCTCTGAATTTCTAACCCAAATTCATCTATTTCATTTGATATAGAAGTTTTGCCTTTCTCTGTCAATTCATCAATAATCTCATTCCTATATTTCTTCCATGATTCGAGTTCTGTACGCATGAGTTTTTCAATATGTTTCAATTCCTTGATCGGATCAACCATCAAATCGTCAAACTTTACTGCTAGTTTATCATTTGTCACATATCTGTACTGTGTGAACACTGGTAGGTGTTCTGATCGAATAGCATTCTTATCTTCATCAAACTCAACTGCACAATTAGTGCCAACTGCTTTTTGTGTTCTGTCATATTTGTAGTCATCTGCGAAAAAGTCCATTTCAATATCGGCAAAAGCGGCTCCACTTAATTGAATCAAAAGACCTGAGTTAAACATAGTTTCAATTGATTTTTTATCGTTTCCTTTTTTCACGCTCTGCTTTGAAAAAATCTGGGAGTCATTAACCAAACTAACGGATACCAAATATCTATTCTTAATTTTCTTGACCGTAATCTCAATATAAAGATTCCAGTTTTGATTGATTTTCACATCTTTCTTAGCATATTTACCTACAAAAAACTTAATTGCATCTTCTGAATCAAGCTGATTTATAGATATCTTTTCATTTACAACAAATCGATAAAAATCATCTTCCAAATCTATCTGTTGCATCATTCCTTCTATATGCTCTGTTAACTGCTTATTTATCTCGTGAGTATTATCCACATAGCCATATCCCGTATCCTTGTCAATAATGTCAGCCAACTTAATTGATACAAAAAAATCATTCTCATGAACAGACTTTTTCTTATATACTGGTAACAGTTTAATTTCAGAATTTTCAAATCGTCCTGGATTCTTTTCATATGCTATACGGAGAGACTCATAATTCTCAAATTTCTCATTTGTGATTTCATATGCACTCCTAATCAATGCGTCTCTCTGTTCTTCAAGAGATGGATATACTCTATAATAAAAATCTCCTCTAGGGAAAATACTTATTACCGCATTTTCAATCTCAGATACATCTACATAAAAATCCAAGCTAATACTTTCAATAAATGTTTTTGATGAAAAAGCCCGACTTTTACCTTCTTCATCATGAATTGACATCAGTTTTCCTACAAAAAATGCATCCTCTGGATTAGTCCCACTAATTCTAGTAAGTTTTTCACCAGTAATTTCACTTTTGAAATCATCTAGTAATTGTTGAGTTAATATTTCACGTGCTACATCTTCTTTTGATCTCATACCAGTCTCCCTTCGAACTGTTTTGTTACAAAGCTATATCTTAATCCAATGAATTCAAAAATTTTATCCGCAATTAAATCAAAATCCTCTGTACAAATTGAAACCAAAATCTTTAATGAATATGCAAATTCCATGAGACTCTCCACAGAATACATAAAGGAATCAATATCAACTTCATCAGATACCATCGTAAACGCTTTCGAAATATCTTTATATTCAATCAGCTTAATCGGAAAAGTAGAATATGCATATTGAACCACCAAGTAGTCCCTTAAATTAGTAATAACGTCCATCTGTGAAATTCTAGTCAGCTCACAAAAAAGATAATACATCTCAGAGAATGAAACTCTTTGAATTTCTGCACTTTCTGCAAGAGTATCCAAAAGTTCATCGTTTGTTTCACTGACAAGCTCGTCAAAATATTTCTCAAGAGCGTTATCCATTCTATTCAAACAATCCATATCCTCAACTGATAATTCTGTATAACTTTTCTCCTGTTTAAATAATGTCTCTACTTCAAAAATATTAGCTGAGATATCGCCATCAAAATCAAAATATTCACCCGCAATCACATTCTCTGCGACTAATGCCCCACTACCAGATAAGCCTTCTCCTGTAATAATATTTCTGTCAGCTTGACATTTTTCATCAACAACCAACGAATCTAATACAATAAATGATCCCTGTGTTTGCAAAATATTGGTAGATATTGATTTTGAAAAAGAATCTTCATCACATAACAATTCTTTAACACACACTTTACCTGTACAAACAAGACGTCTACATCTAAGTTTATCTGCCTTTATATTTCCATTAACTGTTAATTCACCATTAATCTCAATGGTATCAGCTTCAACATCTCCAATCACTGTGAGATCATAAGTGGCATGAATCATATTTCCTGACAATCGTGCACCTATCACCACATATGTTTCATTGAAATATAGATCATCATCTGTCTCAACTGCTTCCGCAACATTTGTATTTCCTGCTTGAAGAAGAGTTGAATCAAATTGAATTACTTTCTTCTCACTCATATCATTCTTCCTCCACCGCATTAATCAACATTTCCATGTAAAGAGAGCTTGTTTTTTCTTCCGGCTGGACAATATACAAAATATCTCTAGCACGAGTACATGCAACATAAAGATTACTAATATTATCCTTTATACTCGTTACCATTTCTCCATTTGGTTCTAACGCTTGAATTTCCTCTTTTGAAAGAATTTTTGTTCCGTCATAATCACCTAATGGTTTTAATCCACAAACAATCACAGCTCTAAAATCCAATCCAAGAACGGACTGAATTGAAATTAGAGCTACTCCATCATTTGCACCATAGCGAACAGTATCCATGTTTTGACCTGAATACATAATACTATATGGAATATGCTTACTTTCCAACTGTCCTAACAAAGGAGTTTCAAGATCATATTTACGCTCAGACCATCCTTGCATCTTCTTTCGATACAATTTGTTATATGTTACAACCGCAATTTCATCATAAGGAATAAAATATTTATCATGAGCCTCATGTATAAGCTTTATTACTAATTCTGCCTCCGCCTTTGAATTATGTTCATTAAGCTTTCTAACATATGCTCCTATTCCTGTTCTGATAGCTTTTCCTCGTAAAAACATATCTGGGTCTATTACTTCGTTTCCCGGCAAAACTCCATAAATCATCTTTGCATACGTAACAAAACGATTAATATAGTTATTCACTTCAACACAATTTCTATAGTTCTTTTCTATTCTAATACTCTTGTTTCCACCACGATAATTAGGATAACCTTCTCCTACGTTCCATGGTGCTATACCTCGTTTTTGCTTTTTTGCTATCTCTTGAGTCTTATCACCACATATTATAAAAATATGCTCCCCAGATTCTTTATTTTCTAAAAGGTTATAACAGAGCTTGTACCACTCTTGATCAAACTGCTGGACTTCATCAATGAAAATTCCATAGTAGCGGTCCTTTATTCTCCCTTTATTAAAATGACTAATTGTTGCGTTTGGCTGTTCATCAATGTCACTTGGCAGGAATAATCCGTTATGTTCTGCTAACCTCTGACACAATTTATGGAATGTATAACATTCAACATTTCGTTCTTTTAATCCAGCTCTACCTATATACCACGTATATAAGGATTGAAGTTGCTTACTTTTACATGTAATCAAAAACTTCTTATCAGGATTCATCCTTGCAGCCTTAAAGCATTTTGCTATTAATATGACACTCTTACCACTTCCAGCACATGCTAATATCAGTTGATCGCCTTTTAAGATTTTATTCACTATGTTGATTTGTTCCGAATCCAACATAAATGCTTTTACAGCAATATCATCATCTGTTACCACCAACAGTTCATTATCAACGCCCTTAAACGTTTCTCTATCTTCTATTCCACTTACCCTAATCGTTGTATATTCCGGCGCTATTCTTTGTAAAATAGCATTAATATTTTTTTCATCTATCTGAATAGAATTCTCTGAAAGATTCGATCCATTATTACTAACAAATTTATTCACCGTCATTTCATACATCTTTTTAAAATCCGCAAAGTCCTCCTTAAATGCACATTGGTCATTAGTAAATGCGGCCAAAGATTCACTAAATCCATTGGTATCTGGCCTTGATAAATTAGGAAAAACACAGATGTAATTAAACCCAACTACTAGCTTCCCATCATTTCCTACAAGAGCCTTGTTTCCCAATAATTTCTTATTTACAATTTCAAATGTATTCTCATAAACACTTGAAAAGTATGTGCCCATAACCGTTTCAAACAAATCTGGATTATCAAATGAATCAAAGAATTTGACAAGTAAAATTCCTTTCGATGTTATTGCAATATGTTGCTTTTCACCCTGAATCATTGCAGCATTTGTGTTTAAAATGAGGTATCCATATTCACTTTCGTTCTCAGCATATCTTACAAACATTTTTTCTGTTCTTGAAAGATCTTGTTGCTGATATTCTGCAGGTAAAATTTCCATAATCTATCACTTTCTATTTAATGCTTCAACTATTTCATCGATAATTTCATCTACCAAAAACTTAGATAACTTTTCGGACAAAATGTCACTTATTATTGCAAGCATTTTTTTACTTTTTCTATCAATTCCTGAGCTAATTTTGTTTATTTTATAATTATTACTGGTTGAAACTTGCTCAGCTGTATCAGCTATTATTTTAGAGAGTTCATCTTTCTTTTCCTGTAAATCTTCCCTTATCTTTATTCCCTCAAGTTTCTGTGCACTCTCCACCAATGACTCAACAAGTTTTTCCTTATCAATTGAGGAATTAAAGCCTTCTTCCAAATCACGTTTTGCTTCGGTAACTGTTTTTTCTACTTCTCGAATCACTTTTGATGATACATCATTTCTTTTTCCTGATGCTTCACGAATAAGTCTTGAAATCTCAGTACCAATTCCTTCTTGCAAATATGCAATCAACTTGAAATACGCCTCATTTTGCTCAAAATCGTCTCGCCTTGCATTTGGAATAAGTTTATCAGTAGTGATAAAAAGTTCGCCTTGAACCCAGCCATTAAAGCGGCTTTCTCTGAAAATAGTATTTAGTGTTTTAGAATCACCTATTAGAATATTACCTTTTCGAACACGAATACCAGAGATATTACTTTCTGACAAAGAGCCATACCAATTACAATCCGCATACCATCCTAAAGCATATGTTTCACCATCAATTACAACGTCAAAATAATTTATTCTTTCTATTTCATCTTCTTTTCTTTTGCTTCTATCGGCATGAAACCTATGCTTATTCGGTTTATTAACTAATTCAAGAGTATCAAAATCATAACCAACCAATATAGGAAATTCTTCTATTCTGTATCCATTCTCTGTCATATGCTTCTTAATCTCTGTTGAATAAATAAAACCTCTTGTGCTGTATGGAACTGGTGCAACCTGACACACATATTCCTTAACTTTTTCCAAATCCAATAGATCAGAGAAATCGGATACTTCAAATAATTCAACAGTGAAATAATGATTATTTTCCTTTTCATCTTCAACAGAGATAGATGTAATTTCTTCCAACACAGTATTCAAATTATATTGTTCGTATTCACCAGGAACAAGTAGTTCTCTTAGACGCTTACAATCAAAAGATATTATTGTCTTTTTGTTTTCCCCACATGCCGATGTCGAGAAAACAAGCGTATTGCAGTAGCTCATTCCCCCCAACCTTCCGATTCCTCTGAATCCTCTATTGTTACTTTGCCTCTTATGTGAGTTACCAATGTTTAACAAAGTGGACGGTGCTTTATCAGAAGTTATTCCCATACCATTATCTCTTACAAGAATCTTTGAATTCTCTACATCAACAATAATGTCTATTCTCATTCCCTGTTCCTCTATTAATCCAGTTGTAACCGCTTCTTCGAGCGAATCAACACTGTTTTGAATATACTCACGATATACAATTTTAGGATCAGAATACATGCCTGTTGTTAATGATTCTAATGTGTATTTTCCGATTTCAACATTCATCTCAAGCATTTTGATCACCTCTCTCAAAACTCATAGTGTCTCCAATATTACATTTCAAATATTCACAAGTCATTCTAAAACCTCAATAGAAACACTTTCACCTTTTCCCATTTTAGCCATTGTTGTAAAACCTATATTTAGCCCAGCCGCTAAATCCTTCTTATACATGTTTTGTCAATCAATACCTTCCATAAACCATTGTATGAAATTGCCATTATTTATACCTTTCTAAGTAAAAATAATTGTGAAATACAAACATCCCACAACAGATTAATAATACTGGTTCTAATTATAACATATTGTAGTGAACAAAAGGAATAGCAATCTTCGTATTTCTAAAGATGTCATTTTAATTTAAATAGTTAGTTTTATACGAAATGTCAAATCCTATATGAGGATCTTTTCAGTCTAGAAAAAGTAAGATCGGTCCAAACCAGTTGAGAATTTCACGTTGTCCATCAGAGTATTATCATTTACAAATGCAATGTACCTCTGGTCTGCTCAACCAGGTAACAAACACTAGTTACTCAAAAGTGTTAAAGATATCTGCGGTAAATGATTATCTCAATGGAGAATGTTCTCTTAATGATATCTGCTTAAAATATGAAATTCGTTCAGCTATGCAACTTCAAAGGTGGATTATGGTGTATAATTCTGGAGGATTAACAATAACATCCATCAGAGATGCCTACATGGAAAAAGCAAGGCCAACTACTCTTGACGAGAGATTAAAAATAATTATGGAATGCCTGGCAAACGACAAAAAGTATGAAACAACAGCACTCAAGTACCAATATTCCTATCAACAGGTCCGCAACTGGATAAAACAATACATAGAAATGGAAAGTAACGATCTAGAAGACCGTCGTGACATGCGAACCGAATCATTACCAAGTCGTACTCCAGAAAAAATTACGCGACAGAATAGCAGCAAAATAGCAGAACCTGTAAGAAAAAGTCTGAGAATTGAAAAGGAGAGATCACTATTTTTAGTCCTTCGTTTAGCTACATATATAGCAATCAAAGAATTATCTTCTGACAGGAGGTATCCATTAGATAAACTTTGTAGGTATCTTGACATTACACATTCTGCATACTATCAGTGGCTAAAGCTTCAAAAAAGTAATAACGAACTGCAGAATGAAACGTTGTCTCTTGAGATTTAAAAGATACATACAAAACACCCGGATATGAGATATCGTAGACTTCGAGATGAATTGGATGGGCACAAAGGAACCCATATAAATAATAAACGAGTTCTCCGTATCTGTAAGAAATACGATATATGGTCAAATATTAAATGTAAACCGAAAAGCTATACCAGAGGAGATAGAAATCCAGATCACATTGCCTCCATTATTTACACCGGAATTTTCATGCTGGCAAACCGAATGAGAAATGGCTCATCAATGTATCTGAATTTAAATACTACAGTGGAAGTGAATTTCACAAAGTATATTTGAGGGCTATTCTAGATTTATGTGATCGAAGAATTGTAACCTTTAAAATATATGATCGCAACGATAATCCGCTAGTTATGAATACCTTTGATGAAGCAGTTCGCCTGGGTCTCAATGCGCATCCGTGCTTTCACTCCGATCAAGGATTTCAATATACAAGTGCCTAATTTTATACAAGTTTAAAAAACATATGATGCAAAGTACGTCCATAGTTGCCCATTGTATTGATAATGGGTCAATGAACGGATTCTGGAGAATTCTAAAGTGGGAAATGTATTACCATCAGTATTTTAATGACGAAGTGTATTAATTACAGCTATAACCGATTACAAAAGAAGTTAAATGTAATGACACCGCTGGAATACCATAATCAATATATAAATGCAGCTTAATCAGAACCACCGGCGTAGCCGGCGGTATGCTCTATTCCTATAAGGGCTTGTTACCGGCACTAGGTCTAAAGACCCGCCGAATGGTTCACCAACCGCAACATCATTTCTCTACCAAGCCCCTTAGGCTCTCTCTATTTGTTTTGCTTTACCGGCTCACCCGTAAACGGGTCAATATACTCTTTCAGTGTCATTTGATTATATTCCAAATCTTCTTTTAATTAATTCTGAATATATTCTTGTATTTTCATTACATTCTCCCCTACAGTATCTACATAGTATCCTCTACACCCAAAATGCCAATTCCCATACTTATATTTCAAATTTGCATGTCTCTCAAATATCAGCACTGTGCTTTTTCCTTTCAGATATCCTACAAAGCTAGACACACTTATGCTCGGCGGAATTCTTTCTAGCATATGCACATGGTCCGGGCAAATTTCCGCCTCTGTTATCTCTACTCCTTTTCTTTTACATAATGTGTTCAGAATATTTGCTATATCCTGCTTCAATTCTCCATACACTATTTTCCTTCTGAATTTTGGTTCAAATACAATGTGATATCTACATTCCCACTTTGTATGTAATAAACTGCTTATGTCCATTTGGACTACCTCCTTTACTTTACTTGGTTGGCAAACCTAAGTGATTATAACATTGGAGGTTTTTACTGTAAGCTAAAGCATCTGTTGTCCCCTGCATAACAGGGGGGAGTCTTAAAGACGTCATACAAAAATATCGCCAGCCATAACTCGGCTGACGATACAAAAACTTATTATTGTCCTCTTGACAGATAATACCCCAAAGTCCCATTTCTTTAGCGTGTTCTCTTTATTCTAGTACAGCTTCGCACCTGCCGGGATATGGTTGTCTACCATGATCAGATGAAGTTCTTCCTCCTCTGAATCCCTGAGGT
>ERZ808240.2428-NODE-2428-length-20390-cov-5.239439_pt1 | contig 20390 bp, 17 predicted proteins | sample MGYA00521084_ERZ808240 | MGnify/ENA primary metagenome ERZ808240 (study PRJEB31516, sample SAMN03275571) | gut metagenome | biome: mammalia-associated habitat; material: feces | host: Papio cynocephalus | place: Kenya | collected 2012-08-06 ...
GTGGCTTGAACAATTTTTACTTCAAAATATTGTCTAACTTTTTGGGGTCACTTCATTCCGGCTGACACCTTTTTTCTTTTTATGGGCCGTTTATGGAAGAATATTGAAGTTCATGTTCATAATGTACTGTTCCATAAATTCGGCGCTGGCGTTGAGTTCCACATGGCGCGTGACGGCGCGGATGTGCTCGCAGCGGGCGCTCTCCGCGCGGTCGAGCAGATAGCGGCACACGCCGCTGCCTGCGCCGTTGCCGACGGCGAGGACCTTCTCGCGCGGCGCGGCGGGGAGAAGACCGATGTACAAAGCGTTGTCCACATCGATGTAGTTTCCGAACGCCCCGGCGAGAATGAGCGAGTCGAGCTGCTCCGGCTCGATGCCGTGCTCGTGGCAGAGCGTCAGACACCCGGCGCAGATCGAGCTTTTGGCGAGCTGGATCTGGCGGATATCGTCCTGCGAAAGATAGACCGGGTGCTCGCCGCGCGTGAGGAAGAAGGCGTTATTGTATTCGCCCACCGGCTCGAGCCGGTCGAGCAGGGGACTGTCCGGATGCTCCGCGGCGAATTCCCCGCGCGGGAGGAGGCGCCCGGTCATGTCCACGAGACCGCAGCGGACGAGCGCGGCGGTCATGTCGATGATGCCGGAGCCGCAGAGACCCTTCGCTTCGCCCTCGCCGAGGACGTGAAAGCGGAGCTCCCCGTCCGGCGTGATGTCCGCATGGTCGATCGCGCCCTCCGCGCCGCGCATGCCGCACTCAATGTTGCCGCCCTCGAGCGCGGGGCCGCAGGCGGTGGAGGAGGTGAGAAAGCCGACGCGCGCGTTGCCGACGGCGATCTCGCCGTTCGTGCCGAGATCGACGGCGAGATGCACGCCTTCCTCCGGCACGCCGAGCAGCACGGCGGTCGTATCCGCGCCGACGAACCCGCCGAGCAGCGGCAGAAACTCCACGAGCGCGCCCGCGGGACAGCTTTTTAGCCCGATCTCCCCGGCGGGAGCGCGCACGGTGTCCGCCGTGACGCTCGCAAACGGCTCCGCGCCGAGCGCGGACGGGTCGATGCCGAGGAAGAGATGCTGCATCGTGCTGTTGCCGCAGAAAACGAGCTGCCAGAGATCGTCCGAAAGACCCGGTACGGCGGCGGATGCCGCGGCGAGAAGGCCGTCGATCGTGTCAAGAATGGCGCGGTTGAGCTCCGCGAGCCCGTTTTCGTGCTCTATGGCGTGCTGGATGCGCGCGATAACGTCCGCGCCGTACCGGATCTGGCCGTTGAGCGCCGAGCCGGTGTGGAGAAGAGCGCCGGTCGTGAGATCGTAAATGTACATCGCAACGGTCGTCGTGCCGATGTCCACGGCGGCGCCGAAGAGACGCTGCGCCGTATCGCCGCGCTGCACGCCGAGGAGGGTATCCCCATGGCGGATGAACGTGAGCGGTTCCTCGGCTGCGCCGCGGTGCGCGCGGGAAAACTGCCGCGCCGCCGCGAGCGAAGCGCCGGTGAGATAGGCGCCGCAGTGCTCCGGCTCCCGCTCCGCGGGAGAGAGAACGGCTTTCGTCACCGCGGGGGCGAAAGCATCGTGCGTGCCGCCCGTGGTGAGGATCTGCGCGGAGGCGTCCTCCGAAACTTCAAGAAAAACGGTGATATCCTCCGTGACGGGCGTGATGCACGCGCGCACGGTCTCTCTCGCGCCGCCGCGCTCCACGAGAACATCGCATTTCCCGCAGCGGCCGTTGCCGCCGCAGACGAGCTCGAGCGGGTGTCCGAGCCGGGCGCACGCCTCGGCGAGCGTCCCGCCGGAGACGCGCATCTCGCACGGCGTCCCGGCGATACGAACGGTATATTCCATGGAAACGTCCTCCTTTTACGGATTTACATCCCGGCGCATATAGCACGATAGGTTGGGGCATTTGGAGCAGTCGTGGTCGATGGAGCGGTCGGGGAGACCGGTGCCCGCGCCGTAGGCATAGAGCATGGCCTTTTCCGGCTGGAGCATGTAGTGCTCGGTGAGCGTGGCGGGGAACGGTTCGCCCTGCGTGAGCAGGGAGAGGAACTGCGCCTGATACTCCATGCTCAAATGGTTCTCGCCCGGCGTGAGACGCGTGCTGAGATGGTAGCCTTGCGCTTTGAGCTCGTTATAAAGCTGGCGGTTCATCGCGTTCGAGGCGTTGAAGAGCACCTCGTTGGCAAGATCGTTGAGAATGTAGCCCTCGAGAAAATCGCACTTGGCCATGAGATCATCCACGCAGTCCACGATCTTCTGCGTCGCGCCGCAGTAGCACACCGCGAGAAGATCGCAGCTCGAAAGCTCCGGCGAGGCGATGGCGAGGTCGTTATCCGTGATGCGGTAGGCGAGCACGAGCTCCAGATTTTCCCGCAGCAGCTCCACGAGCTGCGGGAAAATGCTCTCGGCATAGGCGTTCGTGTTGGGGTCCTCCCGCAGCTTGAGCCGGGTGAAGATGCGGTCCTTGTCATATTCCAGATCCTCCACGGAGACGGGGAAAACGGTCATGTCATTTGCCTCCTGTCTGCGGCACGGGAAAGCCGCGGATATACTCGTTGTCAAGCAGCTTGTCTGCGTTGGCGGTCGCCTTGAACTGCCGCGGAGTTTTTCCTGTGATTTTTTTGAAAACTTTGGTAAAATAGCTCTGATCCTCAAAGCCGACCCGTCCGGCGATCTCAAGAAGGTTCATGTCCGGCTGCGAGAGCAGCTCCACGCTCTTCTGGATGCGCAGACTGTTGAGATAATCCGTAAAGCCGACGCCGAGCTCCTTTTTGAAGAGCTTGGAGAGGTACGACTCATTGATATGGATGCTGCCGGCCACGTCGCGCAGCGTGAGCTTTTCCGCGTATCGCTCGCCGATGAGCGCGACGGCCCGCGTAACGAGCGGGGAATAGACCGGCGCGGGCGGCTCCGGCACGAGAACAAAAAAGTGGTCGATCAGATTCTGCATCCATACGGCCAGATCGTCCACCGTCTGCGCGCGGTTGAGCGCTTCGAGCGGGTCAAGGCCGGAGGCGAGGATCTTGTTGAGCGCAATGCCGGAGTCGAGCGCGGCTTTGGAGAGCATCGTGAAAAACTCAAAAAGGCGCATCCGGATGAGGTCGAAGTTTCCCGCCTCGACGAGGAGAAACTCGTCAAAGAGACCGGAGGCGGCCTCGTCCAAGGCTTCGCGGTCCCGGTTGTGCAGGGCGGAAAGCAAGCGCTGCCAAAGATCTTCCTCTGTCTCCCCGGCGGGATCTACGGCGAGCTTGAACTGGTGCACCGTTTCTCCGGCGTTGACCTGGCCGCGGTTGCGGGAACGGATGCGCTCGTATTCCTCCCAGTCCTGGCGCGAGCTGAGCACCGAAGCATAGAGGAGCGTTGCGATCTTCTGCACCTGCTCGGGCGTGCTCTCTCTGAAATCCTGGAGATAGCGCGCTACGCGCGGGAAGAGCGACGGATCGCCCGGATTGAGTTCCATGATGCGCGAGAGCAGCTTTTCGTCCACGCTGCCGAGCACGAGCGGCCCGGCCAGCACGCAGCCGCTGCGCGCGCCGTTATATAGTAAAGGTACGGCGATCTCGACGAAACCCGCCGGACAGAAGAATATGTACGGCTCGCCGAGTGCGAACGACTCGCCCATCGAGAAGGCGAGATAACTCTGGCAGTCCGAGCTCTGGCTGTAGTGCGGGAACAGGCGGCAGACCTTCTGTTCGACGTTGAATTCCTGCGTGATGCGGTTTTCCGTATCGTACACCGTCACAGGGATACCGGTGCAGCTGCTGAAAGCATCCAACGCATCGTACAGCGCATTCATAAAAGCTGTCACCCTTTCTTTTCCTTATATAAAGCATTACAGCTGCTTTAACTGCATCATAGGCGATTGCGGGAGTGTTGTAAAACAAAAAATGACAAAAAACAAAGATTTTACCAATTCTCCAAAAGATTCTACAACAAAAAACGGTGAAACGTTTTATATCATAGCCAAAACAGCAAAACACTCCCGCGGAAGGGGAACGAGCTGACCGGCTTTTTACCATTTTTGCTCTTCATTGTCAGAGAAAAAACCCACCGACTTTTTTATACTGGACACAAGGTATTGGAGGAGACTTCCCATGGAGGAAAAAGTTCACTGCCTCAAACAAGGCGTTTTTTCGGGCGACCGGGAAGCGGTATGCGCCGCCTGCCGGGAGCTGCTGGAATCTGGGATGCCGCCGCAGAAGATCATAAGGATCGGCCTTCTGCCGTGCATGGACATTCTCGGCCATCAGCTGGCTCACCGCGAGAAATTCATCCCGCAGATTATGATGTCGGCGCGAGCCGTGCAGGACGGGATCGATCTTCTCTCGCCACTCATCGTGGGCGCGGACGTCCCTTCGCTCTCGGAGACCGTTGTGCTCGGTACCGTCAGCGGAGACATCCACACCATCGGAAAGACGCTCGTTTCCATCATGCTCCGGAGCGCCGGATTCCATGTCATAGATCTCGGGACGAACGTCCCGCCGGAGAAATTCGTCGCCGCAGTGCGGGAGAGCAGCTCCCACATCATCGCGATATCGGCGATGCTCACCACAACGATCACCGGCATGAAGAAAACGATACGCGTTCTCCGCGAGGCGGAAGGAAACGACCAGTGGCACATCATTGTCGGCGGCGCGCCGGTCAACGGCCGGTTTGCCCGCGAGCACAATGTGGAATATGCCGCCGACGCTGTGGAAACGGTGAATTTGGCCTTGAAAGCCTGTGGGATCGCTCCTCTTCCGAACGACAAAGAAATGTAAAAAAATTTTTTAACGGAGGAAACTCACTATGTCCACTCTGAATGAAATCTCCCAGATGGTAGTCACCGGCCAGGTCCGCACGATCAAGGCGAAGGTCCAGCAGGCTCTCGACGAGGGTATCGGCGCGCAGGAGATCCTTGACGGCGGTCTTCTCCCCGGCATCAACGAGATCGGCGAGAAGTTCGCGAGAAACGAAGTGTTCGTTCCCAACGTTCTGCTGGCCGCGAAGGTCATGAACATGGGCGTGGAAGTCATCCAGCCGCTGCTCGCCGCCGGCGAAAACACGAAGGTCGGCACCGCGGTCGTCGGCACCGTTAAGGGCGACCTGCACGACATCGGCAAGAACCTTGTTGCGCTTATGATGCGCAGCGCCAACCTCGAAGTCATCGACCTCGGCAGCAACGTCGACGGTGCGAAGTTCATCGAGGCCATCAACAAGTACAACCCCGACGTCATCGGCCTTTCCGCTCTGCTGACCACCACCATGAACGAGCAGGGTCACATCATCCAGCAGCTCACCGACGCCGGCGTGCGCGACAAGGTCAAGGTCATGGTCGGCGGCGCTCCCGTAACGCAGATGTGGGCCGACAAGATCGGCGCGGACGCCTTCACCGCCGACGCTGCCGAGGCCGCGCAGTGGGCCAAGACCTACGCCGCTTCCAAGGGCGCCTGAACGCACGATAGTTAAGGAGGATAAAGAATTATGCATCAGCGTATCAAATACGACGTTCTTTCCCATAAAGAGCTCGAGTTCATGAAGGACCGCCTGGAACAGATCCTCATCGAGCGCGGTGTTCACCTCGATCACGAGGAGATGCTCAAGGCTCTCGAAGAGAAGGGCTGCATCGTGGATATGGAAGCGCGCGACGTGCGCTTCACGAAGGAGCTCATCGACAAGGCCATCGCCGCCGTCCCCGCTGAGTTCACGCTCTACTCTCCCGACGGAAAGCATGACCTAAAGTTCCCCGCCCCCGACGGACGTTTCTATACCCGCACCTGCACGGGCGCTCCCAACTACCGCAACATCAAGAACGAGACCCATTACATCAAGCCCGAGGAAGAGCGCGAGTGGTATCATCTCACCAACAAGATGGAGAACCTGAACTACGTGACGCTGCCCTCCGTCTCCGGCGAGTACTACCCCGGCGATGCGATCGACGTTTACGTTCTCGCCGACGCTCTCAAGCTCTCCGGCAAGCACATCTGGATCCAGCCCTACGAGGCCGATAACGTGCAGTTCCTCATCGACATGGCTGCGGCGGCTGTCGGAGGCTACGATAAGCTGCGCGAGCGCCCGATCGTCAGCATGATCGCCTGCAGCGTCCCGGCGCTGACCTATAAGCACATGGATGCCGAGATCCTCTATCTCAGCGCGAAGTACGGCGTGCCCGTGCAGCCCTGCGCTCTGCCCACCGCCGGCGCGAACACCCCCGTGACCGCCCAGGGCACCGCGTTCGTCGCCTGCGCCGACGTTCTCGCCCAGATCGTTATGCTCGAGCTGCTCTGCCCGGGACTGCCGATCATCGCGACGACGCTGCTGTTCTCCATGGATATGCAGAGCACCTACACGCTCCAGTCCAACACCGAGATCACCTTCGGCCGTCTCATCTGCATGGATCTTTTCGAGCGCGGCTACAACATCCGCGCCCACTCCTATGGCACCGGCACCGACAGCCTCTGCCTCGACGCGCAGAACTTCATCGAGCGCACAAGCCTTATCCACGCGATGGCCATGTCCAACGCCTCCGTTCTCGGCGGCATGGGCCAGCTCGAGACCGCGAAGACCATCTCCCCGGTGCAGCTCATCATTGATAACGAGATCATGGGCATTGCCCAGCGCCTGCGCGCCGGTCTCGACGTCAACGACGAGACCATCGACTGGGACGAGCTCATCGCCGGCATCGACAAGGATCCCGCGTTCAGCTTCCTTATGAGCGAGCACACCTTCCGCCACTTTGAAGAGCCCCATCGCCCCGATATGTTCAACCGCGACGGCGTTGTCCGCTGGGAGCGCGAGGGCAGCAAGACCCTGCTCGACAAGGCTGAGGAGAAGTACTACGCTCTCATGGCCGAGGAAGCCGACTACGCGCTGCCCGTCGACAAGGCCGCGGCCGTGGACGAGGTCCTCAAGAAAGCGCACGCCGCGCTCGTCAAAGAGTAATCAAGCAGCTTCTTGCCGGAGACCGTGTGGATCGCCTCCCGCCCGTACTCCGGCAAGATAAAATATGTTAATTGCACATGGAACCAGCCCTGCCGGAGGTTTGATCCCGGCAGGGTGGAGTTTCTATACCCTTTTTCCCGCGATCTCCGCAAAAACGAGTAACAAGGAAAAGGAAAAGGAGAGAGACATGAAAATCACCAAGACCGAATGGATCTGGCTCATCATCACGACGGTGCTCTACATCGCCTACAACCTTCCCGGCGTTCCCCCATATGACCAGCCGACCGCAACGCTCATCCACGCCGCACTCACGGTGCTGCCCATCTGGGTCATCACCTATATCTTCCTCCCGAAGGTCTACCGCATCTACAAGCTGAGAAACGAAAACAAGGAGGATAAGTAAGCTATGCTGAGTCCGACTACCATCTGGATCGCGTTTGCGCTCTATATGTGCTTCCTTCTGGGCGTGGCCGTGTATGTCACCGTTCAGGACAAGAAAAAAGCCGCGGGCGGGAGCCTGCTGACCGCGTCGGTCAAATGGCCGGTGCTCGTTATGACCTACATCGCCTCGCTTATGAGCACGTGGGTGTTCTTCGCCGGACCCGGCGCCTACTACCGCGGCGGTCTGGGCTACTGGATCAGCGAGATGAGCTACATCGCCCTCTTCCCGATCATCGCCCACTTCACGATGAACAAGGTCTGGATCATCAACCGCGAGATGGGCGGCACGTTCTCCACCCCCGCGGACTTCTATGACGCCCGCTTCAAATCCCGCGCGCTGCGCATCATCCTTGCGCTCATCTTCCTCGCGGCCTCGTTCCCGTACATCGCCTCCGTTATCGTGGCCATCGCCAACGCTGCGCAGTACGCCACCGACGGCGCGATCAACTACCGTCTCGCGGTCATCGTCGTTGGCCTTATCATGACGGTGTTCGTGTGCATCGGCGGCGTCAAGTCCGCCGCCACCGCCGACACGGTGCAGGGTCTCCTCTTCATCCTCCTGCTCTGGGTCATCGTTATCGCGGCGCTCATCGTCGGCTTCGGCGGCTCGCTGAGCAAGGCGGTCACGAAGCTCTGGGAAGACGTCCCCTCGTTCTTCTCCTATCCCGGACCGGACGGCTGGGTGCCGTACGCCTCCCGCTTCGGCTATCCGTTCTCCTGTGCCATCGGCTGGACGATCATGCTGCCGCACGTGTTCGTGCGCTCCGGCTACTTCGGCGACGATCTCAAGGCGCAGCGCCGCCTGTCCTACATGACGCCGGCCCTGCAGGGCATCGTCTGGACGGGCACCATGCTCATCGGTCTCATCGGTCTTGCTCTCGTGCAGGGTCTGCCGACCTCCGAGACCGAGCTCATCATCCCCTACATCGTCAAGAACTTCGTTGTGAGCTTCAACCCGGTGCTGGCGAAGGTCCTCATGGTCGCGTTCTTCATCGGCGCTTCCGCCGTCGGCCTTTCGACCTCCAACGCGTTCCTCTCGGTTGCCTCGGCGATCGTGGCGGACGACCTGCTGCGCAACACGTTCCACATGGATCTCAAGGGCAAGAAAGGGTCGGCCGCCAACCGTATCATCGTCGCGGTGCTCGGCATCGGCTCGATCCTGCTCGCGCTCGATCCCCCGGAGCTTATCTTCACGCTCATCATGTTCTCCATCGCCATCGTTATGCCGCTCTTCCCGGTGCTGGTGCTCGGCATCTACTGGAAGAAGGCGACGAAGCAGGCGGCCATCGTTTCCTCCGTCGTCGGCACGGTGCTCGTGCTTATGACCTACTTTGTGTGGAACATCGGCGGCACCTGGTACGGCGCGATCGGCATGCTCGGCTCCACGGTCTGCATGGTCGCCGTGAGCCTCTTCACCAAACAGGACAGCAAGGACTCCGAGGCATTTTTCGCCGCACTCCGAAACGGCATGAACCGCAGCTACAAGATCGAGGAAGAACCCGAACTCGTAGCCGAAGCTTCCGTCGAGCCGGAGACCTGAGCCCTGCATAAACCCGATCCGGCGCGGTTCATACTGCGGCCGCGCCGGATCCTCCGCGTCATCCTCATCGTACAGAATATTGAAAGGAGCATCCCCACATGAATTCTATGGAACGCGTCACTCTGGCCCTTCAGCATAAGGAAGCGGATCATGTTCCCGTATACCCCCTTATCAACAGCGTTTCCCGCAAGGCTCTCGGCATTTCCTATGAGGAATGGACAAAGGACGTAAACAAGTGCGCTGAAGCCATCATCAAGGCGACCGAGGAGATCGGCTGCGACTGCATCAGCACGCTCGTCGACCTCTCCGTGGAAGCCGCCGACTGGGGTCAGGAGCTCGAGTACAGCGAGGATGCCGCCGCTCACCCCAACTACCAGAACTGTCTCATCCAGACCGAGGATGACTACGAGAAGATCCAGGTCCTTAACCCGCGCGAGACCCCGCGCATGAGCGAGCACATCGAGCTTGCCCGCATTTTGGCCGAGAAGAAGGGCAAGGAGATGCCCATCGTCGGCTTCGTGTTCGGACCGCTCGGCATTCTGAGCATGATGCGCGGCCAGGATAACCTCTACGTCGATCTGATGATCTGCCCGGAGAAGATCAAGCCCGCGCTCAAGAACATCGCCGACACCATCAAGGAGCTGAGCATCGCCCTGCTCGAGGCCGGCTGCCATGCCATCATGTACGATACGCTGTTCGCCTCCCGCTCCATCATGTCCCCCGAGATGTGGGACGAGTTCGAGGGCGTTTACATGCCGGACATCTGCGACGCGGTGCGCGAGCACGGCGGCATGGTCATGCTGCACAACTGCGGCAACGGCATTTACATCAAGGAGCAGGTCGAGCGTATGCACCCGGTGCTCATCTCCCTGCAGCATCTCCCGCCCGACTGCGCGACCATGGCGGAGCTGAAGGAAAAGTACGGCAAGGACATCACCATCATGGGTCACGTCATGCCCGGCTTCATCTACAGCGCCACCGAGGAGGAGATCCGCGAAGAGTGCCGCAAGCAGATCGACGCCTACAGGAAGGACGGCGGCTTCGTTCTCGCCAGCGGCTGCGAGTATCCCGCCGCGCTGGACTTCCACATGGCCAAGGTCATGGTCGAGGAAGCCCGTACCTACGGCAATTACGACAAATAAGATCGAATTCTCCGCGGGAGAAGCGGGCCGCTCAAGCCCGCTTCTCCCCGCATCCCTTTATAAGAGGTAAACGGCCTTGAAAACGAAAATCGATCTCGTGACCGGGTTTCTCGGCGCGGGAAAAACCAGCTTTATCCAGTCGTATGCCGACTGGCTGCGGCGGCAGGGCACGTCCTTCGCCGTTGTGGAAAACGACTTTGGGGCAGTCGGCGTGGATGCCGCGGCGCTCAAGGAGGAATGCGGCGACGTGTTCGAGGTGTCCGGCGGATGCATCTGCTGCTCGCTGACGCCGAACTTCACGGAGCTGCTGCTCAGTCTCTGCGGGCATTACGAGCGGATCATCGTTGAGCCATCCGGCGTGTTCGACGCGGCGGTGTTCTATTCGATCATGGACACGCTCCAGCGCAAGACCGAGGCGGAGCTGGGCTTCTGCGCCGTGATCGTCGATCCGCACGGGCTCGCCGAGCTCGACGACGCCTCACTTGCCGTGCTGCAAAGCCAGCTCGCCGGCGCGGGCAGCATCATCTGGAGCAAATGCGATCTCCCGGATGTGCCCGATCTGCACGAATGCACCGCGCTGCTGCACACGCTCCTGCCCGACCTGCCGCCCATCGAGACGGCATCTACGCGCGATTTTACCGACTTTGCCCTGCTCCAGACGCGCACCGCCCATCTGCGGAGCATCGAGGCGGAAAAGCTCAACCACTCGTCGCTGTATTTCTGCCCGTTCCACAAGGTGGAGCGGCCGCTCACGCGTGCCGAGACCGAATGGCTGCTCAGAGAGATCGTCGCCTCGCCCGAGGCGGACGGCCTTCTCCGACTCAAGGGCACCGTGCCCGCCGCGGAGGGCGGCTTCTGGGCGGCGGACAGCGTGCTCCACGCGACCGGCGTCTCTCCGGCGGCGGAGGGGAGCGGCGTGCTGTACTTCATCACCCGACGCGCGCAGGCCGCGGGCATCGGTCAGCTCGTGGAGCGGCTGCTCGAAGAGCTGGACGAAACGCGGTAAACGTCTTACATGATTTATACTCCCCCTTTTCCCGATCATCCCCCTTTCCACGCGCGAAAGGCCGACGCATCCGCGCCGGTCTTTTGCGTGTGCAGGCAAAACAGAGCAGACAGAAGCTGTTCAAGTGTTCGGTAAGCGCTTGACGCGCGAGACGCAATATGGTATTCTATCATAACTATATAAAAAATGGAGTGTGATGACCCCACATGGACGGCGACAGTTGGCTGTCTTGGATACCTATCGTATTTCTTCTCTGCATGGCGGCGTATTTTGCCGTGGCAGAGACGGCCGCCACGTCCGTCAGCCGCATTCGGCTCAAGACGCGGCTCGATCAGGGCGACCAGAAGGCGAAGAAAGCCCTTTACGTACAGGACAATTTTGACCGCGCGATTTCCGCGATCCTCATCGGCACGAATATCGTCCACATCTCCACCGCTACGCTCACAACGGTGCTTGTTACGCGCACCTGGGGCGCGAGCTGGGTGGCGCTTGGCACGATCGTGTGCACGGTCGCGGTGTTTTTTGCCGGAGAGATGCTCCCCAAGAGCATCGCCAAGCGCTACAGTGAACGGTGCGCCCTTGCGACGGCGCCGTCCCTGTGCTTTTTTATGCGCATTTTCGCGCCGCTGGCGAAGGCGCTTTCGCACATCGGCGAATTCTTCTCCCATCTCGCCAAAGGCGAGCCGGAGATCACCGTGACCGAGGATGAGCTCTACGACATCATCGAAACGATGACCGACGAGGGCGAGCTGCCCGAGGACCGGGCGGAGCTCGTCCACTCGGCGCTGGAGTTTGCGGACGTGACGGTCGAGCGCGTGTTCACACCCCGCGTGGACGTCGCGGCGCTCGATGTGAACACGCCGCCGGAGAAGATCCTCTCGTTCATCCGCGAGCAGCGCCACAGCCGCCTGCCCGCGTACGAGGGCAGCATCGACAACATTATCGGCGTATTGCAAATTCGTAAATATGTCCGCGTATATCTGCGCGAGAGGAAATACCCGGAGCTCCGCAGCCTGCTCGACGCGCCGTGCTTCGTGCACCAGAGCGCTTCGATCGACGAGCTGCTCGAAGAACTCAACCGGCGGAAGATCTCTCTCGCCATCGTCACGGACAACTACGGCGGAACGATGGGCATCGTGACCGTCGAGGACATCATCGAGGAGCTGGTCGGCGAGATCTGGGACGAGGACGACGTCGCGCAGGTCGAATTCCGTGCGCTCGGCGATGATACCTACGAGGTCAGCGCCGACATGGATATGGAGGATCTTTTCGACGAACTCGGCTACGACGATCCCGAGGATACCGACTGGGAGCACAAGCCCGTCGGCGAGTGGGTATATGAGCAGTTCGACATGATCCCCGCGCAGGGCGAGAGCTTCACCTGGCACCGGCTGAAGGTGACCGTGGAGGCCATCGACCACCGGCGCATCCGCAAGCTCCGCATCCAGCTTCTGCCCGAAGAGACGCAGGAAGGGGGCGAAGAGGCATGACGACCTGGATCTATGTGCTTTTGATGCTCGTGCTGCTATGCGGCTCAGCGTTTTTCTCGGCTTCGGAAATGGCGCTCTCATCGGCCAACCGGATGCGTCTCGCGTCCGCCGCCGAGGAGGGGAACCGCGCCGCCGAGATCGCCGGCAAAGTGATCGATAAATACGAAAACGCGCTCTCCGCCATTCTCATCGGCAACAACCTCTGCAACATCGGCTCGGACTCCATCCTCACGGTGCTCGGCATCACGCTGCTCGGCAGCCGGTATAACGGCTGGGTGTCGGCGCTCATCACGCTCTTTATGACGGCGTTCATCATTGTGTTCTGCGAATCGGCGCCGAAGATCGCCGCGAAGAAAAACGCGAACCGCTTTTCGATGACGGTCGCGCCGTTCATCCGCTTTCTTATGATCGTGCTCTCGCCGGTCATCTTCCTCGTTTCGCTGCTCATCCGTCTCATTGCGCTCCCGCTCAAGGGCGATAACAGCGGCGAGAATACCGAAGAGGAAGCCGCCGCCGAGCTGCAGTCCATCATTGAGACCGTTGAGGACGAGGGCGTCATCGACGAGGATCGCAGCGAGCTTCTGCGCAGCGCGCTCGACTTTTCTGAGATCGCGGTCATGGACGTGATGACCGCGCGCGTGGACGTGGAGGCGCTCGACATTGACGACGACTGGCGCGAGCTCCTGCTCTCGGGCGAGGATCTGCCGTATTCGCGCATCCCCGTATACGAGGACAGCATCGACAATGTCATCGGCGTACTGTATCTCAACCGCTTTTTCAAGGCGCTGCTCGATGACCCCGAGGCGGACATCCGCAGCAACTTGATGAAGCCGCTGTATATCTACAAGACCGTGAAGCTGCCGGACGTGCTCGCGCAGCTGCGCAAAAACCAGCAGCATCTCGCCGTCGTTACGGACGAATACGGCGGAACGCTCGGTATCGTGACGCTCGAGGACGTGCTCGAAGAGCTTGTCGGCGACATCTGGGACGAGACCGACGAGGTCGAGGACGAGATCGTCGAGCGGCCGGACGGCATGTATGAGATCGACGGCGATCTCCCCATCGGCGATCTTGCGGAGCTTCTGGACGTGAGCGAGGAATCGCTCGACACCGCGAGCGCCACCGCCGGCGGCTGGACGATCGAAAAGTTCGGCGCGTTCCCCAAGGTGGGCGATACCGTGGAGTCGGACGGACTTCGCGTAAAGGTGCTCGCCATGGACGAGGACGGACTTCGCGTGGAAAAGATCCTCGTGGAGAAGCTGCCTGAGGACAAAACGGACGATTGACCGGGAGGGTTCACCCATTCAGGACTTGACGCAGAAAAGAGAACGGGCGGTGCTCGCGGGCCTTTCCGCATCGAGCATGGACGCCGAAGAGCGCTCCACCGAAATTTCGATGGAGGAGCTTGCCGCGCTTGTGGACACCGCGGGCGCGGATACGGTCGCCATGGTCTTGCAGACCCGCCAGTCGCCCGACCCGCGCAGCTTTCTCGGCGCGGGCAAATTGCAGGAGATCAAAGAGATCGTCACGAACAACGAGTGCGATCTCGTCGTGATCGATAACGAACTCTCGCCTTCGCAGGCGCGGGCGATCGAGGAAGAGCTCGGCGTGCGTGTCGTGGACCGGAGCGGCCTTATTCTCGATATTTTCGCCCAGCGCGCCCGCACGAAGGAGGGCCGTCTGCAGGTGCAGCTCGCACAGTATGAATATCTTCTGCCGCGGCTGACCGGCATGTGGACCCACCTCAAGCGTCAGGCCGGTACGAGCGCGCCCATCGGCACGCGCGGCCCGGGCGAAACGCAGCTCGAGACCGACCGGCGGCACATCCGCCGGATCATCCAGAACCTGCAGGCCGATCTTGAGCAGGTGCGCCGCGTACGCTCGACGCAGCGCCGCCGCCGCGAGAAAAACGCCATGCCGATGGTCGCGCTGGTGGGTTACACGAACGCCGGAAAATCCACGGTGCTCAACCGGCTGACGCGCTCGGACATCCCGGCAAACAACCGTCTTTTCGACACGCTGGATACGACGACGCGCCGTCTCTGGCTGCCGGAGCTTCAGCGGGAGATCCTGCTTTCCGATACCGTCGGATTCATCCGCAAGCTGCCGACGAACCTCATCGAGGCGTTCAAGGCCACTTTGGAAGAATTGCAGTACGCCGATCTTCTGCTGCACGTCATCGACGTTTCCGCGCCCGACTGGGAGGAACAGGCGAAAGTCACCGATGCGCTCATCCGCGAGCTGGGGGCGTCCGCCACGCCGGTGCTGCGCATTTATAATAAGTGCGACGCGATCCCGGCCCTTACGGAGCTTCCCCACACGCGCGACGGTGTGTGCATTTCCGCGCGCACCGGCGAGGGCGTGGACACGCTGCTCGCACGCATTACGGAGGAGCTGAAGCGATGACGCCGTACCGTACCGCCGCCGGATACGGCGAGGCGGAATATGAGGACAAACGAAGCCGCTTCATCGGCCATATAAAGCCTGTGACGTCGGAGAACGAAGCAAAGGCGTTCATCGACGAGATGCGCCGGAAGTATGCCGACGCGACGCACAACGTTTTCGCCTACGTCCTGCGCGAAGGGAACATTCTCCGCTGGTCGGACGACGGCGAGCCGGGCGGCACGTCCGGCCAGCCGACGCTCGCCGTATTGCAGGGCGCGGGGCTGACGGACGTGTGCTGCGTCACGACGCGCTATTTCGGCGGAACGCTGCTCGGCTCGGGCGGGCTGGTGCGCGCGTACTCCGCCGCGGCCCGCGCCGCGCTGCGCGAGGCAGGCACCGCCGTCATGCGCCCGTGGCGGCGCGGGAGCTTCGCGTGCTCCTACGCCCGGTACGAGCGGCTGCGCCGCCTTCTGGAGGAGCGCGGCGCGCGCGTTGAGGAAACGCTCTTCGGCGCGGAGGTGGAGATCGTCTTTTCCGCGCCGGAGGCGCAGAGCGAGAGTTTCGTGACGCTCCTGCGCGACGCGACCGCCGGAGAAGCCGAGGTGCGTCTTGGCGAGAGCGTTTTCCGCCCGGAGCGGGAGGAAGAAAATAATTAAAAAATTTTTCTCCGAAAAGCAGGGAAAATCGCGGGCAATGTCGTATATAAGTAATGCAGAGGTTTTCTGCATTACTTTTTTTATTTTCAAGGAGGCGGAGCGCATGACTTATCCGCGGCAGGAACGCGAGGAACTGGAAAAAATTCTGGTGGGTGACTTTGGCGTGCGCGCCGCCGATTCGCACGGCCGACGCCGTGCGGAGGAAGAGGATCCCGTGCGCACGTGCTTTCAGCGCGACGCCGACCGCATCACGCACTCCAAGGCGTTCCGGCGTCTCAAGCATAAAACGCAGGTCTTTCTCCAGCCGGAGGGCGACCATTACCGCACCCGGCTCACGCACACCCTGGAGGTGACGCGCCTTGCGCGCACCGTCGGGCGGGCGCTGCGGCTCAACGAGGATCTGTGCGAGGCTATCGCTCTCGGCCACGATCTCGGCCACACGCCGTTCGGCCACGCCGGAGAGCGGGCGCTCAACGAAATTTACGGCCCCGGCTTCCGGCACTATGAGCAGTCCCTGCGCGTGGTGGACTGCATCGAAAAGGACGGCCGGGGGCTCAATCTCTGCCAGGAGACGCGCATCGGCATTCTCGCCCACACGAAGGGCCATCCCGAAGAGAGCCGCGAGGCTGTCGTCGTGCGGCTGTGCGACCATGTGGCGTACCTGAACCACGATCTGGACGACGCGATGCGCGCCGGGATCGTCTCGGAATCCGAGCTGCCGGAGATCATCGTAAAGCGGCTCGGCACGCGTAACAGCCGCCGCATCAACTCGCTCGTCGATAACATCATCGAAACGAGCCGTACCGGGAAGGTCGGCATTTCGGACGATATGCAGGAAGTCTGGGATGTGTTCCACGAATTTCTTTACGACCGCGTGTACCATAACCCCGTCGCCAAGGGCGAGGAGGCCAAGGTCGAAAACATCCTGCGCGGCATCTGGGAGCATTACTGTCGCTATCCGGACAAGCTGCCGGGCGATTTCCTCGGCATCATGGAGCGCGACGGGCTCGAGCGCGCCGTGACGGACTATGTCTCCGGCATGACGGACGATTACGCGATCTATCAGTACGGCGAAATATTCATTCCCATGGCGTGGAGCGTGAAATAAGCGCTGCGCGATAAACGAAAGGAGGCGGACGTAGTATGGCATTTCCCGAACGGTTTCTCGACGAGCTGACCGAGCGCAACGATATTGTGGACGTGGTGAGCCAGTACGTCCGGCTGACGAAGAAGAGTGGGTCGAACCTTTTCGGCCTGTGCCCGTTCCACAGCGAGAAAACGCCCTCGTTCTCCGTTGCGCCCGATAAGCAGATCTACCACTGCTTCGGCTGCGGCAAGGGCGGCGGTGTCATCAACTTCATCATGGAGATCGAAAATCTCTCATTCCCGGACGCCGTGGCGTTTCTGGCGCGGCGTGCGAACATGCCCCTGCCGGAGGAAGCGCAGAGCGAGGATACGTCCCGCCGGGCGCGGCTGCTGGAGCTCAACCGGGACGCGGCGCGGTTTTTCCATGATATGCTCAAATCGCCGCAGGGCGCCCCGGCGCAGGACTACGTCCGCCGCCGCGCCATTTCCCCGGCAATGGTCACGCGCTTCGGTCTCGGCTTTGCGCCCGATTCGTGGGAATCGCTCACGAACGCCATGCGCAAGAAGGGATACAGCGATCAGGAGATGTTCGAGGCGGGCCTCGTGAAGCACGGCAAGTCCGGCGGCGTGTACGACGCCTTCCGCAACCGTCTCATGTTCCCGGTCATCGATGTGCGCGGCAGCGTGATCGGTTTTTCCGGCCGCATTCTCGGCGACGGCGAGCCGAAGTACTTAAACAGCCCCGAAACGCCCGTTTTCAGCAAAAGCCATAATCTTTTCGGTTTGAATCTGGCTAAAAAGTCAAAAAACGGGTATATCATTCTCGTAGAAGGCAACATTGACGTCGTATCCCTGCATCAGGCGGGGTTCGACGGCGCGGTCGCCTCGCTCGGCACATCGCTCACGCCCGAGCAGGCGCGGCTCATTTCGCGCTATACGAACGAGGTCATCCTCTGCTACGACAGCGACGAGGCGGGCAAAAAGGCGGCTTCGCGCGGCATCGGCATTCTCGAAAAGCTCGATCTCAAGGTGCGCGTATTGCAGGTGCCGGGCGCGAAGGACCCGGACGAGTTCATCAAGAAAAACGGTGCGGACGCTTTCCGAAATCTCATTGACGCGAGCGCCGGACAGGTCGAATACCGTCTGCGCGACGTGGAAGCGAAGAACCCGCCCACGACCGACGAGGGGCGCGTGGACTATCTCAAAAGCGCGGCCTCGCTTCTGGCGTCGCTGCCGGGCGCGGTCGAGCGCGAGGTATACGCCGCGCGCGTGGCGGAAAAGGCGGGTGTATCGCGTGAAGCGGTATTGCAGGAGGCCGAACGGCTGCGCCGCCGCCGCATTGCCGATGCGAAAAAGCGGGAAGCGCGCGACGCCGCCCGCCCCACGCAGACGGCGCAGCCCGCGCAGCGCTCCATCCGGTACGACGATCCGCGCTCGGCACGCGCCGAGGAAGGATTGATCCGGATACTGTATCTCGATCCGGGCGCGGCGAAGGGCAAGACCCTGCCGCCGCCGGAGAGCTTTTCCTCTCCCGTACTCGCGCGGCTCTACCGCGAGCTTCTGCGCCGCGTGCAGACCGGCGAGACGATCTCCATGGCGGTGCTGGCCGGACAGTTCACCGGCGACGAGATGAGCCACTTCACCTCGGTGCTCGGCGCGCCAGAGGATCTTTCCAACGTGGACAAGGCCCTGTCCGATTACATAGCCGTTATTACCGGACGCACGGAGGACGCCGAGGACGATCTCCGCGCTCTGGCGGAAAAATACAGAAAGACAAAAAGTTTTGGAGGATAAACGATGAGCGAGCAGAAAGAAAAGAACATGCCGGAAGAAAAGCTGCCGGAGACGAAGCTGCCCGAATCCGCACCCGTGAGCGAGGAAGCGGCGCTCTCGGCGCTGGCCGACGCCATCCTTGCGACCGACGAGCCGGAAGAGATCGCGGACGTCCCCGAGGACGACGAATTTGAACCCGCCCGCGGCGCGCGCGACAAGAAGGAAAAGGCCGAGGATACGCAGAAGTCCCGCGAGGAACGCCTTTCCAACCTGATCGAAAAGGGCAAGAAGGCCGGAAAGCTGACGCTCAAGGAGATCGCGGACGTGATCGACGGGCTGAATCTCTCGCAGGAGCAGATGGACCGGTTTTACGATACGCTCGAAGAGCTGAACATCGAGACCGTCGGCGAGGATCTGCCGCCCATCGATGATGACGAGCTTCTCCCCGCGCTCGACGAGCTCGAGGAGATCGACGAGGTCACCGAGGAGGAGATCGCCGAGGCTGACAGCATGGCGGATTCCTACTCGACGGACGACCCTGTACGCATGTATCTCAAGGAGATCGGCAAGGTCAACCTGCTCACGCAGGAGGAGGAGATCAAGCTCGCCGTGCGTATGTCGCAGGGCGACGAAGAGGCCAAGCGCCGCATGGCGGAGGCGAACCTCCGTCTCGTCGTGAGCATCGCCAAGCGCTACGTCGGCCGCGGCATGCTGTTCCTTGATCTCATTCAGGAGGGCAATCTCGGCCTTATCAAGGCTGTTGAAAAGTTCGACTATACCAAGGGCTACAAGTTCTCGACCTACGCTACGTGGTGGATCCGTCAGGCCATCACCCGCGCCATCGCGGACCAGGCGCGCACGATCCGCATTCCGGTGCACATGGTGGAGACGATCAACAAGGTCATCCGCGTTTCGCGCCAGCTGCTGCAGGAGCTCGGCCACGACCCGAGCGCCGAGGAGATCGCCGCGGAGATGAACATCCCCGTGGAAAAGGTGCGCGATATCCTCAAGATCGCGCAGGAGCCGGTCAGTCTCGAAACGCCGATCGGCGAGGAGGAGGACTCCCATCTCGGCGACTTCATCCCCGACGAGGACGCCTCCGAGCCGAGCGAAGCTGCGAGCTTCTCGCTTTTGAAGGAGCAGCTCATGTCGGTGCTCGCCACGCTCACGCCGCGCGAGGAAAAGGTGCTCCGCCTGCGCTTCGGCATCGAGGACGGCCGTACCCGCACGCTCGAGGAGGTCGGCAAGGAGTTCAACGTCACACGCGAACGCATCCGCCAGATCGAGGCCAAGGCGCTGCGCAAGCTCCGTCATCCCAGCCGCAGCAAGAAGCTCCGCGATTTCCTTAACTGATCAAACGAAAGCCGCAAGGAGGAAAAAACATGTTCCGACCCGTGCGAAAAAAGAAAAACGAGATTAGTGTGGAGGCGGCAAAGCGGCTTCTGCATACCGAGCGCCGGGGCGTTTTCGCCGTGAACGGCGACGACGGCTACCCCTATGCCATCCCGGTCAACTTCTTCTATGACGAGGAAGCCAACCAGATCTATTTCCACGGCTCCCGCGCCGGACACAAGGCCGACGCCATCCGCAGGAGCGACAAGGTCTGCTTCACTGTGTACGGCAATGAGACCGTCCGGGACGAAGCATGGGCGCCGTATATGCAAAGCGCGGTCGTGTTCGGCCGCTGCCGTCTGCCGGAGTACGGCGAGGAGAGCACGGCGCTTCTCAAGCGCTTTGCCATGAAGTATTACCCCGGGGAGAGCATGGTGGACGCCGAGATCGCCGACGCCGGGAAAGCCGCGCAGATGTACGTGATCGACATCGAGCACATCAGCGGCAAAGAGGTGCAGGAAAAATAAACATCGATACATAAATAAAAAAGAGAGGCCCGTCCCGCGGCAATATGAACTGCACCCCATTTGTTAGACAGTATGATATACTATCTAAAAGTGGGGTGTT